>Ga0114922_10002702_pt1 | contig 16557 bp, 14 predicted proteins | sample AartaG_FD_100975 | JGI IMG/M metagenome (GOLD analysis project Ga0114922, IMG submission 100975) | Deep subsurface microbial communities from Aarhus Bay to uncover new lineages of life (NeLLi) - Aarhus_00045 metaG | ecosystem: Environmental > Aquatic > Marine > Oceanic > Sediment | place...
GAGCTATTGCCTGTAGACTTTGAAATCACCACGACCAGTTCTGTGAGTGTTGGTACATCGTCATAATGCTTGTAAAGGAACTTGGGGAATTTGGGCTGATTAAGAGGTTGTCGGCTGGTATCGTGTCCACTGGTCGTCCTGTGATCGCTGGCATTGGGGATGATTGTGCGGCGCTTTATCCTCCGGAAGGCAAAGTGCAGCTTGTGACTACGGACATGCTGGTGGAGGGCGTGCATTTCAGAACCAGCACCGCCACTCCCTTCCAGATCGGCTGGAAAAGCCTCGCTGTGAACGTCAGCGATATAGCGGCTATGGGCGGCGAACCTACCTACGCTTTCGTATCCATCGGCTTTCCGCGTGATGCTAAGGTGGAATTTGTGGATGAGCTATACTCCGGCATGAGTAAGATGGCAGAAGCCTGCTCTGTGGATATTGTAGGTGGGGATACTGTCTCTGCTCCCCAGGTTATAGTCAATATAGTCCTGCTTGGGGAGGTGGAAGCGGAGAATCTGGTTCTTCGATCAGGGGCGAGAATAGGCGATGCACTTGTGGTTACTGGTGAATTGGGCGGTTCGGATGCGGGTTTGGCCATACTGGAACACGATCTCCCAATAGAAGGGAAGGAGAGGCATCTCATGCCGGCTCCCAGGGTGCGGGAGGGGAGATTGCTTGCCAGAAGCGGATACGTGACCTCCATGATAGACATCAGCGACGGTCTGGCAAGCGAGGTGCACCACATCTGTGAGATGAGCGGCACCGGCGCAGAAGTCTACATGGATAAAATTCCCCTTGCCGATAACGTTCAAAAGGTTGCAGAAAATACCGGCAGAGATCCCTATGATCTGGCTCTATACGGTGGGGAAGATTACGAGCTTCTGTTCACATGCAAACCTGACAAAGTGCCGCTTTTGTCGGAGGAAATGCAGAAAGAATGTGTCACATCACTTACTACTGTCGGTCGGATCGTGGATATATCTAATTCCATAATTATTGAGGATGAATCCGGTAGGAGCGTTTCATTGACCCCTCGCGGCTATAATCATTTCACTTCTGCCATTTAGTAGTTAATCGGCAAGTAATATGTGTTTTCCAGAAAGGGCGGGTTTTGGCGCCTCAAGCTGTTGTGAATCTTGCTGTTTATCGGAGCTTTCTGATCCGAATAATGCTGCATTGGCATGAGAGAACCCGCCCCTACAAATAACAGCTCAGACTGAGACAAGCAGGTCAGGGGAGCGGCGTATACGGCTGAATCTCAGATAGACCGGGAGCAGAAGGATGCATGAGATGGTGAAGTATATGATCGCTGCGAAGTACCAGTTCGGGTAAGTGAAGCCGCGTCCTGCTATGGGATCCGCTATCCTGTATATATATTCGGTCCTCATGATGTCTATTGTTCCCAGCGTTCTGGATGTCATGACGAGGGGGTTGGCGTATAGAGCGAGTGTTGTCATTACAGTCTTCGCTCTGGGATTGTCCACCCCATCTATAACAGGCCCGACGACAAGTACGCTGCCCATCAGCAGCAATATAAGGGTATACGCCAGAATGGTGGGTATGAGTGTGCTTCGGCGGAACATGGAAGAGAATGCCAGGCTGATCGCCGCGGAAGCGTATAGCAGTATCAATAGAGCTAAGTTTGCATACACGAGACGCGATAGATGGAAGCCGCCACAAAAAAGCCATATCCTGAACATGGCCAGGGCTGAAACCAGAATGATTATAAGGTTGTAGAAGCTGGCCCCTGCGAGTTTGCCCAGAAGAATTGTCCCGGGACTCAGCCGCGTTAGAGTAAGCTCGCGGATTTGTCCTCGCCCGGCATTGCTGGCAAAAGCATCGTAAATGGCTCCGGGAGTGTAGAGCAGTATGAGTATGGCTTCAGCTAGAATGAAGGCCAGCAGGCCTCTTCCCAGGCGGGATAGGAGCACCAGGTAGAATATGAACCCCAGAATTATAACGCGGATAGCTATGGACCGGAGAAATTTTCCGCCGCGAATTCTGTCCTTTAGCTCACGTTTAAGTACCGGGTTCCCAAGCCTGCCCATAAAAGTCTCCAGGGTTCTTCCATTGCACTTTTGGTGGAGAAGCAGTGTATTTCGGGTATGTTCATCTTCAAACCCCACAGATTACTTATCTAATCCGGCTGCCTGTTTTGTAAAGTTATCCAGGGCCTCAGCTATTTTCTCTATCAGTTCATCGCACTCAGTCAGATTATGACGCCTTGCCAGGTACTTCGGATGATTGTATGCCAGCCAAACCTGCCCCGACTCATCTTCCCATACCAGAAGCTTTTGTGGCAGATCTATCCCAACGCTCTGTCCACATCTCATTAACGGCGTTCCCAGCTTTGGGTTACCGAAGATCAGAAGCTGGGTAGGGCGAAGCTCTTCTGCTATCTTCTTAGCGTTTTCTGAGTGATTGATTTTCATGAAGAGAGTTATGCCCTTATCTTCTATGATCGAAACAAACCGATCTGCCGTTTCCTGAACACTATGAAGGCTTTTCATTTTGATCAGACCATTTCCTGGATCAAGGGATGTTGATACAGGCGCTATAAAACTATATGATATTGCAACGACTAGAATAACGGATAATATGGTGATCACTGAATTACGCATATTTTGCCTCCATCCGTAGACCATTTCACAGAGCAAATGTTGGGTCAAGTTATTGTGGCAAACAAAGTCTTCTAATGAAGCCGATCTTCTGCATCCAGCGAACTGATTCAAGGATGACATGACCCAACCTACAGGAGCTTCCCAATCGCTTCTGTGCGCTAACATTTAATCTGTAATTCCGAAATGTCCTGGTGGCCTGCTATAGTTTGACTGGGTTCGCCAACAGCATCAGGAATGTCCCGCTGGTGTTATGATCATGCGCAGAGCCGTGCCTTTTGGTGGAATAACCTGAGCATTCACTATGTAGGCTGTATCGTCCGCTCCTCCGGGAAGTGGGTTATCAATGATAGCGTCAGGATCGTGGAAAGTGGTGATCAGCGTGCCAACAGCCTGAGCCATAAAGACACCGTTATCGTTTATTCTGGAACCTGAAAAGACCCAATCGGTGTGTTGCATGGAACTCTGGGTCTGGCGATTGAACACCAGATCCTCGGCGCGATGGCGTTTGACCTGGCCATCGGTGTCCCATTCCACCCAGACGCTCACCCGGTCGCCTCTGGGGGTACGCGGGTCACCCTGATAGCGCAGCCCACCTTCACACTCCAATCCCAGGAGTATCAGAGCTGTCTGCAAATGTATGGGCTGAACATCTATCACCAGCGCGCTCTCATGAAGCTTCCCGATCCTTGTACATGCCAGCAGCTCTATGAGTCCATAAGACATATTCACTTTTCCATACATGGTGATGGTCTTCTTGTTGAGGTCCAGATCAATCTCACCCAGTTTGTATACACCATCTCCCACCTGAACCATAGCTGGTATGGCCGGGCTGGATTCGCCACCCACCCTTATCTCCCCGGAGGCGACATTATTATCCTCGTTGAATTCCCGGATTGAGTCAGGGGGGTCAACCACAGCGTAGATGCTGTGCTCGCCTTTGCCCCTGACTTTCCAGACTACCGAGGCTTTCTTTGCTTCTCCTGCTGACAGAGATGGGATTGTCTCTGCAACACCAATAAGCACGCCCCCGCCTTCAGGATTACCATCGTAGAAGCTAACCTCCACATTCTCCACAGGAACTAATCCAGTGTTGGTTACAGACGCAGTGACAGTTACCTGTTCGTCTTCTTCAGGATCGGCTTTCGAGAAAGTTATGTGCTGAGGTCCCAGACCCACGTCCGGTGCGGCAGGCTTGGGCATGGCCCTTGTCAGAAAAAGGAGGGCGAAGGATGTAGCCATGATGTCGCCTCTGTCCATACCCCACTCTGGTATAGTAGGAGTCTGACCAACGGCCCCCACTGTATATATAGGCGTAGCAGCGATCCAACTGCCGTCTGCCTGCTGTTTGCTGATCAGGAAGCTGGCTATATCGGAGTACCAGTCATGCGACCCCAGTTCATCCTGTCCAGGTGGTATGTCCATAGCCCTCTGAAGCGCAACAAGATAGTAGTAATGCCAGTAGAACGATCCCGGGTTTCTTGTTACTGAGTAATACTTCTCCAGCCATTTTATACCGCGCTTGATGGATTCGTTGCTGGGTGATATTCCAGCCGCTTTCAGCCCCATTATAGCAGTGGCAGTCATACTGCCATAGGAATCCTCAGCGAAGGGGCCGCTGCCACTGGAATAGTAATTCCATCCGCCGTCCGGGCGCTGCATATTATTTAGCCACACGGCGGCTCTGGACCACGTTTCTGGTTTGATCTCGATGTCCCACTGCTTGGCCGCGTAGAGACCCAGTATAACGTACTGCAAATGAGCGGCATCAGCTACTGCCCCGTATCCCCAGCCGCCATCTTCTGTCTGAAGCGCTTCCAGCCGCTTTGTGGAGTATTCTACCAGATCCCTGTACTTCTCTTTATTCCCGGTGGAGGTAAAAGCGAGAATACCTACTGCGTGGTCATAGGGATCACTCCATTCTTCCGGTTTGACAGGGGCTTTATTGAGCAGATGGTCTATGCCCATGCTAATGACTGGATCGGTTTCGCTGACGCCAGCATGTAGAAAAGTCATAATAACCAAAGAAGTCATGCCCGGGCCTATCTCTGCCATCCATCCGCCCGGCATGGTTTGCTCAGGGGCCCGGGTCGGCTCTATGCCTTTCAGACTTTCTCCACATATAACGCATCTGCCATAGGCTAACGCTGCATAGAGGAAGTTGTCATGTCCATTGGAGCAAGTCACATAGAACTCCCCCTGCTGAGACCTGAGCCACTCCAGGCCTTTTTCTACCGACTCTTTGATCTGCTCTTCGGTGACTTTGGATCCCTTCCATTCCTTCCCTGTTATGGTTTTGATAACGGTATTATTATCTTCATTGGCTTCCTTAACCAGATTATCAGGATCTGCTATCGCATATATTTTAGTTTTGCCGGGCGCTGCTCTCCACTTAACATCTATAGCCCCGCTAGCACCGGCCTTTAGTCCCAGAACGATAGCATTCGAGCCTATCTGAAGCCCGCCCTTCCCGGGATCGCCCTCTATGAAGCGCACCTCTATATCATCACCGATGTCAGCGTCCCCGGCATTGCGCACTACAGCGGATATGGATATGGCATCGCCCTCTGTCGGAGAGGTATCGGAGAAAGCGATGCTATTCGAGTCCAATACAAGATCGACAGAAGCACTAAAAACCATCGGTGTCCACATCAGATTTATAAAAAACAGTAACCAGACGAAACCTGGATTTCTCATCTTTGATTCCTCCACTCAAAACAGGGCACTGTAAAAGATTTCACCACGGAGGCACAGAGATCACAGAAAAAACATGAAGGAAGAATGGATTGCATATTTCCCCCTGTTTCTCTCTCTGTGTCAATGCTCTGGTAATATTCTATCACAAATGACAGAAGGTCTGCAAGCTGTTTTGACCTCCTGATCCAGTTCATTTTACTTCCTCATACGATTTTTTCAGTTAGCGTGACAATGCGGCCGAATCACTGAGAATTGCATTGGGCGGGTTTGATCAGTCAATCGAACATTTTGAGAGAAGAAGAACCGTTATCTCTATGACCAAAGGCGTTGAGCGTGACAAACGAAACCCGCCCCTACAAAAGCACCCACGGGCACGACATGTCGTGCCCCTACATCATAAACCATACGTTATTTGGCGATCAGACCACTTAAGTGAAAAAGTCGTATTCCTCAACTAATTGGCAATTAACCATACAGAGCAATACACGTGCCAGCGTATCTTATAAATACAGATTCAGACCCAGAACCCACGTATGACGACCATCTGGCTCATCTCATCCGCATATATACCCATTCTGCGTTATGTATACCCTTTATACATACATATAGCGGCTAATCCTGACAAAACGGCTATATTGCGGCATTATAGTATTCTGGCTGTTTGGATACTTTTTGTACAGTGATAAGAGATAGGATAGTTTGTGGGTAGAAGTGAGAGCTATAGCATTCAGCAGTCAGCTATCAGCTATCAGCCATCAGCAGAAAGCTGATGGCTGATAGCTTATATCCGTGGATAACTACATAGTCGTGTAAAGTTGCATATCAAGTGTTTCGCCCCATCCGCCGCACCACGAATACACCTGATAGAGCAACAGGTCAAATGCCTTATCTGTTCTTTCGCTGGAGTAGACGATGTCCGCTGTGCCGTTCATTTCCACAATACCATTAGCGACCAGTAAAGCTCCGTATATGTGCGATGGTGTGCCACCGCCGCCTTTCAGACGAATGATGGAGTCGCTTGCGCAGATAATGAGTCCATTCCATTCGGAGCCTCCTGCCATCTCAAACTCGCCGTTGCCTTCCAGAACCAGAATTCCGCATCCGGTTTCGGTACCAGCGACTTTAAGATCGCCCTGGCTGAGATTAGCGTAGAGAACCTGATAATTATCATCCGTTCCCAGAACGCTCGTGGGGATCGTATACTTATTTCCGTCGGGACTGGAAATGTCGAGGGCGATACGCTTGAAATAATTGGCATAGGCATCCAGGTTTTTGGGCAAACTTGAGTCTCTCAGGATGGCGTCTGTACCCTGATAGGATCCGCCGCCTTCGTCTGATCCTGTAACCTGATCTATCCTGTTACCGAGCTGCTCATCTATGTCATCGCCACCAGGATTTTCGTTGGCCACGGCGATGCCGGGCAAGCCACCCGGAGCATCCATGTCCTGACCATCGATAGTCCATACAGCCGATTGGAATTTATCCAGTTCGATCTCTGGATCAGCGTCGTCCAGAATGGACAATGCTCCGGGTATAGGGAGTTTATCAAGCTTGTGCGCTACGCACGATACTTTATGCTCTATGTCTTCCTCGCTTATGCGCGGAATGGTTCCAGTTGATGCTATAAGATAGGCGTTTGCTGGAAGCCACGGGGCCTGGGATTGATCATACAGTACAATGTCATAAGTTCCTCCAGCCAGACTGCCTTCTGCAAATAGAGGCGTTACTAATTGCCCATCCATATCTAACGTCCAATAGCTGGGTTGGTTATCGGGATTGTTGAGGTAGTAAAGGCCTTTTTCAATCCCGGCTTCTGCCAGAAACAGAGATTGCGCTCTGTGTTTCTGCCATACAGAGTGCCTGGATTCGTAGTTTACCATACTCAGATACGAGCCAGCCAGGACTGTGCCCAGGAAAGTCACTATCACTGCTATCAGCATGGTCATTCCTAGTTCACTATTTAGTCTTAGACGTAACATTACAGACTCCTCCCTTTTCTAAAGGATGCAACAGGTTAATGTGATGCAAAGAAGCATTTTGCTCATTTCTGCTTTAGTTCCTTAATTTGACCATGGTGTAGAAATCTGCATACGAATCAGCAACGCTACCGATCTTCCCATCCTTATTGCTGAATGCTCTTATGGATATAGTGACCAAATCATTGGTTCGTCTAAAGGCCAAACGCTCAACATTCTTTGACACCAGCTCATATTCACCGGATTCGGATGACGCGTATTGCTGATATCTGTAAACAGAGAGCGAGTTCGGCATCCACATGTAAGATATAGTGCGCTGCCACTCGGGTTCGCCTTCAGAACCCACTATGAACCTCCTATTTGAGTCCCTGGGTGTGTCGAAGGTGATTTGGTAAGAATCCTCATACAGCATCGAACTAGGTCCGATCATAGTAGGGCTTGATTCGCGAAGTTCTCTGGCTATGCGCTCTACGACATACCTCGCCTCCTGCTGGGCTTCAATCAGATCTGCGCTTGCCGCTGCTGTGCCCTTAACATTCAGAAGAAGCGCGTAGCTACCCAGCACCCCAATGAGTCCCACAGCAATAACTACCATTGATTCTATCAATGTGATACCTTTTGTGTCTCTTGTGATGCAGATTCGCCTGAACATGTTATCAACTCCTAGTAATTATCCTGCCGCCTTCAGAACAGAAATTCTGAGTCACCGTGTCCAGGGGGCAACAGGAGTCACACACTGCTATGTGCCGCTATCCTCTAAATCGCCCCGGAGTCATCGAGACGAGGGTTTCCAGGCTTACGGCGGAATTCAGACCAAGACTGCCAAGCCACGAAACCGTCACCTTGATCCTCAAAGGATCCGCATCCAAACCATCGGGATACTCAACCTTGTACTTCCCCACCGGGAGCGATGTTATCCATTGACTCTGTGAGTCAACCGTCCAGTATGGCTCATCCTGAGGTTTGCTTTCAAAGCTGGTCTCTCCAGGCGGATGATCATACGTTATGTACCTGAACCGCGTGTTCATGATCTCTTCCATTTTCAACTGGGCTATACTGGCAGCCACAGTCCTGTCCTCTGACTCCGCATTGAAACGCGTACCTGCCAGGAACACGCTGATTATAAAAACAGCACCTATTAGCGTTATTGCCAGAGCCAAAACCGCTTCTGCTAGTGTAAATCCGCTCTCCTGATTCAGCATCTTTCTCATATTACCACCGCCTCTAGTTAGTAGATTAGGTCAAGTCACTAAGAGCAAACCACTTTTTGCTCATGAAGGAAATCTTCTTAATACGTTTAGGCTTGAGAACGTGACCCAACTTACTATAGTGAATTAGTTTACTTCCGAAGCTGGCTCTGCGTCTTCCGATTTCCTGAACTCTGCTTCTGCCATCAACAACTCCGCCTGAATCTTGCTCTCTATAATGGACTTCCTGCGAATGAATCTGGCAAGACGCACAACAGTTATTATCGTACCAATTGCGATACAGCACAATGAGCCAATAATAAGAAACAGCATCATCAGTTTCATAGGATCTTCCCCGCACCCCTCCATTAAGAGCTGATTGAATTCAGAATCCAAAAAATCACAGTATACCTCGTTGCCAGAAACTATACGTAGATATAGATCAATACTAAGTATATATTTAGACGTTGCCGCCGTAGGAAACCGGTCGCTACTCCGTGGTCAGTAATCAGTAATCGGTGATGAGTGATCGGTAGGAATAACACTAGACATTATTGGAAATAACACGATGATAGCGGATTCCAATAAATTCTTGCAGCTTATATGATGGGACTGGATTCCAGCCTTCGCTTGAATCATAACCTCAGATCTTTACTGGAAGTTCTATAGACTCATCACCCGTCGCTCGTTACTGATTACGTTTTATGGTTCAGCAGGAACTTCGCCCTCCCGCACCGGTGAAAAACAGTGGCGGAAACCAGGTAAAAACTGCTATAATATTCTAACGTTGCATCGGGAAATCTGAACTGCACTATTCGAAAGGATACATATATTATGTCTGCCAAAAAATACAGGGCCGCAGCCATGGGGAGAACAGGTCGCGGCAATTACGGGCACAGTCTGCATCTGGCCTACAAGGGACTGGAAAATGTGGACTTTATTGCCGTCGCAGACCCAGATGATGCCGGCAGGGAAAAAGCCAGGGCGGAAACAGGAGCACAGCGATCCTACGCCGACTATCGCGATATGCTTGCTAAGGAGGATCTGGACATTGTCAGCGTTTGCCCAAGATGGGTGGACTGTCACCTGGAGATGGTGCTTGCATGTATCGAGGCAGGATGTCACGTATACTGCGAGAAGCCTATTGCAATGAGCCTGGAAGATGGTGATGCCATGGTGGAAGCCGCCGATAACGCGGGATTGAAAATCGCGGTGGCGCATCAGGGCGTTTACCTGCCCGGGATACAGAAGATAAAGAGTATGCTGGACGAAGGCAAAATCGGTCAGGTGCAGGCAATACATGCTCATGGGAAACAGGATCGTCGCGGCGGCGGCGAGGATATGATAGTTCTGGGAACACATCTGTTCAATATGATGCGATACTTCGTTGGAGACGTCGCATGGATGTTTGCTCACGCGACTTCCAATGGACATGAGATAACGCCTGACGACGTTCGTGAGGCCACGGAGCCAGTGGGATTGATGGCAGGAGATTGCATAAATAGCTATTTCGCCTTCAAAAGCGGAGTGTCGGGCTTTTTCAACTCACGCAAAGATCAGGCAAGTGGGTGGTATGGTATGGAGATCACCGGCAGTGAGGGTATGATCTCAGTGCGCGGCGGCACCGCCAGCAACACGGCCATCTATACCTACCCGCTTTGGGATCCCACTAATACCTCGCAGAAATGGGAGTTGCTGGAACTCGATAACACCCCACTTTATACAGGTAACCAGCTCGCTATTGTGGATCTGATCGACGCCATCGAACGTGACCGGAAGCCACTTTCCAGCGGCCGGGACGCAGTCGCAGCGCTGGAGATGATATTAGGAACCTATGAATCACAGATTACCGGCAAGCGGGTAACATTCCCAATGGAAAACAGAAAGCATCCGCTGGCTCGGTTTCGGCTAAGTAGAGGAAGGAGTTAAACCTCAATGCATTCTCTCTATCGAACAATTAATGAGATACTCGATACTGGACGCTTAGGTGTTCCAGTGTTTGTGCGCTGTATAATTCAGGTTGCGCCCGGGAGCGAACACATGGGAAATGTCCTTGCAAGAGTATTAACCATGGCATCTTCATGGTTAAAGTCATCTCCGCTGGAAGTCTACGCGCAGAGCAACGATAGACTGAGGCAGATAACCGTGACCATAAAATATACAGATGGACAGACCTCCATAGTGAGTGTGAGCGCATCCGGCGCTGCACACCGCATAGATCTCATGTTGCTGGGCAACAAAGGCGCTCTGTATCACGATGGAGATGCCCTCTCGCCCGGATTCGATATAAATGCAGAGCCAATACCGGTTCCGGATTGGTTGCTGGACGCTCTGGAGAGATCACTTCACGCCGGTGAGCCAGCCGCCATCGAGGAGGTGACGGATTTTGAGTGAATCCCACCCCTATGGTATACTCCTGGTTGCCGGACGGAGAACTCATCAGGAGAACTATGCTCTCTTCTTCGCTTCAGATCCCCGATGTCGCCTCATCGCTGTAACAGACGAGATTGATGTCCCTGCCTATCGCTCTACCTTGAACCAGCAGTTCGCCGCAGAGATGGATCTACCCTATATCCCCGATCTTGATGAAGCGCTGGCCCGGGAGGATGTAGACATAGCCAGCGTATGTGCTGAACAGGAAAGGCGTGGGCGCGTCGCCGTTAGATGCGCGAAGGCGGGGAAGCATCTCTACCTGGATAAGCCAATGACTTGCAGTGTGGAAGACGCTGACGCTGTTGTGGCCGCTGTCGAAGAGGCAGGTGTACATAGTCAGGTATTCAGTTTCATCCACTATCCCTGGGTGCAGGAAGCCAGGAAAGCCGTGGAATCGGGAGTTGTGGGAGAAATTGTCGCCATGCACTGCGACGTTATGTTCGCCAAGGGATACACTGCCGACCAAATTCCAGAAAAGCCAAGGGAGGAAGATCCCCGTCCCAAACGTTTCACATTCATCGATTCCAAGCGGGAGCTAAACACCACCGGGGTATACGCTATCGGCCTTATACGCTGGATAGCCGATGCCGAAGTGCGCAAAGTATTCTGTATAACGTCGAATTACTTTTTTGTAGAGCATAGACGAAACCAGGTGGAGGATTTCGGAGTGCTTGCGCTGACCCTGGACAATGGTATTGTCACTACTGTAGCATGTGGTCGGATCGGCTGGACGAGCCATCCTGCAGGCGGCCCCAACAGGCTATACATCTTCGGCACAGAAGGCTCCCTGATGGTGGACGCGAGCAAACCAAGGGTCGAAGTATACGCCGATGTACCCCCTTGGACACCACCACCAGCAAGCGCCTTAGATCCCATGAGCTTCTGGCGAAGCACCCAGATAGAGATGGGAACAAAGCCCAAAGCAAACTGGATAACAATTCAGGAGGATTCTCCCAGCGACGTCAGCCGGTTCATTGACTGCATAGATTCGGACCGGGAAAGTGAAGTGTCGGCGAGGGATGGAGCCGCTTCGGTGGAGACGTTAATGGCAGGTTATATGTCGGCAGCAGAAGGCAGTGTTGTGTCCCTCCCAATTCCACGATCTACTGACCAGACCTGATGCGCCCCCATACAGAGAGCAGTTTTCCGCTGCTGACTACAGCCAGCCTGGGACTATTCGGCGCGCCTGGCGATGCCACGCCCAGCCCAACGAAGTCGATGCTGTTATTATTGGTGTCCAGGCCATCCGGTCTTCTGCCAATGCTGTATCCCGGCGGGTCCAATGTTGGGTCTCCTTCGCCGGTAAACACAGTCTTTGAAAAATCGCCGTAGCCTACTGAATCTATTTTATTGTCTTCGTACCATAGTTCTATGTTGTCAGGCCCGTTCTGGAAATCAGCTTTGCTATCTATCAAATCAGCATCCGGCACGCTCTCGTCCTGAGCCACAACAAAGTATCCATCTGGTGGGATTACGTGATCCGTCAGGTCGATGAGGCAGTATTGCTTACCATCTTCACCGTTAATACCTATCAGAAAATGGTTATCAAGGCTGAAATCCGGCACTCCCATCAATTCCACAAAGCACCCGGAATCTGCACCAGGCGGGTCATAAAGCACCTCGTTGATGACTACCTGGCCATAGGATGATGAGCTTGACACCATGAAAAGCAATATAAATGCCAAAGCAAGTGCATTTTCACTGTTTAGAGAAAACATCGTTTCAAGAAGTCTCTTCCGTCATCAATAGGATATTGGAGTCTCATGGGGTCAAATGATACTATTTCGTCATTACGAGCTTCTTCGTAGCCTTGTATGAACCAGCGTGAAGAGTATAGAAGTAAATGCCGCTAGCCACAGCCTCTCCTTCCTCATCACACCCGTTCCAGTAGACAGCCTTCTCCTTTGAGGAATAGACACCTGCCGGCATGATGCCCAAGTCAAGCCTCCTGACCAGCCTACCGGTTGCCGTGTAAATCTCAACGACTACCTGAGACTGTTCTGCCAGGCTATAAGGTATCCAAGTTTCCGGGTTGCAGGGGTTTGGGTAGTTCTGAAGAACCTTCGTCATCTTCAGATCTGCCCATGTCGTAGGATTCTTACCCTTCGGGGTTACGGCTGTATATGCACCGGTATACCTGAGTACCAGGAGACCACCATTACCATCAGCCACATAGACATAGCCACCTGACACATGGACTGCATATGCCTCACCAAGCGTATCACAGAACCCCACTTCATGTGGACTGGCTGGATCGGATATGTCTATCACCCGAAGACCATCATAACCATCAGCCACGTATGCATAGCCACCTGACACATGGACTGCATATGCCTTACCAGGCGTATCACAGAATCCCACTCCCTGCGGATCGGCTGGATCGGATATGTCTATCACTCGAAGACCAGCTTCACCATCAGCCACGTACGCATATCCACCGGACACATGGACTCCCCGTGCCCAACCAGGCGTATCACAGAACCCCACTTCCTGCGGATCGGCTGGATTGGATATGTCTACAACCCGAAGACCATAACTACCAGGCACTGGTAAACCACCTTCAACAACAAGCACTGATAGAGCCACATAGGCATAGCCACCTGATACATAGACTCCCTCTGCATCTTCAGGGACATCATAGATCCCCACTTCCTGCGGATCGGCTGGATTGGATATGTCTATCACTCGAAAACCAGCTTCTCGATCAACCACATAGGCATAGCCACCTGACACATGGACTGCATACGTCCAACCAGGCGTATCATAGCCTCCCACTTCCTGCGGATTGGATGGATTGGATATGTCCACAACCCGAAGACCATAGCCATCAGCCACATAGGCATAGTCACCTGACACATGGACTCCCCATGCACCACCAGCAGTATCATAGCCTCCCACTTCCTGCGGATCGGCTGGATCGGATATGTCTATCACTCGAAGACCATCCCAGTAATCAGCCATATAGGCATAGCCACCGGACACATGGACTCCACGTGCCTCACCAGGCTTATCATAGAACCCCACTTCCTGCGGATCGGCTGGATTGGATATGTCTATCACTCGTAAACCACTCCTACCATGAGCCACATAGGCATATCCACCTGACATATGGACTCCATGTGCCTTACCAGGCTTATCATAGAACCCCACTTCCTGCGGATTGGCTGGATTGGATATGTCTATCACCCAAAGACCATCATAACCATTAGCCACATAGGCATAGTCACCTGACACATAGACTCCCCATGCATCACCAGGCGTATCACAGAACCCCACTTCCTGCGGATTGGATGGGTTGGATATGTCTATCACCCGGAGACCTCTCCAATAAGCAGCTACATAGGCATAGTCACCTGACACATAGACTCCCCATGCATCACCAGGCGTATCACAGAACCCCACTTCCTGCGGATCGGCTGGGGTGGTTATGTCTATCACCCGAAGACCCCAATCATCACCTACATAGGCATATCCACCTGACACATGGACTCCAAATGTCCTACCGGGCTTATGATAGAACCCCACTTCCTGCAGATCGGCTGGATTGGATATGTCTATCACCCGGAGACCTCTCCAAGAATCAGCCACGTATGCATAGTCACCTGACACATGGACTCCCCATGCCCAACCAGGCGTATCACAGAACCCCACTTCCTGCGGATCGGATGGATTGGATATGTCTATCACCCGAAGACCAGCTTCATCATCAGCCATGTATGCATAGCCACCTGACACGTGGACTCCCCGTGCGATATCCGGGAGGTAGGCTTGACCAATCGCAGTGGGATTCAATGGATCGCTGATATCCAGGATAACCAGCACTGATCCAGCGCACAGATAGGCATGGTTGTCAAGTATGAAAACGTCACTCGCTATTCCAGGCGTTTGCCCCATCAGTTCCACGTTCCAGTTGTCCGCCCGGGCTGCGCACGCCGACGCGAGGATGAAGGCGAGCAGGATCATCAGGATTCTCTGCCACATAGCCCTCTTCCTCCTTTTGAGTCGGCCACTTTTCTGCCTTTTTTAGCCGTACCCAATGGTCTGACAAAAAGAATTGTCTGGCTTTTTACGTTCTACGTTTCCTACACATCCATCCCTAATATGCATCTTCTCAAAGCTTTCATGCCCTCGGAGATAGTCATATCCTTTCGGAAGACGCTGGATGAGCCGGCAACGAGAATATCCGCCCCCGCCAACACCATTCTGGGAGCGTTCTGGAAACTGACGTTTCCATCCACCTGGATTTTCACGTCCAGACCCGATTGAGTGATCTTCTGTTTCAGTTGTCTGATCTTGCCTATCGCGCTGGGAATCATGCTTTGACCGGCGAAGCCGGGATCGACCGCCATGACCAGCACCATGTATACTTCGTCAAGCAGATAATCAAGTGCTGACAGCGGCGTGGCTGGATTAATGGCAACGCCTGCGCGAGCGCCATTTTCCTTTATTAGATTGATGGTGCGATGCAGGTGTCTGCAAGCTTCCACGTGTATGACTACGAGGTCGCTGCCTGCCTGTATGAATGTCTCGATATATCTCTCAGGCTCGTAGACCATGAGGTGGGTGTCGAAGGGTATATCCGTTTCTCCCCTGATAGACTTTAGTATATCCGGCCCCATGGTGAAGTTAGGGACGAAATGACCATCCATTATGTCAAAGTGTAGATAGTCAGCCCCAGACGATTCTAATTCCTTCACTGCCTCCCCCAGACGGAGGAAATCAGCACACATTATCGAAGTTGAGATTTTTGTGTCCATATTGAGTTCCATCCAAAAAACCTAACCCAACCTACTCCACAGAGTTGCATCGAAGGACAACAAGAGTTATATCATCATAAGTATCCATATCACCCATAAAGGCAGTAACGTCCTGCGTGATCCAATCTATCATTTCCTGAGCAGAAAGACCTGGATCCGCCTTTCTCACTCTTTCCATCAATCGCTCGGATTGGTAGATTTCTTCTGTCTCATCCATAGCTTCGCTAATGCCATCGGAATAGAATACTACGAAATCTCCGGCTTCCAGGTCAATAGCTAAATCCGTATATTCTGCGTCATCCAGAATTCCCAGCGGCAGTCCATTTACTTCCAGTTCCCATGTTTTCTCCCCGCGCTTGATGATGGGATATGGCAAACCGACGTTGGAAAGGAGGAGACGTTTTTCTTTTGCTGAGAGAATACCCAAACATGCAGCGACGAACATTCCGTGAATGAGACGTGGTCGAAGAGCCACGTTCAGCTCATTGAAGATCATCCTGGGCGAATCCCAGATGTCACTTCTGCCTTCCACCTGCATACGCAACATGCCGCTTGCCATAGCCGCAACCATTGCCGCCTTCACTGATTTTCCTGTAACGTCAGCCAGCACAATACCGATCTTATCTCCCAGTGCCAGGAAATCGTAGAAGTCCCCGCTGACCTCTTTGGCAGGCAGGGATGCCGCCGCTATCTCAAAGCCCTGAATCTCAGGCGGCTCTTTGGGAAAAAGCGACTGCTGTATCTGCCTTGCGTCCTCTAACTCCTGATATATTCTTTCCGTTTCGTCCCGTTCCTGCTGTAGAAGGCGCTCCTCTAGATCACGCTTCTCGAAATACCGGGAGATGGTTATATCCAACTCGTCAAACTCGGGCAGGGGTTTTGGGATATAATCGTA
>Ga0114922_10002703_pt1 | contig 16547 bp, 14 predicted proteins | sample AartaG_FD_100975 | JGI IMG/M metagenome (GOLD analysis project Ga0114922, IMG submission 100975) | Deep subsurface microbial communities from Aarhus Bay to uncover new lineages of life (NeLLi) - Aarhus_00045 metaG | ecosystem: Environmental > Aquatic > Marine > Oceanic > Sediment | place...
GCGATAATGGAACCACACGACATGGCAGCAGAATCAGTGCAACCCACGCTCGCGTCCGGCTCTCCCGCGGAAGACACGCCCGCCCAGCGGGAGTTTCGCGCCGAGCTGAAGGCCAGCGGCCTGAAGATCTGCTACCAATCCCGCCGGGAGGGCAACAGCGACCTCTACGTGATCGACGCCGACGGCGCCAACTGCGTGAACATCACGAACACGCCCGGCGTGGACGAGGTCTATCCGCACGTGTCGGCGGACGGGCGGCGGGTGTGCTTCACGACAGTCGCGGCCGAGGACGGCGGCGTGCGATTCGACGTCCACTGGATGGACATCGGCGGCGCCGAGCGGACGCTGGTCGCATCCGACGCGACCGACCCGTGCTGGGACCCTTCGGGCACGAAGGTGGCATTCGTCAAGCGGCTCGCCCGGAGCAAGACCGGCGACTACCAGAACACCGGCCTGTTCGTGCACGACATCGCCGCCGGGCACTGCCAGGATGTTACCGGCGGAGAGCTGTATCACGCCTACGTCCCTTGCTGGTCGCCGGCGGGCAGGTGGGTCGTGGCGACGACGCACGAGCACGACGACTTCGGCCACGCCATCATCGCGATCGACCTGGCGGCCGGGCGGATCAGCCGCCTCGGCGGGCGAGACGAGCTGCACCTGCGCCTGACCGACGGCGTCAACGGCTGCCGGCCTGACTTTTCCTGGGACGGGACGATGCTCTGCTGGAACCCCGACGACTATCACATCTACGCCGCCCAGTTCGCCCCCGACAGGCACGTCCGCGGATACCCCGTCGCCGCCGCGCCCGAGGGCGGGTCGGTCTATCACGGCGACTGGTCGCCCGATGGCAAGTACATAGCTTACTCCATGAATCCGCAGGTTGCTTTCGCGGACGCCGCGACGCGGGGGCTGTGGGACATCTTCGTCGCCCGCTCCGACGGCAGCGCCTTCGTGCAGGTGACCTTCGACCACGCCAACAGCAAGCAGCCCGAGTTCTTCCTGCCGGGCTAGCCTGCTTATTGCATGAGCCCTTCCGGGTCTATGCAATAAGCACCTTTGCGAGAGACGGTTCTCTCGCAAAGGTTTCGACTCGGCGCTTCGCGCCTCGCTCAAGGCTAGCCCTGAGCAAGAGCGGCGTAAGTCACTCGCGCTGAAGCCCCCGCGGCCGATGTTGCACGCCCGTCGTGCAACATCCGGGCTAGCCCGCCGCGTGAGCTTGCAACGGCCGCGGCCGGACGTTATCTATGCCCGCATGAAGAAGCCCAAGCGAGGCGGCGACCTGCCGGAAGCCATCGAGAACGTCGAGCAATTGGCCGAGCTCCTCAGCCGGCCGGGCGAGGAGGTCGTGGACCTCTTTCACCGCCTGGAAGGGCCCATCGGCATCATCGGCGGCGGCGGGAAGATCGGCCCGACGCTGACGGCGATGGCCTGCCGGGCGCGCGATCTGGCCGGGAGCGATCAGGACATCTTCGTGGTCGATCTGTTCCCCGACCAGGCCGCTCGGCAGCGCGTCGAGGCCGCCGGGGCAAGGACGGTGGTGGCCGACCTGCTCGACCCGCCCGCGGTGGAGGCCCTGCCCGACGCGGCGAACGTGATCTACATGGCCGGCATGAAGTTCGGCACCTCCGGCGCCCCCTCGCGGACGTGGGCGATGAACGCGCTGATCCCCGCCTACGTGGGGCGGCGGTACCGCGACGCGCGAATCGTGGCCTTCTCGACCGGGTGCGTGTACGACTTCACCCCGGCCGCCTCTGCCGGCTCGGTCGAGTCCGACCCGCTCACCCCGCCCGGCGAATACGCGAATTCCTGCGTCGCCCGCGAGCGCGTCCTCGAGCACTGCTCGGCCACCCACGGCACCGAGATGGTGCTGCTGCGGCTCAACTACGCCGTCGAGATGCGCTACGGCGTGCTGGTGGACATCGCCAGCGACGTCGCCGCGGGGCGGGCGGTGGACGTGTCCATGGGCTACTTCAACGTCATCTGGCAGGGCGACGCGGCGGCCGGGGCGCTGCGGCTGCTGGAGCACGCCGCCTGCCCGCCCGAGCCGGTCAACCTGACCGGGGCGGAGAAGCTCTCCGTCCGCGACGTGGCCTCGCGGCTGGGCAAGCTGATGGGCAAGGAAGTGAGCTTCAGCGGGCAAGAGGCCGACACCGCCCTGCTCTCGGACGCAACCAAGGCCCGGCGGCTGCTGGGCAGTCCGGCGATGCCCATCGACCGCGTGATCGGCTGGACGGCCGAGTGGGTCGCCGCCGGCAAGCCGCAACTCGGCAAGCCGACGCACTTCCAGGTGAGCGACGGCGATTACTGACCACCGCTGCCGGCAGGAGAGGCCAAATGGCGGAGTTTCCCAAAGCGGACGAGTGGGTCGCCGAGGCGATCCGCGCCGGGCTGGTCATTCCGGCACACCCGCTGGCGCTGACGGCGGAGGGGAGGTTCGACGAGCGCCGCCAGCGGGCGTTGACTCGTTACTACGCGGCGGCCGGGGCCGGCGGAGTGGCCGTCGGCGTGCACACCACGCAGTTCGCGATACGCGACTTCGGGGCGATGCTGCTCGAGCCGGTGCTCCGATGCGCCGCCGACGCCCTGGAGCAGATCGAGCGGGCGGGCGGGCCGAGGCTCGTCCGCGTCGCCGGCGTCTGCGGGCATACCGACCAGGCCGTCAGCGAGGCGGACCTCGCCGCCAGGTGCGACTACCACGCCGCGCTGGTGTCGCTGGCGGCATTCGGCCAGGCCGATGACGACGAGATGATCGCGCACTGCCGGGCGGTCGCCGAGGTGATGCCGATCTTCGGCTTCTACCTCCAGCGGGCAGTCGGCGGGCGGCGGCTGGGGTTCGACTTCTGGCGGCGCTTCGCCGAGATCCCCAACGCACTGGCGATCAAGATGGCGCCCTTCAACCGCTACGAGACTCTGGACGTCGTCCGCGGGGTGGCCGCCGCCGGGAGAGCGGGGCAGGTCGCCCTCTACACCGGCAACGACGACAACATCGTCGCCGACCTGCTCACGCGTTTCGACCTGAACGTCGCGGGCGCACCCGTCAGCCAGCGGATCGTCGGCGGGCTGCTGGGGCACTGGGCGGTCTGGACGAACAAGGCCGTCGAGATGTACCGGCGTCTCCGCGGCGTCGCAGCCAGCGAGGAGCCCGTGCCCGGCGAGCTGCTGGCCCTCGGCGTCCAGGTCACCGACGCCAACGCCGCGCTATTCGACGTGGCCCACGACTTCGCCGGGTGCATCGCCGGGCTCCAGTACGTCCTCTTCCGCCAGGGGCTGCTGGCCTCGCCACGCTGCCTGGACGCGGAGGAAACGCTCTCGCCCGGACAGGCCGACGAAATCGAGCGCGTCCGCGGAGAGTACCCGCACCTGCTCGACGACGAATTCGTGGCCGAGCACCTCGACGAGTGGATGGCATAGATCGGTCGGCCTACCGTCCGGGCTCGTCCGGCACGATCGCGCCGTGCTCGCGCAGCAGTCCGCGGATGTCCTCCAGAGGAAGCTGCTCGGGGTCGATCCCAGTTTTTGCCGAAAGGGCAGCCATCGCCCCGGCCGCCTGGCCGGTCGCCATGCAACTAGCCTCGACCCGGTAGGCGGAATGGGCCTCCTTGTCGCCGGAGATGCACCGCCCCGCCACCAGCAGGAAGCGGCTTCCGGCAGGCAGCATGGCTCCGCGGGGAATGCTCGGCACGACCCCCTCGGCGAGCCGGCGGAGGTCGATTCCCCGACCGTGGCCGAGGTGAATATCGATCGGATAGAAGCTGTAGCAGACGGCGTCGGCGAACCGCCTCCCTTCCAGGTAGTCGCTGGCGGTGACAGTCTGCTTGCCGCGGATAACCGCCGTCTCGCGGATGCCGCACTCCGGCGCGACGTAGTCGATCCGCAATTTCTCCAGCCCCGGCTGGCGGCGGAGGAAACGGAAAGCCCGCATCATCGACCGCCGGCCTTCGAGCTCGGCCTGCGTCCGGCCTTCGCTGCTGTCTGCGCGGACGCTGGCAATGTGGTTGGCGTTCACGCCGCGATTGCGCAGGAAGCCCGCGGGCCCGTCGGTCCGCCACCCGACGTCGGTGTGCTGAATCTCCCCCGCAGCCAGGGCCTCGCGGAAGGCAGCGTCAATGGCGCCGAGGTCCAACTCGTCCGGGTCGTAGCCGGACAGCTGCATCACGAGGCTGCCCGGCTGGGACGGTTCGTGGCGGAGAAGCTCGAAGCCGGCCTGGGCGACGACGTTGGCGTCTCCGGTGCAGTCAACCAGCGCCCTGGACCGTTTGGGCCCCGGTCCTTCCTTCGTTGCCAGGTCGACTCGCCAGGCGCCGCCCTCGAAGGCCGCAGCGTAGGGCATCGCGTGGAACAGCAGCTCGGCGCCGGCGTCAACCACCGCCTCGTCGGCCAGGGCGGCAAAGATCGCCTTGTTCACGATGACGTGGCGGCGGGGGTGCTCCGGGGCCGCGAAGTCCGGCAGCTCATCGCCAGCCTCCCCGACCGCCCGCCGCACCAGATCCCACCCGATGCCGGCGATCACCTGCTCGCCCCAGGCGTGGAAGAGCCCGGGGAAGTTCACCCCACCGGCCGTGAGCGTCCCCCCGAGCAGGCCGTTCTTCTCGATCAGCAACGTCCTCGCTCCCGCCCGGGCAGCCTGGACGGTGGCGCAGATCCCGGCAGGGCCGCCGCCGACCACGATTACGTCATAGTCGCTCATCTCCGCAGCTCCTCTCGCCCCTTCACAACAGCAGTGCGCCGATGAGGACGACGTCCTCGCCGAGCGCGGCCGGGAGTATCTCGTAGCTCCCCGCGTAGGGTCGGAAGATGCGTTGGGCGACGGCATCGCGGAGCGGGCCCAGGAACGCATCGCCCATCAGCGTCACCCCGCCGCCGACGACGACGCGGTCGGGGTTCAGCAGCGTGATGACGTTGCATAGAGCCACGGCGAAGTCCGCGGCGACCTGGCGGACGAGCTCAAGGGCCGCTCCGTCGCCCTCCCCGGCGGCCGAGCCCACGTGGCGGGCGGTGACGGCCTCGACCTCGCCCCCCGCCAGCTCCAGCACGCGGGGCATCCGCCCCCCGGCCGCCAGTTCGCGGGCCATGCGGGCGATGGACAACCCGCTGCAAAGGTGCTCGACGATGCAGTACTCACCCGCCGGGCGGTCCCAGAGCTTGGTGTGGCCGACCTCCATGCAGCCCAGAGGCCGGGAATAAAGACGCCCGCCGACCACCAGCCCGCCGCCGATGCCGGTGCCGATGTTCGTGTACACGACGACGCGGGCGCCTGCCCCGGCGCCGACGGTCGCCTCGGCCAGGGCGCCGCAGTTGGTGTCGTTCTCGATGACGCACGGCCGGGCGATGGTCTGCTCGGCCCACGCCCGCAGGTCGAAGCCGTCCCAACCGGCCACGTGAAAGCTGCGGACCACCTGCCCCGTCTCGACGTTCACCGGCCCGCCGAATCCGATGCCGACGCGCTCGACCTTTTCCCCGCCCATGGCTTCGGCCGCCACGTCGGCGAGCATCCGGCGGATCTCGCCCGCGTCGGCGCCGTCCGGGACGGAGCAGCGCCCGGCGCGGAGGATCTTCCCGTCGGCGGTTCCCAAGGCCGCCTGAAGCTTCGTCCCGCCGATCTCGAGTGCCAGTCTCTTCGCCACCGAACGTCGCTCCTACGAACTTTCGCGTAATGCCTCGGCCAGCTCGGCGGCTGTGGCCGTGCCCGTGGTGCCGATCTTGCGGATCACGATGCTGGCGGCAAGGTTGGCCAGCTCGACGGCCTCGCCCACCGACGCCCCCGCCGCCAGCGCCATCGCCAGGTGGGCCAGCACGCAGTCGCCCGCGCCGACGATGTCAACGGGTCCGGCCACGGGAATTCCAGCGGCGCGGTGGGCCTTTGCGTCCGGCCCGGCGGCGACGATGCCCTCCGCCCCGAGCGTCACGAAGACGCGCCGGCCGAGCTGCCGGGCCAACTGCCCGGCCAGTTTGGCGTCGTCGCCCGCCGCGCCGCAGCAGCGACGGAGCTCTTCGCGATTGACCTTGATGTCCACGCCCGAAAAGCCCAGCACGTCGCACCGGCTGTCGGCCAGGAAGACCTTCTCCCCCGCCTGCCGGGCCAACTCGGCCACCGCTCGCTTGACAGGCGGGCTCAGCACGCCGCTGGCGCTGTCGGGCACCTGCTCCATGAGCACGACCACGTCAGCCCCCGCCACGGCCGCACGGAGCCGCTCGACGATTTGCTCGACCAGCTCCTCGGGCATGGGGCCGCGGTCGCGTATGTCCAGCCGGGACAGCTCCTCCGGGCCGTCCGGGCGCATCACCAGCGGCTTGGTATAGGTGAAGGTCTTGCGCCGCCGCGTGCGGATGAAGTGATCCATCCCCGCCCCGAGCCCGTCCAGGACGCCCGCCAGCTCATGGCCCTCGCCGTCCAGCCCGGCGACGCCGAGGGCGTGCACCTCGGCCGGGGCAAGCGCCGCGACGTTGGCCAGGACGTTCGCCGCGCCGCCGCCCTGCGGGCGAACGTCCACCACCTGGTGGGCGGGAAGGTTAGTCTCGAGCGAGATCTCCTCGATGGCCGGGTCGATGTCGAGGTATCGGTCGAGGCAGAAGTCACCGGCCACCAGCGCCTTGACCTGCCCGCAGCGCCCGACGATCTCGCGTAGCCTTCGCGGCTCCATCGCTCATCCCGCCTCGAACAGTGCCGCCAGCAGCGCCTCGCCCTCGGCAAAGTCGCCCACGATGATATCGGCCCCGGCCTCGACCAGCCGCCGCCGTTTCCAGGGATCGGCCACGCCGCCACCGGCCGCCTCGTCGCTGGCGACGCCGACGGTGTAGCCACCGACCTCGCGGACGGCGACGATCTCCACGAAGCCGTCGCCGAAGCCCAGCACCTCCGCGGCGGCGATGCCGCTCTCGCGGATCACCCGGGCGACGACCTTGGCCTTGGTGTGGGTCTTGTAGTCGTCGCGTGCGCCGTGGATGCCGCCGTCGAAACAGTCGGCCAGGCCGAGCAGCGACGCCTCCTCGACGACGTACTCCTGATCGGTTCCGCTGGTGAGGTAGAGCTTCAGCCCGCGGTCGCTGAGCGCCTCGAGCATGGCGCGGGCGCCGCGGAGCATCATGTCCACCGGCCGGGCCTGCCCCGCAGCCAGGTCGCGGCGGCGGTGGGCGATCCGCTCCATCAGCCGCGTGTTGTACTGTCGCTTGTACTCCAGCGGATCGGCCGGCGCGCCGCCGAACTGCCGCACCCGCTCGCCCAGGCGGATCATCTGATAGATCGTCTGCTCGCCCGTCAGGGAGGTAACGTCCTCGCGGGCCAGCTCCTCAAGCGCCGCCTCATCCAGGCCGTGGGCCAGAGGGCGGAGTATCTCCAGCACCATCGGGATCATCACGTCCTGCCAGCCCTGGCGGATCAGGCTCAGCGTACCGTCGAAGTCAAAGATGGCGCAGGCGAACTTCCGTCCCTTCGCCGGGCGGATGATCTCGATCTTGTCGCATCCCGGTGACATCCAGCGGGTCCTCTCTGCCTGGGTCGCTCACGACATTTATCGTCCGCCGCGGCGGCTTTGTCCAGGGCTCAACCGCCGCGCGTTCCGAACGGGGGGGTCGTTACGAATATGCCGAATGGGAGGATTTTGTTGATAAAGCCGCCCTGGTAATTCGCCGATACGAACGGCGACAAAGCCCAGCGTCGGCTTCGCGCCGGCCCAAGTACGGAGACAAGGCCAAATGTACCTGACATTCTACAACCTGACGGAGCAGCCGTTCAACGTAACACCTGACCCCAAGTTCCTTTACATGACCCAACAGCACGGCACGGCGCTGAACCACCTGCTGTTCGCCATCCGCAGGCGTAAGGGCTTCGTGCTGCTGACCGGGGAGGTGGGCACGGGCAAGACCACCCTCTGCCGGAAGCTGCTGGAGCGCCTGGGGCCGGAATATCACACCGCGCTGGTCCTCAACCCCATGCTCACGGCCACCCAACTGCTGCGCGGGATCGTCGAGGAGTTCGGCGTGGAGTGCAACCGGCGCGACCGCCTCGGCTACCTGACGGCGCTGAACTCCTTCCTGCTGGAGGCGAACTCCAAGAGCCGCGACACCGTCCTGATCATCGACGAGGCCCAGGACATGTCGGTGGGCCTGCTGGAGATGGTCCGGCTGCTGAGCAACCTCGAGACGAACTCGCGCAAGCTGCTCCAGATCGTCCTCGCGGGGCAGCCGGAGTTGCGGGCTAAGCTGCGCAGGCCCACGCTGCGGCAGCTCACCCAGCGGATCACCGTCAGCTACCACCTCAGCACGATGAGCCGCAGCGACACGTCGGCCTACATCAGCCACCGGTTGAGCGTCGCCGGCAACAACGGCGGCCTGAGGTTCGACGACGGGGCGGTGGACGAGATCTACGAGTACAGCGGCGGCACGCCCCGGCTGATCAACACCGTGGGCGACAAGGCGCTGCTGGCCGCGTACGTCAAAGGTGCCAGTTCCATCGGCGGCGAGATCGTCCGCACGGCCATAGGCGACCTGAACGAGGTGGCCTGCGAGGTCTGAACGGAGCGGCCTAATGAGCCTGATCAACGAAGCCCTCAAGCGAGTCGAGGCCGAGAACCGCCAGCACGAGGGCGGCGACGCGCCCGCCGCCCGCAGGCCCAAACCACGTGCGGCGGCCGCGCTCGCCGTGGTGGTGATCGCCACCGTGTGCGGGTTCACGTACCTGTCCGCGCCGCCGCAGGCCAGGCCCAAGCCGTCGGGGCGGCCTCAAGCGGCGCAGGCCGCCGCGGCGGGAGGGACCGCCGCGGCGCGCATGCCGGGCCCCCCGGTCGAGGAGCTGCCTCGCGCCCAACTGGCGGCGGGGAGTCCGGCGCCCCGGCCAAGCCCCCCCACCGCAAAGGCACTGATACCGACGACGCGCCCGACGAGCAGGCCGGCCGAAGAGATCGCCGCCACATCCAGGCCAGCGTTCGACGCGAGCCAGTTCCGGCTTGGGGCGATCCTCAAGTCCGGCGACGGCGCCCACGCCGTGATCAACGGCCACATGGTCACCGTCGGCGATGAGGTCAGCGGCGCGCGCGTGGTCGTCATCGGGCCGTATCACGTCGTGCTGGAAAAGGCCGGCAAGCGGCTCTCGCTGCGAATGTAAGGCCGATAAGGCAACCAAAGCCGGCTCACCCCACCGGAGTCCGCCCAGCCCCCCGTCCGCGCGGTCGCCGATCACGTCAGGTCGTTGAGCTTGCAGAACTCGTAGTAGTCGCGGCAGTTGTCAGCGTCGAGCATGGTCGCCCACCCGCCCAGGCCGTAGCGCCGCCAGCACTGCCTGCCGTCGATGCTGACGGGGTTGTCGCCGGCGCTGCCGTCGTGGGCCGCCCGCGCCGGCCTGGCGGCGTCGTTCAGCGCCATCGCGTCGCACCGCGGGCACACCAGCCGGGGCAACTCGTCCCCCACCGGCTCCCGCCCGCAGATGCTGCATCGCGTGACTTCGTCCTTGTCGGGCATGAGAATCCTCGCCGCGTCATTCGGCGCGGCATTCCTCACGTACCTCCGGCGGAATCAGGCGCAGGGCCAGAGCCAGCAGCCCGCCCACGATCAGCACGTCGTCCAGTTGCCCGAGGACCGGCACGAAGTCCGGCACCAGGTCGATGGGCATGGCCAGGTAGGCCAGCGCCGCCCACAGGCACCAGCGCGCCGGGCGCGGCGTCCGCGGGTGGCGGTAGAGGCGCCGGTAATACGCCGCCCGGCGCCTCGCCGATTCCAGCAGCTTCCGCAATCGCATGGCCGCATTATAGCTGCCCGCCGGCGTCGCGGCATGCCGGCGGTCCGGCCGATCAGCGGACGTCGAGTTTCTGCCTGGCGGAGGTCCCGGTTGCGATGTCGCGGACCACCAGCGTATAGCTCCCGGCCGGGTCGCTGACGGCAATCGGCACGTCCCAGGCGACCTGGCCCTTAGGCGCGGCAAGGGTCCGCGTCAGAGGCGGCAGCTCCTTTCCGTCCGGACCAATCACACGGACGCGGAAGGCGTGCGCGTCGCCGAGGGCCTCTCCCTTCAGCGCGAGCTTGACCTTCAGCAGGCCGCCACGCTTCGCCCCGGCCGGCGCCGTGATCGTCAGGCCCTCCACCGGCTCGGGCAGAATCGAGAGCATCACCGGCTCGTACCTGGGCAGGTCGAAAGTGACGTTCCGCTTCTTGCCGAGGTACTTGCCGGCCCGCTGGTCGTAAACGGCGTGGGCCTTGCCCAGATCTACCGTGAGCTTCATGGGCCTCTCCAGCACCTTCTGGCTGTGGTACTGCGGCGGGCCCAGCTCGGAGACGCGAAGCTGATAGTTGCGGTGCAGGCTGAGCATTCCCAGCTTGCCGGACTGCCAGGTTTGCAGCTCGACGCCCTGGGGCTCGCCGCCTTTGACGAACTCGACTTTGTGCTGCCCCTTCACATCGGCCAGACGGCATATCTTGGCGATCAGCTCCCGAAGCAGCTTGCCCTGCGGCGGTTGCAGCCGCCACCGATGATAATCGGTGATGACCGCGTTCAGGTAGATCGTCCTGCCCTTGCCGTGCTCCCTGACGATGACGGCCGGCGTGCCATTCGCGTCTTGATACAAGGCGGCGGCAAGCTCTGCCTTCACGCCCGGCTCCGCCGCCCGGAGATCCTTCGGCAGCCCCGCAAGCAGGATGTGCGGGCTGACGGCAGGGGCGGCCTTCAGCCCCGACTTGCCGGGAGCGAACTTGGTGTCCGTCCGCTCAATGCCGAACAGGTCGTCGAGCTGGCCCTTGGGCAGCATCTTGCAGTGCTCGTCCATCAGGGCCGTGCGGCAGTCGGCGACGACCGTCCCGCCGCGCTTGACGAACCGCCGCACCGCATCGCACTCGGCCTTGCTCATGGCCACCGACTGCGGCAGGATCAGCACCTTCGCGTCCATCTTGTCGAAGGCGCCGTTCTCGAGCTGGCCGTAGGAGGCGAAGTAGTACTGAAGCTGATTGTCCTCCAGCAGATGGATGGCCGACTGCCGCAGACGCAGGAAGTCGGAATCCTTCCGCTCGCTGGCGCTGCCCCGGTTGATCCAGTTCTTGCCCCTCGGGCGAACCTCGAACATCCAGTGGGCCGTGATCGACGGGTGCGAGTAGTGGATCGCCACCGGGTCGTTGATGCCCTTCATGTGCTTCAGTTGCTTGCACAGCCCGCCGGTCAGCTCACGGTAGGTCGGGGCGATGTCGGCGCCCAGCTTGGTGGGTTTGGCGTCGGCGGTGAGGTAGCGGTGCTTCTCGTCGTAGATGATGATGCCCTGGTCGCCGTGGAGGAACTGATGCCACAGCCGCCATACTTCCATGTTCCCGAAGCCGAAGGCGGTGGTGACGGCGGGCTTGTCGGGGACGAGCGAGCGCCATATCTCACGGTTATTGCCGATGTTATACGGCTCGATGCAGTCCAGCGCCTCGCTGAGCAGCCAGTAGTCGTAGCCGCCGAAGGCCGAGGGCATCTGCGCGCCGACGATCCCGCCGATCGCCTCGCCGTCCACCTCCTTCATGACGTCGCAGCCTTCCTTCAGCACGTCGGCGAAGACCTTGTTCATGAAGTGTCGGTGGTCGGCCCAGGGCGAGAGGTTGTCGTCCCCGCGGGCCATCATCTGGTCGGTGGTGAAGGGCACGACGTCCGAGAGCTTCTTGAAGTCCGTGCCCCACTGCTTGTTGATCGCCGCCAGCGAGCCGTACTGTTCGATCAGCCACTTGCGGAAGGCCTTCAGCGTCCGCCCGTCGAAGCACAGGTCGATCGCCTCGACAAGGTTGCCCGTGCCGCACTCGTCGGTCCCGTACATGAAGGGCTTGAACCGCATCTGCGTCTGCACGGCGCGGCGCTGTCGGGCCATCGCCGCCGCGCGGGCCTTGACGTCGTGGAAGCACGGTTTCCGCTTGAAGGGCTCGACGCTGGTTCGGTCCTTGCGGTAGGCGGCCTCGGCCTGCTGGTGCTTCAAGTGCTTGGGGCTGTAGGCCGGCGAGTGGTAGGCCGCGAAGTAGCGGTGGTTGATCTGGTCGCAGTAGTAGCGGTAATCGTATTGCCACCACGTCCGGCCTCCGGTCGGCGTCTGGGTCCGCCCGGACTGAAGCTGCCCGGAGGTGATCCCCAGCCCGCGCAGCGCCCTTTGCTGGGCGGCCGTCTTGTAGGCGTAGTACATGAAGATCTTATAGTCGTCCCACTTTGTGTCCGTCGGCGTGACGACGAACTGGGCCTTTGGTGCGCGGACGGTCGTTTCGCCGACGGTCAGCTCGGCCGCCAGGAAATTCACCATTGCCGCCGCCCGCGCCAGGGGCAGCACTACGGCGACCTCGCGCCCGTTCACCTTCACCGGCTTTTCCTCTGCCGCCACGGTCCGGCCGTAGGTGTCCGTCCAGGTAAGCTTCAGCCGGCCCGCGCCCTTGAGCGCCTTCGTCAGCTTCAGCACGGCGCGCAGGGAATCCTTGCGGGTGACGATCCGGCTGCCGATTTCCAACTGGCCGGCCAGGGCCATCCCAGCCGTCAGCAGCAGCGTCAGCAGGGCGATTCGCATCATCTCAATGCCTCCTCCCCCGAGGGTCTTACGCCCATACAGGGTATCACTATTCGTTGGCAATCTGCCAGATGGTGTTGGCGACGATCTCGGCCACCACGGTCAGCCCGTTGACGTCCACCACCTCGAAGTCGTCCATGTAGGTGTGCAGCCAGGGCCAGCTCGGGGAGATCAGCTTGGCCAGGTAAGAGGTGGGCACGCCGGCGAGGATGAACGGCCCGTCGTCGCTGGCGTACTCCAGCGGCGTCGGCTCGATGACGTAGCCGAGCCCGTCGCAGACGCGGCAGAGCCTGCGGTTCAGCGCCGCGTCGTTGCGGACCAGCTTGCCGAGGCAGATGGACTCGGTGACGTAGTGCAGGTGGTCGCCGTTGCCGATGATGTCGAGGACGATGCAGCCGACGTAGGCGGACGGGTCGGCCCTGACGTACCTGGCCACGTAGGCGTCCGAGCCGACCTCGCCGTATTCCTCGCCGGTGGGCGAGAGGAACTCGATGGTCCGCCTCGGCCGGCCCATCCTCGCCAGCACGCGGGCGGTCTCCAGGTTGACGGCCACGGCCGTGGCGTTGTCGCACGCGCCCGGGCCGTTGGCGTTGTCGTGATGCGCCACCAGGCAGACCACCTGCCCGCCCAGCTCGCCGCCCTCGATCCGCCCGACGACGTTCAGGCCGTGGGAGGGCCTGGTCTCGGCGTCCACCTCGACGCGGAGCTTCACGGGCACGTCCTCGTCGCGGCGCTTGAAGCCGCCCGGCACGGCGTACCACTCACGCAGCAGCTCCTTGAGGTACTGCCCGTCCTCGTAGGTGACGGCGACCGCGGGCACGGGCAGGCCCTTGGGGCCCGACAGCAGCGGCATCTGGAGGATCCTGCCGCTGACGCGTGCGTGCTCGACGAATCCGGCGGCGCCGCGGGCGATCATCATCTCCGTCGGGCCCTGCGGGGCGGTCTCGTCGGAGGCGTTGTCGAGCATCAGCGCCCGCGGCGGGTCGCGCATGACGAACTTGCCGGCCACGTCCGCCGCGGCGAAGTCTTCCGTCCGGCCCGCGCCGACGTACACCAGCTCGGCGACCACGCCCCGCGGCGGCGTCGAGCCCGAGCCCAGCAGGGCGATGCTCGTAAGCTCCTGGGCGACCGGATCGACCACGCGGACGCGGCAGTTATTGAGCTTCCAGGCGTTGATCCCCTCGACGCGGTCGATGCTGACCTCCACGCCGGCGGCGCGGAACTGGGCCTCGACGTAGCCGGCCGCCTTGTGCTCGTTGTCCGTGCCGGCGTGGCGCGGGGCGCAGGCCACGAGGGCCTTGACGTCCTCGCCCATCCTCGCGGCCGAGAGTGCGGCCCGAATCGAAAGCGCCGTCTCATCCACGCTTCGGGCCCTTCCCGTCCGGAGCGGCCACGCCCGTCAGGTCGGCCAGCTCGTAGCCCAGGTGCGGGGCAGTGGCCCAGATGCTCACGGCCGCCTTGTCCGTCGGGTTGATGACCGTGTGCGGCTCGTCCTGGGGAATCTGGATGGCGTCGCCGGCCGAGAGCCGCTCCCAACGCTGCAGCTCGGGAAACTCCAGCACCAGCGTGCCCTCGACGACGTAGCAGATCTCGTCGGCGTCCTTGTGGCCCGGGTCGAGCGTGCTCCGCCCGCCCGGCGGAATCTGCGAGACGGTGAACACCAGCCGGTCGGTCCAGAAGTAAATCGACGCCATCTCGTCCCCGGCCATGACCGTCCGCGTCTCGTCGGCGCGGCGCACCTCGATCCGGCTGGCCGGCGCCGGCCCGCTAAGCCTCTCTGGCATTTTCGGCTCTCCTAACGATCCGAGGGGCGATCCCAGCGCGACTTGTTTAAGGCATCGCCCTGGCGGTGACAACCCAATACTTCGCCCCCCCGGGCGCGGATTTGCCTTGACCGGGGCAGACGGGCGAACATGATGCTCGAATACCGTGCGAAGGTTGACGAGGTGTCCAGCCGAGAGGAAAGGCGACTTGCATGAGCGATCTGGCAATTGACGGAGGAAAGCCGCAACGGACAAAGCCGTTTCCGCCCCGCCAACCGTTCGGCCAGGAGGAGGTGGACCTGGCCACCCAGGCCATCCGCTCGCAAAGCCTCTTCGGCATGGGCGGGAAGATGGTCGGCGAACTGGAGCGGAGGTTCGCCGAACTCTACGGTGCAAAACGCGCGGTGACATCGACTTCCGGCACGGCGGCCATCCACGTCGCCGTCGCCGGCGTGGACCCCGAGCCGGGGGACGAGTTCATCACCTGCCCCATCACCGACGCCGGCTCCATCGTCGGCATGCTCTACCAGAACGCAATCCCCATCTTCGCCGACATCGACGACACCTACAACATGGACCCCAGCGACGTGGAGGCGAAGATCACCCCGCGGACGAAGGCGATCCTGCTGGTGCACCTGTTCGGCAACCCATGCGACATGGACAGGATGCTGGACATCGCCCGGCGGCACAAGCTAGACATCATCGAGGACTGCGCCCAGACCCACATGACCGAGTACAAGGGCCGGTTCGTCGGCACGTTCGGCCGGGTCGGGTGCTTCAGCCTCCAGCAGAGCAAGCACATGACCTGCGGCGACGGGGGCGTGACAGTCACCAGCGACGAGGCCCTGGGGCTGCGCATGTCCATGTTCCGCGACAAGGGCTGGGCGCGCGACCCGGCCGCGGGCGCGCGGGGGTACCACTTCCTCGGGCTGAACTACCGCATGACCGAACTGCACGCCGCCGTTGCGCTGGCGCAGATGGACAAGGTCGCCGACGTGGTCGGCAAGCGCAACGAGCTGGGCGACCTGCTGAGCGAGTCGATCCGCGACGTGCCCGGCGTGGTGCCGGCCCCGGTGACCAGCGGGGGCAAGCACACCTACTGGCTCTATCCGCTGCGCGTGACGGGGCCGCCGGCGAAGCGGTTCGCCGAGGCGCTGGAGGCCGAGGGCGTGCCGTGCTGGGTGGGCTACACGGGCGATCCGATCTACCTGTGCATGCAGGCGCTGGCGGGCAAGGTTACCTTCGGCCGAAGCGGGCACCCACTCGACGGCTGCCACGGCGGGCGCAAGATCGAATACGCCAGGGGCATGTGCCCCCGGGCCGAGAAGCTGCTCGGGGAACTGGTGATCCTGACCATTCACGAGGGGCTCGCCCGCGGCGACGTGCTGGACATGGCAGCGGCCGTCAGAAAGGTGGGCGAGGCGCTCAGCGCCCGCGCATGAAGAAAGGCCCCCGGGAGTACCCGGAGGCCCTTCGAAAGAGGCGGCGTTCACCTACTTTCCCGCAAAGCAGTATCATCGGCCGTTGCGGCTTAACTACTGTGTTCGGAATGGAGGGTTCCCGCGAGCAAGCTCGTGAGAACCCAACAGGTGTTTCCCGCAGCGTATGGACACCGCCACTGCGTCGCCTGGCCTGCCGGCCGGACGACACGGTTCGCCGGTTTCTCAGTTGATCGCTCGGCGCCCTGCCAAGGGGCCGGCGGATAAACTGATCGACCGAGAAACGATCTCATAAAGACGTCGCTGTGAGGCCCACCGCGCCTTTGCGGCACGGGCCCTCGGGCCCATGATAAATGTGATCAAGCAATCGCCCGTTAGTACCGGTTAGCTGAGGCGATTTCGCGCCTTACACTTCCGGCCTATCAACCTGGTAGTCTTCCAGGGGGCTCTCGTCCCGACGAATCGGGACATGGAATCCTAATCTCGGGGTGGGCTTCCCGCTTAGATGCCTTCAGCGGTTATCCTTTCCCGACATGGCTAACCAGCCGTGCCGCTAGCGCGACAACTGGTACACCAGAGGTCAGTCCTTCCCAGTCCTCTCGTACTAGGGAAGAATCCCCTCAAGATTCCTGCGCCCACGGCAGATAGGGACCGACCTGGCTCACGCCGGTCTGAACCCAGCTCGCGTACCGCTTTCATTGGCGAACAGCCAAACCCTTGGGACCGCCTACAGCCCCAGGATGCGATGAGCCGACATCGAGGTGCCAAACCTCCCCGCCGCTTTGGACGCTCGGGGGAGATCAGCCTGTTATCCCCGGAGTACCTTTTATCTGTTAAGCGATGGCCCTTCC
>Ga0114922_10002704_pt1 | contig 16547 bp, 7 predicted proteins | sample AartaG_FD_100975 | JGI IMG/M metagenome (GOLD analysis project Ga0114922, IMG submission 100975) | Deep subsurface microbial communities from Aarhus Bay to uncover new lineages of life (NeLLi) - Aarhus_00045 metaG | ecosystem: Environmental > Aquatic > Marine > Oceanic > Sediment | place: Aarhus...
GGCTTTTTGGAAATTGGGTTTGTTTTGCATAAAATGAGCGATTTGTAGTGCGCTCTCTACAGTTGTAGAGGGGAAATTAGTGAAAAGTGAGCTAAAGTGCCTAAAGTGAGCTAAAGTTTGATTATCGATTCTCGTATATCGTATATCGTATTGCGTATGTCGTAATGGATTCCCGCCTGCGCGGGAATGACAGGTGTGACGGGAGGCTGTCGATTTTGGGGCGTTTGGGCGGTTTGGGAGGTTTTTGGCTTCTGTGGCCATTATAAGTTATCCTATGTTTACTACTCAGTATCATTTTTATATGTTTGATAGATATTATACAATAGTAAATGTTAGATGTCAAGTAAAAAGTTTTATTAGACGCGGATTTTGTTTTTTTACCACGAAGGCACGAAGGGCACGAAGAGAAATTAGACAGGATAACAGGATTTACAGAGATTTCATTTTTGCCAGCCGGTGCGGACTTGGCAGCAGCTTTCTCGATACAAGCATCTGCAAAGCCTGCGGCCAGCGTCCGCTGGGCCATCGGGGATAGCCCGCATAAGAATATGCAGGCCGGCAAAAGAAGGATTCTTGTTAGACGCAGATTGACGCGGATTTGTTAATTCTGTCTTTCTTAGCAAAAACACCAAAAAGAACTTTTTTTCGACCGCCCGCCTGGCCATGCAAGTCTGCGGCAGGGGGTCTTTGGCCGGGGATTTTTGTTGTAAACCCCAGTTAGAAAGTAAACATTCACCTTCGTCTTCATACTTCTAACGGGTCAAGCAGCAGGGAAAAGGGCTGTGGATTCTTGGAAAGAAACTATTTGCTCTTTTTCTCAACCACAATGAGATCTTCATTTTGGTAGGTATATTCCTTATTCAGAATTTTGTCTATAAACTTGTCGCCGTTTTGCAAGCCGAGATTTTTGTAAGTAAAAGTTTCTTCTGGAATGGCCTGGTTTAATTTCAAATTAGTATAAATGCATTCTCTTTCATTATCGAGAACCGCATTTTCTCCTTTAAAAGTTTGAGTCATTGTTCTTGTTGGCAGATAGACACCATTAATTGCCTCATATTCCCAAGTCACCTTATTGTACAATTTACCGTCCGCAGTACGTGTTTCACTCAATGTAATATTAAAACCCTTATCGCTGTTAAATATCATTGTCGTAAATACAAATTCTCCAGGATTTTTTTGGGGGGATGGAATTTCCATTCGATATTCAGTTGTGGTTCCACCCACACGTTCTTCTATACGCAAGGACTGCCCATCAATACGAAATTCGCCATGTTTTTCAATATAATCAATTAGGAAAAGAAAAGAGCCGCGGAATGCCCTTCCATCTATTGCCTCAATTCTCGGGTCAAAAATATCTTTTCTGTATGTTGGACGGCTTTCTTTGAAAGCTCTTTTTTCTTTAACAGCTTTGCGAGTTATAATTACATCTTTACGCTTTATGAAAGGAACGTTAGTAATCCGATATTCAGGGGTAGCAATTGTTGTAGTACTGCCAACAATCCTTTTTGTACCAAGTACTCTTCCGCTATCCGGGTCTATGTATCTCAGTGGACTTCGATAAAACTTCTTATCAAAAAACAATCCCTTTTCAGAATTCACAGCAAATTCAACTGTACTTTCACTCAATCTTTTTACTTTCTTGGGGACTTGTCCTACGCCATCTGTTTTATTCTTAAACACGCGCTCCAACACACGCTCTGCTTCAGTTCCTTCATATATTATCCCTATTGCAGCATCTACTTTTCCCTGCCATATCTTAATTTTATCGTAATTACTCTGTGTTTCATTAGATATCATCGTTAAGATACCAGACATCCGGTCAGGAGGGACCGGCTGAAAGTTTTTTTCAGAATTATTCCCCAAACCTTCAACAACAGCAAAGTTTAATAAGGTAAGCAGGACAACTGTACAAAGTTTTGTTTTGTTCAATATCTTTTTTTTCATCGTTATTACTCCTTACCAACAAGAACTTTTTGTAATTCGTTTCAAGTCACTCAAATGTCTTTAATATTTTAATGTAAAAAGTACTCCTTCAAAAGTAATCTTATCTATTCCGGCCAAGCCTCAGTGGGGCAGTCGCCTTGAGATTCATACGTTGGGAGTCCAGCTTCAAACGAGTTAACACAAGTGTAGCAACCGGGACCGGGAACGTCCAGGTTAATTTGACAACTGGACGGCCAAGGTATACCTCTACCCATTGTCAAGACAAAAACTTGGGTTTTTTAAGGTGGACTCATCACCATGTGTTGAAGCAGTTGGAACGGAGGGAGCCCGAAGGGCGACCGGAGTGCCAACTGCTACGCCGTACACCTCGGCTGGGGTGCGGTAGCCCAAAGCCTGGTGTAATCGCCGATTATTATAAAGTTCAAAATACCGGCCAAGGTTATACCTTGCCTCAGCCACCGTTTGATAGTCCCGCAGATAAACCTCCTCTACTTTCACTGTTCGCCATAAACGCTCTGAAAAAATAACCAAGGAATCCGGCTTTTTAAAAACAGATTTCTGGTTAATTGTTTTGATGGAGAGGATCGCTCATAAGCTGTGAGTGTTGACGAGGGAGAGGTGAGAAGGGAAAAGGCAAAGAGAAAAAAGTTTATTCCGTCCAATGAAGGCCGGATTCCGGGAAACAGGAAGTGGGTATCAGGGGGACAGGGGGCAGGTCATATAAATGATTAAGGATTCCGTCCAAGTAAGGCCGGATCTTCGATATTGATGATTGATTATTGTTGGAGATTAGTGCGCCTTAGTAAGGAATATCGAATATCGAACAAGGAATAACGAATGATGAAGTTGAGAAGGTAGAAGTCAGTGTGGGCACCCCGGGTCAAAGACGGGGTGAAACAAATCTTGACCCCCAGCGAAGCTGGGGGCTAAACGAGACGGAGGCGACGAAAGACGTCGCGGTTTTTACATAATAAAAAGTGGGGGGTAATCGATATTGAAGCGAGGTTAAAAACACACTTGTAAAGTGATGTGTGATGTGTATAATAGTGGATATTGTGGTCTAAACGATGTTTAGGCCGAAAGGGAAAGAGCAATTCCCGGAGCAAATGTGCATTTGAAGTTGAAACCACTCAGTTAGGAGGAAAACCTTTATGAACGACATTACTAACAAAAGCACATCTCGTCGCGAGTTTTTGAAGAATACCGGTCGGATAGCCGCAGCTTCGGCCCTGGCGACGAGTATCGGTCCGCGCGTTTACGCAGCGGAGAACAATACTATCAAGGTGGCCCTGGTTGGCTGTGGCGGCCGGGGTACGGGTGCAGCATCGAATGCCCTGTCCGTTAAGAACGGGCCGATGAAACTTGTCGCCATGGGTGACGTCTTCGAAAACCGCCTTAACAGCAGCTACAAGAGTTTGAAGAAAAATCACGGCAACCAGGTGGATGTACCCACTGGTCGCCGTTTCATCGGCTTCGACGCTTACAAACATGCGATGGATTGTCTGAGTCCGGGCGATGTTGCTATCTTTACAACGCCTCCGGCATTCCGCTGGGTTCATTTCACGTACGCCGTCAAGAAGAGACTCAATGTTTTTATGGAAAAGCCTGTTACAGTGGACGGCCCGACGAGTCGGCGGATGTTCAGGCTCGCCAAAGAGGCAACAGCGAAGAACCTCAAAGTGGGAGTTGGATTGATGTCGCGTCACAGCCGGGCGCTCGAGCAACTTTATAAACGCATCCAGGACGGCGAAATCGGCGACATCGTTTTGCAGCGCGGCTACCGGATGCATGGGCCGGCCGCATTCTTCCGCTCGCTGCCCAAGCCGCCCGGTATCAGCGACCTGCTTTACCAAATACAGCGGTTCCACAGTTTCATCTGGGCCAGCGGCGGTAATTTCAGCGACTTTAACATCCACATCATCGACCATCTGTGCTGGATGAAGAACGCCTGGCCGGTCAAGGCCCAGGCTTTGGGCGGTCGCCATTATCGGAAGAGTCCCGAAGGCATCACTTACGTGGACCAGAATTTCGATACGTATTCGGTGGAATACACATACGCCGACGGCAGCAAATTCTTCCTGGATGGGCGCTGCATAAACGGTTGCGAAAACATCTACTCCAGCTACGCGCATGGCAGCAAAGGGATGGCGATCGTCTCAAAGAGCGGTGACTGTGGAATGCCCTCGAGCACTTACAAGGGCCAGAATACGGAGCGCTCGAACATGCTCTGGCAATCCAAAGTCAAGCGGGAGGAGCAGAATCCTTATCAAAACGAATGGAACGACCTGATGGACGCCATTCGCAATGACAAGCCCTACAACGAAACCGAGACCGGCGTCCAGACCAGCCTCGTGACGAGCCTTGGCCGCATGGCCGCGCACACAGGCCAGGAAATCACCTACGATGAAATCCTCAACTGCGACCACGAGATGGCGCCCGGCCTGGACAAGCTGACGATGGATTCTCCTGCGCCTCTGCAGGCCGACGCCGACGGCAGATATCCCGTTCCGCAGCCGGGCATCATTAAAAAGCGGGAATACTGAGGTTTCGTTAGGTACGCGTGGATTGTCATTTTGTCCGGATATTTGTCCGGCTTCAGATGTTGTGTTTTCTGTAAGTTACGGAAAGTGATGGGCGGGCAGGAGGAATCTGTATGCAGGCAACGGTCAAACAAATTCTGATAGCGCTTATGAAACAACGAGAATTGCGGGCATTATTCTTTTTTGCGGCTCTTTCGGTTTTATCTATGCAGTTGGTTTCGTTCTCTGCAATCCGGCACTTTGCCGGAGCCGACAATGCCTTTTATGTTTCGCCTGGCGGGAACGATGGGGCGTCCGGCAGCAGTGGCGTTAAGGCGTTTGCCACTCTCCATCGAGCAAGGGATGCCATCCGCGAACTGAAGAAGACTACAGGACTGCCTGAGGGAGGCATCACCGTGTGGATTCGCGGCGGTGAATACTACCTGGAGCAGGGCTTTGAATTGACGTCCGAGGATTCGGGCACAGCCGAGGCACCGATTGTTTATCGAGCTATGCCGGGCGAGCGGGTCCGCATTATCGGAGGCCTGGAGGTGAGCGGCCGGCAGAAGGTACGGGACCAGGCCATACTTGACCGGCTTGCCCCGGCCGCCCGCGGGCAGGTTTATCAGGTTGACTTGAGAGCGCAGGGCATAGACGACTTCGGGCAACTCCGGTCACGAGGCTTTGGTCGCGGGACATCGCCTGCCGCCCTGGAACTGTTCTTCCAGGACAAACCAATGAACCTCGCCCGCTGGCCCAATGATAGCTTTGTAAAAATCGCCGGCTTTACCGAGGCCAAAGATGACGGTCACGGTCGCAGGCTTGGCGAACTAAGCGGAGGCTTTAACTACGATGGCGACCGCCCTAATCGCTGGAAAGATACCAACGACATTTGGGTCCACGGATACTGGGCCTACGACTGGGCGAATTCATACGAACATATTGCTCATATTGACATTAAGAAGCGTCATATCAAGACCAGCCCGCCATACGGTAACTACGGCTTTCGCACCGGAGGGCGATTCTATTTCCTCAATGTCCTGGAAGAACTGGACAAGCCGGGCGAGTGGTATCTGGACAGCAAAAGCGGCATCCTATATTTTTGGCCGCCGGCGCCAATAGAGCAGGGTAGAAGCCTGGTTTCAATTTTGGAAGAGCCGATGGTCCATCTAAACAGCACCTCATATATTACAATTAGAGGCCTGGCGATAGAGTGCGCTCGCGGTGTCGGCGTTCGGATTTCAGGCGGAAGCAACAATCATGTTATTGATTGCACTTTGTGTAATCTTGGAAATTACGGCGTTACGGTCAACGGCGGCAAGGACCACAGCGTAGTAGGTTGTGAAATCTACCAAACGGGCGATGGCGGAATCTCTTTGAGAGGAGGAGACCGCAGGACACTGACTCCAGCAAATCACTTCGCTTACAACAACCACATCCACCACGTGGCCCGGTGGTCCAGATGCTATGTGCCTGCGATTTCGATGTCAGGCGTGGGGAGCCGCATTTCCAACAATCTTATCCATGACCATCCTCATTGCGCCATTCTTTTCGGAGGGAATGACCACCTTATCGAGCTCAACGAAATCCATCACGTTTGTCTTGAGACCGGCGATGTTGGCGCTATCTACACGGGCAGGGACTACACGTTCCGCGGCAATATCATACGCCACAACTTCATTCATCATACCGGCGGAGTTGGTATGGGCTCCATGGGCATCTATATGGATGACTGCGTCAGCGGCACGCAAATCTACGGCAACGTTCTGTGGAAGCTTCATCGAGCGGTGTTTCTCGGCGGCGGACGTGACTTCAAGGTCGAGAACAACATCTTCATCGACTGCGACCCGGCGGTCGATATCGACGGCCGAGGTTTGAGCAAATCGCCCGTATGGCACAACATGGTTTACAAGACGATGAAAGAGCGGCTGGAGAGGATGAACTGGAAGCAGCCGCCCTACAGCACACGCTATCCGGAACTGGCTGACCTGCAAAAGTACTATGCCAGGGACGACGGCCTGCCGCCGGGCAATATCCTTGTTGCACGCAATATCTGTGTTGGCGAAAAATGGCTGACAATCCGTTGGGGCGCAACTAAAGATATGGTTACCGTCCGGGACAATCTCGTCTGCCAAGAGGCATCCCTTTCGGGAGAAGGCGCCCCGCATTTTGTCGACGCGGCGAGTGGAGATTTCCGCCTCAAAGACGATTCACCAGCCTTCGAACTCGGCTTCAAACGGATTCCTTTTGAGCAGATTGGTCTTGTGAAAAATACAAACAAGGCCGAAGAGACGGTCATCGGTTCTACGGCTAAAGGGCCAAAAGACAATTCGCTTTACGCCGGCTGGGCCTCTGTGGATATTACTCCCAAAAAGCCCGTGGTCGTAATAGGACAGCTACACAAGCGGATTGCAAGGACCACTGTCGACCCCCTGACGGCAACCGTGCTGGCGCTGGAAAGCCGCGGCAGGGGGGCAAACAATGAGCAGGCCATAATGGTTTCTTGCGACGTAATATTTATCCGGAAGGCAATCCAGCAGCGCATTAGAGACCTGGTGAAACAGCAAATTCCCGATTTTGATGTCCGTAAACTGCTTCTAAATGCTACCCATACTCACACTGCCCCCGGCTTCATCGACAATACGTTCAAAGGCCTTTATGACGTCAGCAAGGATAAAGGTGTTATGAAGGCATCCGAATACGGCGATTTCTTTGTGGAACGAATTGCCGAGGCTGTAGTCGGCGCCTGGCAAAACCGCAAACCTGCCGGCATGAGCTGGGCGCTCGGTCACGCCGTGGTTGGAATGAACCGGCGGGCACACTATTTTGACGGCTCGTCCGTTATGTATGGGAACACGAACGCAGAGAACTTCTCAAATATCGAGGGCTCTGAAGACCATGCGGTCGAGATGCTGTTCTTCTGGGGAGCCGAGGAGAAACTAACAGGCATCGTAATCAATATCGCCTGTACCTCCCAGGAGACGGAAAATTTAAGTGAGATATCAGCCGATTTCTGGCACGATGTCAGAGAAGAGCTTAGACAACGATATTCCGAGGACCTGTTTATCTTTCCGCAGTGCGCTCCCTCCGGAGACCTGTCGCCGCATCTGCTCTTTCGCAAAAAGGCGGACGAGATTATGCTGAAAAGAAGAGGTATATCCCGTCGGCAGGAGATAGCCCGGCGCATCGCCAATGCGGTTGATGACGTATTCCCATTGGCCAGGGTGGACATCAAGTGGCAGCCGTCGTTCAGACATAAAGTAGTGGATTTGGACCTGCCTGAGAATGAGCCTGCCATTTTGCCCTTTTACGAAACCGATTCGCACAAGGGCATAGAATTTCATGTGATTCGCCTGGGAGATATTGCTATAGCGACCAATCCGTTCGAATTGTATATTGATTACGGCGTCCGTATGAAGGCCCGCAGCAAGGCGGTCTTAACGTTACTGGTGCAATTGTCCTGTCAGAATAACGGGTATCTGCCGACCGAAAAGGCCGTCAGTGGCGGCGGCTACAGCGCCGACAAATTCGTTGTCGGGCCGAAAGGGGGACAAATTCTCGTTAATGAAACTGTCAAGACAATCAATGAATTGTGGTAGTTTATATTTTATTACGTTAATTCTGTCAGAAGGTGGGAGAATGTGATATGGGCAAAGAACAAATCGATGTAACTGTCGAACAAAACTGCTGCGACAAGCAGTTTCCAGACGCGAAATGTGAATGTAGCAAGATCAATCGCCGGGATTTTATGGCATTGGCCGCAAGCGGCGCCGCGGGTGTGGTATTGGATGGCACCGTACTGCCGGTCATAGCCGGCCCCTTTGAAGAAAACGAATACCTTAAAACCATTCCTTTCGACAAGAAACTCAATCCCCAATGGCTCGCTTCGCTCGCCGCCCGCGGCAAACGTACAGTAGTTACCGACCCTGCTGCGTTGCAGCATATAGGTATGCCGATTGGCGGATTGTTCACTGGAACCCTCTATCTCGGCGGTGACGGCAAATTATGGCTCTGGGACATCTTTAACCGTGTTGTCGAAGGAATCCTGCCCCGACAGGTGAAATATAAGGGACAATCGCTGCGGATGCGCGAGGGCGCGAACTACGTATCTCCCGCCCCGCCGAAATCCCCGCTCGAGCAGGGCTTTGCTCTACGAATCGATGGCAAAGTCCGTCCGTTGGATAGGACCGGCTTTTCGGATATTTCGTTCGATGGCCGGTATCCAATCGGCCGCGTGACGTACAGAGATAAAGGCTGTCCCGTCCGCGTTGAACTGGAAGCGTACTCGCCCTTTATCCCGCTTAATACAGACGATTCGTCCCTCCCGGCCACAGTAATGAGCTACACCCTCAAGAACGAATCCGGCAAAACGGTCACGGTGGAAATAAGCGGCTGGCTGGAGAACGCCATTTGTCTCTACCACCGCGACGGGGCTTCCGGTGTTCGCCGAAATCGTGTGTTGCGCGGGAAAGAGATGACGTTTCTATCCTGCACCGCTGAGCCGATTATCGATGGTCCCCCGACTGCTCGGCCTGATATATTATTTGAAGATTTCGAGAAAGAGAATTACGAAGGATGGGCCGCGACCGGTACGGCTTTCGGTGACTCGCCTGTCAAAATGGCGGATATGCCCGGCTACCAGGGCGACGTCGCCGGCAAAGGCAAGCGCGTGGTCAACACGCACAATGTCCGGCAGGGTGAAGATGTCCGCGGCGGCGACCGGCACGTCGGGACGCTTACCAGCAAGCCTTTTGTCATCCGGCGAAAGTATATCAATTTCCTCATCGGCGGGGGCGCCCACAAAGGTAAAACCTGCCTGAATTTGCTCATTGACGGCAAGGTAGTGAACTCCACGACCGGCCGGGACAACAATCAAATGAATCCGGGCAGCTTCACCGTAACGCAATGGGAGGGCAAACAGGCCCAAATCCAGATTGTGGACAAGGAGACGGGCGGCTGGGGCAACGTCGGCGTGGACCACATTGTTTTTTCCGACCAGCCAGAAAAAGCGTTTGTTCTAAATGAGCTGCACGATTTCGGCACGATGGGATTGGCCTTGCTCGACAGCAGTTCTCAGGATATGGCCTCGGCTTCGATATCCAGGCCCGGCCAGTTGCAAGAATGTGTTGACGAGGCGAGCAGGCCATTAAGTAAGGGCGGTTCGCGAACCGCCCCTACTGGTTCTGTCGGCAGAAGAATTTCGTTAAGGCCCGGCCAGGAGCAGACCGTTACCTTTGTCGTCACCTGGCATTTCCCGAATTTATCGGTGGCCGGGATGAACAATGTCGGCCGGTATTATGCAAGCCGTTTCTCCAATGCCCAAGCCGTGGCTCAGTACGTGGCCGGTAACTTCAAACGGCTCAGCACGTCCACCCGGTTGTGGTGTGATACATGGTATGACTCATCCCTGCCGTATTGGTTCCTCGACCGAACGATGGCCAACACGACCACTCTGGCCACCAGCACCTGCCACCGCTTTAAGGACGGGCGCTTCTGGGCATGGGAGGGTGTCGGCTGCTGCCACGGCACATGCACGCACGTCTGGCACTACGCCCAGGCGGTAGGGCGGCTCTTTCCGGAGATAGAACGCAATCATCGTGAGCACGTAGATTTCGGGATAGCGCTTCACGCAGACGGCGGCATCGGTCATAGGGCCAACCTGCTGAGCAGCTCTCACCCTGCCGACGATGGACAGTGCGGTCGCATACTGGGTGTGTACCGGGAACATCAAATGACCGCCGATTATGCCTTCCTGAAGCGCATGTGGCCGAAGGTCAAAAAGGCCATCAAATATATGACCGACCGTGACGGCAATGACGACGGTATTGTTGAAGGCCCGCAACCCAACACACTTGATGCCGCGTGGTTCGGTAAGATTTCGTTTTTGGCTTCGCTTTATCTGGCAGCCCTGCGGGCGGGCGAGGCCATGGCTGTCGAAATGGGGGACACTGACTTCGCCCAACGCTGCAGGAATATTGCCGAACGGGGTCGCCGGAACATTCTGAAGCTCTACAATGGCGAATACTTTTACCAGATTGAAGACCCCAATCACCTTAATGCAATCGGCATCGGCAAAGGCTGTTACATCGACCAGGTTTTCGGCCAGAGCTGGGCCTTCCAGGTAGGTCTCGGCCGACTGTTCGACGAAAAGAAAATCAAGAGCGCTCTGCATGCCTTGTGGAGATATAATTTTGTGCCGGATGTCGGCCCCTTCCGCGAGAAGTTCAAGCGGGGCCGATGGTACGCTATGGCCGGTGATGCCGGCTTGCTTATGTGCACGTGGCCAAAGGGCGGCTTGCGGGAGGACTTCAAGAAACACTGGCAGTACATGTACTTCAACGAGTGCATGAGCGGTTTTGAATGGCAGGTGGCTTCGCACATGATTTGGGAAGGGGAGAAAAGCCAGGGTTTGGCAATCGCCCGCGCCATCCACGACCGCTACAATGCTGCTCTGCGTAATCCTTATAACGAAATCGAGTGCTCCGACCATTACGCCCGTGCCATGGCCAGCTATGGCGCCTTTATCGCTGCCTGTGGTTACGAATATCATGGCCCCAAAGGGTATCTGGGCTTTGCCCCTCGGATAAGTCCGGAGAACTTTAAGGCCGCCTTTATCACTGCCCAGGGGTGGGGAAGCTTCATGCAGAAAATCTCAGCACACAGCCAAACACAGCAAATCGAGCTTAATCAGGGAAACCTTAAACTAAACGAAATGCAGTTTGAATTGGCCCCGGATGTAACAGCCGCACATGTTACCGCTAAGCTGAATGGTCAGGATGTTCGGCTTCGCTATCAGCTCGACGAGCGCCGGCTGCGTATATTCTTTCGAAATCCCGTAATCCTGGCCAGGGGTGACAGTCTATCGATTAAGACGAGTGCGGAAGTTTAGCAATGGCTTTTGATAACAACAGAAAAACGCATAGCGAACAAGCTCATTCGAGCTACAGTTGTGCCTCGGTCGGCTTCAGAACTTTTGTACGGATGGTTCGCGAACCGCCCCTACTGTTATGCCTGGCCAGGAGCCGGTCAATCAGGTCTCGTCGGTAGCTGAGAGTTCTATATAGTGCCATCCGGCTGCCGTTCTTATGGAGGTCGGGATTGTAGAACTCCCATACCATCTCGCCCTGCGGCGTAACTTCAAAGAACCGTCCGGGGTCGGATTCGGCAATCAAGGTATTGCCGTTGGGCAGCCTCACGTTCGAGCCTCTTGCACGAGAGAAAAAGTGTTTTGGCGGGTCGGCCTTATACTCCCACATAATTTTCTCTGTAACAGGGTCAAGTTCCACAATCCGCGTATATCCCCTCACCTGAGTTGACCTGTTGGAGCCGTTGTCGTAGATGAGCAGGTGCCCGTTTGGAAGCATGGTCGGCATGTGCGGCCCAAAGAGCTCTCCCGGTCCCCAGGCCCAAATGACTTTTCCCGTTTGCCTGTCGATGACTCCGATGGTGTCGATGTGCCGTCCGCAGAAAAGAAGGTTGCCCGTTTTGAATCGCTGGTCTTTTTTCGCCGCAGGCCCTCCGGGTAGTACCTCGATAGTGTTAATGTGGGGCCAATCTGAGAAGAGTGTCGATGGTGGTATCTGCAATGGTACGTGCCGAGCGATTTCCTTAGCGTGTTCTTCAACTTTCCACTCCCAAACCACCTTATTTCCAGGTGTCAGCTCGACCAGGATGTCACAGGTGAGCCTGCCGGAATTTGGCCAGGGATTAGGCAACGGCCGCCGGGACACGACCAGCGTGTTGCCGTTGGACAAACGAGCAAAATCGTGGTGGGCCCTGAGTTTGGCCTTCCAGACGAGCTTGCTGTTCCAGTCCAGCTCCAGTATCATTACATCCTTGATGATAGCAACGAGATGACCGTTGGGCAGCATTTCGGCCAGGTGCCAAGTATGACCCTGCGGATACGACCACTGGTGGACCTGGCGTCCGTCCAGGTCAATAATATGGGCGGCTTCGGTACCTCGGCTTGAATAGAGCCTGTAGCTGTCATCGCACTTGTCCCGTTTCAGAAGGGTAACTCCCGCCCGTTTTTTGGCCCTGGGGGGTATATCATCAGCCGTTGCAACCTGACAAAACATACAGCACGCAAATATCGATAGACCCACATCCAGAGCTACGACACGACTGATTCTTCTCGCCAACTTTATTTTACTTCTTTTGTTCATTTACCTTTCTCTCGTTGAACTATTCAATCTTGCGCAAACTGCGTACAGACTCTAACCTCCACAATAGTAGTCGAAATGGTCAACACGTGCAAGTCCTTAATCCCTCTCACAAACGCGCCTATTCACAAACCGTATATGGAGGTTCTTATTTGACTTCTGTTTCCTTCTTTATTATTATCGGCTTAAACTTCAAAAATATATGGTCAGGAGTATCGATGAAACTGCCGAGACTTCCATTATATACCAGGATATTAATAGGATTGTTGGCGGGTGTTGTTTTTGGCATATTGGCTAATCAGCTGGGATTTTCAGATTTTGTTTTCAACTATATCAAACCCGTAGGTTCGGCATTTATTAGATTAATTAGTATGGTTGTTGTGCCTCTGGTCTTTGCTTCTTTATTGGTCGGAACGGCCAGTCTCAATGACATCAGGAAGCTCGGCCGGATTGGCGTCAAAACCTTAGCTTATTATTTGTGTACAACAATTATTGCAATCAGCATCGGCCTGTTCTTAGCCAATACTCTCAGGCCTGGAGCGGGTCTTCCGGAGGAAGCGCGGAAAAAGCTGGTCCAAAGTAGCAGCGAAGAAGGTGTACAAATCGAGACGACGCTGAAGAAACCAAAAATAAAAGATATCTTCTTGAATATTATCCCAACAAATCCCATTAAAGCATTTGTGGAAGGCAACATGCTGCAGATTATATTCCTTGCTTTAATGGGCGGAATTTGCCTCAGTTTAATCCCCTCGGAACGAAGTCAACCGGTCATAAACTTCTTCGAGGGTGTTAATGAGGTTGTGATTAGGATTGTACACATCATTATGAAGATTGCACCCTACGGTGTGTTCGCCCTGATTTCAGCGGTAACTGCTGATTTTGGACTTGGTATTTTGCTTATTCTTCTTAAGTACTCCGCAGTAGTGATTGTCGGACTTATTCTTCATGTTACCATTGTATATTCTTCGGCGATAAAGATATTCAGTAAGCAAAAAATCGGGACTTTTTTCAGAGGCATTCGTCCCGCCCAACTGATTGCCTTTAGCTCTGCATCGAGCTCGGCCACTTTGCCTGTAACCATGGAATGTACTGAAAGAAATTTAGGTGTCTCCAGGCAAATTGCCAGCTTTGCACTGCCGTTGGGAGCTACCATAAATATGGATGGCACGGCCCTTTACCAGGGAGTATCCACCGTCTTTATTACTCAGGTATATGGATTGAGCCTTACCCCGGCACAGCAACTGACTATAGTTCTCACTGCTTTATTGGCTTCCATTGGTACCGCCGGCACGCCGGCAGCAGGGGTGATTACGTTGGCAATTGTGTTAAAAAGTGTTGGTGTGCCATTAGAAGGTATAGGCATCATTCTTGGTGTGGAACGTATACTGGATATGTGCCGAAGCGTAGTAAACGTTACAGGTGATGCCTCCTGTGCCGTGGTCGTGGCTTCGACCGAAGGCCAACTGTAAGGGCAACCCTCTGTGGTTGCCCTGGGCAGGCACGCGGCCTGCCCCTACGAATTTGATAAGGAAATAAATATGGTTGTAAAGAAATCATTCGTCGGAATATTATCCGTTGTCGCTTTGTCTGTGCTGAGCTACATATTCCTGATACCGACAGCACCGTGCGAGGGATGTTTTTCAATAGTGGCAGGCAAGGATGCTTCGGTAGATGGATATGTGATTATGGCCCACAACGAGGATGACACTGGCCCTCAAATTGTAAATCATCACAAAATCCCACGCAGAAAACACTCACCCGGAGAAAAAGTGAGGCTGCGAAATGGAGGCCAATTAAATCAGGTCGAGCAAACCTGGGCTTATATGTGGTCGGAAATGCCGGGAATGCTTTTCTCCGACAGTTATATCAACGAATGGGGCGTCAGTATCACATCCGACAATTGCCCTTCGCGAGAGGATAAGCCGCAAATCACCGATGGTGGAATAGGCTATATGCTGCGGCGTCTGGTGGCTGAGCGGGCCAGGACAGCGCGCGAAGGTGTCTTATTAGCTGGAAGACTGGTTGAGCGCTTCGGCTACATCGACTCCGGCCGAACATACTTCATCTGTGACGGCGACGAAGGGTGGCTTTTCTGCGTCGTCAATGGAAAGCACTGGCTGGCTAAACGGGTCCCGGATAATCAAGTGGCAATGATAGCCAATACATTTACGGTACACCAGGTTGACCTGTCGGACAGGGACAACTTCCTCGCCTCGAAGGATATCGTCAAATATGCTGTTTCAAGGGATTGGTACAAACCCGAAGAAGACGGACCATTTGATTTTGCCAGGGTCTATGCAAATCCCGAATCAGCTTCGAGTTTGTCCAACATCGGCCGACAGTGGAGCGGTCTGAGCTATGTTTTAGCCAAGCCGATTGCGTTCGGGCCGAACCTGCCCTTCTCTATTGTGCCGCGACGAAAAGTGGGCGTAGCTCGGATAATGCAGATTCTGCGTCACGACTATGAGGCACAGAAACTACCATCCGCGTTGCTGACAGAGAATATGGCCAAAACTGCTTGCGCGATTTGCAGAGGCAGCACGCAGACCAGCTTTGTTGTGCAGTTGCGCAGGAACTTCCCTCTGGATATCGGCATCGTCTACTGGGTATGCCTTGCCCCGCCCCGTACTTCATTTTATATTCCTTTTCACTTTGGCATTTCTGAATTCGGCGCAGGTTTTTGCTCAAAATCAGAAAGACCATCGGCGGTTTTCTATAATGAAAAAGTCGACGGTACTTTCCGGGCCGAGCCGCTCCAGGCTTTTTGGACGTTCTCCAACTTTTATAACAAAGTTCAAGACGCTTCTGCCAAGACGATTACAAGGATAAAAGCTCAGGCTGAGCAAATCGAGAAAAATGCTCTTAGCCTGCAGAAGCCGGTTGAAGAAGCTGCCTATCGGCTATACGCGAAAGATAAAACGACAGCAATGCAAATATTGGCCAATTATTCTAATTGGCTCTACTTGTCCTCGATGGAAGCTATGGATAGAGTGTTATCAAAGAAGTAGCATAATGGCCGGGTCTGTGGCTGGAAGAAAATGCTATTGCCTATTGACTCAGAGTCTTATCCGGCAGCAAGCTGCCTGACAGAAAACACTACAACACAGAGATGTGATATCTGCGATTTATGCGATTTTTACCACTTCCTAAACGCTGAAATCAGAGGCATTTGCGGGGAAATTTCATAATCTCTCGCGCGCTGAAAACGGCTGCCGTGTGCTTACGGTCTCGACGGGGGCTTCGTAATGCGCCCAGCCCCTCCTTTTCCAGACTTTAGGAGGGGCGGGGTACGCAAAATTTTACAAAAATTTTACATTTATTTGTCAACCGATAAGCTACTATAGCTGTCTATACTTGTAGATGGAGTATTTGGCCTTAATGGTGAACACTGACAAAAGCTTACTCGACGCCCATATTAAGGGCGATACGACGGCGTTCGCAGAGCTTGTACGCCGATACGGAGACAGTTTGCTGGGATATTTGACGCGAATGACAGGCAGTAGAGAACAGGCAGAAGATTTGTTTCAAGAGACCTTCAAACGTGTTCATGAAAAAGCCGATACGTTTCGGGGCAGTCGAATTAAGAGCTGGCTGTTTGCAATCGCGACAAATGTGGCTATCGACGGTTCGAGAAGGCGCAGCCGATTGCAAGTTGTATCGCTGAATCAAAAACTCGATTGTGCCGACGGTAGCTGCGAAGAGCTGGGGGCCGTCACTGTGGCCCGGAATTCGCCCGAACCCTCACAAGAGGTGGTAAGAGTCGAGCAGAAAGAACAAGTTCGCCAGACCCTTGAGACGTTGCCGGCAAGGCAGCGGGCGACGCTTGTTCTGGCCTATTATCAGCAGCTAAGTTATGCCGAAGTGGCGAAAGTTATGGATTGTTCTGTTGGGACGGTAAAGACACAAATGTACAGGGCGCTTA
>Ga0114922_10002705_pt1 | contig 16543 bp, 14 predicted proteins | sample AartaG_FD_100975 | JGI IMG/M metagenome (GOLD analysis project Ga0114922, IMG submission 100975) | Deep subsurface microbial communities from Aarhus Bay to uncover new lineages of life (NeLLi) - Aarhus_00045 metaG | ecosystem: Environmental > Aquatic > Marine > Oceanic > Sediment | place...
GGTCTACATCACCTCAGGAACAGAGATCTTTAATAAAGTTAGCCCATTTACTAAAATTTGTTTTACTGCCATGATTAAACATAAACGTGCATCACGCAATTTCTGACTTTCTACCAAGAATTGATGAGCATTGTAATAAGCATGAAAATCATCAGCTAATTCTTGTAAGTAATGTGCTAATAAATGCGGTTCATATCGCTCTGCCGCGTTTTGTAAAGTATTACTATAATCTTGTAATGTACGAAGCAATTTTTCTTCTTCAGCTTCATGTAATAGATTTAAATCATCTAACCCTTGTGATTGATTCCAAGACAATTTTTTCTCTTGCAATTGACGCATAACACTACATATTCGAGCATGTGCATATTGAATATAATAAACAGGATTATTAATTGATTGTTCTTTGGCCAGATCTAAATCAAAATCCAAATGCTGATCGTTTTTGCGCATAATGTAGAAGAAACGTGCAACGTCATTACCAACTTCTTCGCGCAGTTCGCGTAAAGTGACAAATTCACCGCCACGAGTAGACATTTGTACTCTTTGTTTTTTACGATACAAAATTGCAAACTGCACTAATAAGACATGAAATTTATTAAGATCTAATTCTGCAGCTTGTAAAAAAGCACGAATTCTTGGAGCATAGCCATGATGATCGGCTCCAAAAACATCAATTATTTGATCATAAGCTCGCTGATATTTATTAAAATGATAGCCAATATCGGAAGCAAAATACGTCGTCTGTCCATTCTCACGTATTACAACACGATCCTTTTCGTCTCCGAAGTTCGTAGCACGAAACCATAATGCACCATCCTTTTTATAAACATGACCTTTTTGGTGTAACTCATCGATACACTTTTGAATGTCATTGCTTGTTGTTAAACTACTTTCAAAAAACCAATTTTGGAATGTAACTCCAAATTCAGCTAGGTCTTGTTTAATATCATTCAAAATGGTTTGTAATCCTATTTCAAAAATTATTGAGTAATCCCGTTCTCCTAATAAGGTTTTGCTTTTCACAATTAATGCATCTATATAAATTTCTGAATCACCATCTTGATCAGCATCTTTTGGTAATTTTGTAAAGATTTTTTCCAAAGGACACTTAAATTGATCACCATAATCAATCTGAAGTTGCTTGGCAATATCAAGAACATAAGTGCCCTTATAACCGCTTACAGGAAAATGTGGTAAATCAGTAAATAATGACAAATAACGTAACCAAACACTAGCCGCCAATATATGCATTTGCCGACCTACATCATTGACATAATACTCGCGGTCTACCTGGTACCCCATCGCTTCTAAAAGATTTGCAACAGCATCACCATAAGCTGCTCCACGTCCATGGCCTATATGTAAGGGACCTGTTGGATTGGCTGAAACAAATTCGATATTTATCCGTTTATTTTTACCAAGATCCAAGCAACCATAATTATTTTCTGATTCAAGGATATCAACTATTACACTCCGTATAGCTTCTTCAGTTAGATAAAAGTTGATAAATCCTGGTCCTGCTATTGTGATGGTCCCTATTTGTTTCGATGATGGCAAATAATCTATTATTAGCTGCGCTAACTCAAGAGGTTTATAGCCTGTAGTTTCAGCTAGAGTCATTGCAATGTTGCTGGCAAAATCACCATATTGTTTAGCACGAGTACGTTCAACACGGACTACAGGTTTAATATCTTTAGACAATTTCCCTATAGATTGAAGTTTCTTTATAGAACTTTCAATTAAATGTTGTATTTGTTGTTTCACGTCACAAAATTTAACTTACATTGGTTGCTTTTGTCAAACTGATCGGCCATATAATTTTTTTAAAAATGCCTAGTTTAATCATCTATATATCATGTTATAATCACCGAATCATATAAAAGGAGATTTTGTAGTGGCTAACAAAACAAATCATGAATTATCCGTTAAGCAGTTACGACATTACTGTGACCCCAAAGAATTTAACTTTACAAGTACTAAAAATTTACCAGAGTTAGAAGAATTTATCGGTCAAAATAGGGCCTTGAGCGCCTTGTCATTTGGCATTGAAGTTAAAGATCATGGTTATCATATATATGCCCTTGGCCCAGTTGGTACCGGAAAAACTACAATTGTTCGCAAGTTTCTCGAAAAAGACGCGAAAAATAAACCTGTGCCTGATGATTGGCTTTATATCAATAACTTTGAAGATCAGGACAAACCACATATGCTTCATTTACCTGCTGGCAAAGGTCGAGAATTCAAAGACGATATGGATCAGATGGTAGTTGAACTAAAAACAGAAGTACCTAAAGCTTTTGAGGGTAAAAATTATGAGCAGGAACAAGAACGAATTGAGCAAGAGTTTCAGAAACGAAGTAAAGAATTATTATTGGGATTAGAAAAAAAAGCTGAACAAATGGGATTTAAACTATTGCAAACTCCTCAGGGTATGGCTGCAGTACCAATAGGTGAAGAAAAAGCTTCTGCACTCGAGAAGAAAACTGAACTTGGTGAAAAAGAGCGTCAAGAAATTGATGCTAAACAAGAAGAATTGCAGGGTGAAATGCGTGAGACGTTAAGACAAGTAGAAGAACTTCAGAAACAAGGAAAAGAGCATATGCGCGAATTAGATCAACGTGTAGTTGGTTTTGCGGTTGATCATTTAATAAATGATTTGAAGGAAAAATATACTGATTATGAAGCAGTTGTTAAATTTCTATCAGAGATACGAGCATTTCTACTCAAGAATGTTCAGGCTTTCAAACAAATTAAGCAAATGGAGCAAATGCCACAACCATCAAAAATGCCAATGATTTTTGGAGGACAAGAACCTGCATTTGATGAATATCGGGTTAATTTGATCGTAGACAATAGTAAATTGCAAGGCGCACCAGTAATCTTAGAAAAAAATCCCATAGGACCAAATTTACTAGGTCGTATTGAGCAGCAAGGTTTATTTGGTACTTTAGTAACTAATTTTAGAATGATTAAAGCCGGTTCTTTACATAGAGCTAATGGTGGTTATCTTATAATCGAAGCCCTTGATTTACTTACTAAACCTCTTGCCTGGCAAATACTGAAACGAGCTTTAAAAAATAGAGAAGTAGCCGTTGAAAGTATGGCAGAAGCATTAGGTGCATTTATTACACGCACTTTAGAACCAGAACCTATTCCATTACGAACTAAAGTAATTTTGATTGGCGATCCATTCTTGTACTACTTATTGTTTAATTGGGATCAAGACTTTACCGAGTTGTTCAAGATCAAAGCAGATTTTGAGACCAGAATGGACCGTAACCCTGAAACAACTAAGCAATATGCGCAATTTGTAGGAGATGTATGTCGAGAAGAAGGATTAAAACATTTTTCTCCATCTGCTGTAGCAAGAATTGTTGAACACGGCGCCCGTATGGTAGATCACCAAAACAAATTAGTCACCAAATTTGGCGATATTGTTGATCTAGTACGCCAATCGAATTACTGGGCAAGTAAAAATGGCAATAAATTAATAAAAGGCGAGGATGTACAAAAAGCTCTTGATGAAAAAATATATAGATCGAATCGTATTGAACAGCTAATTCAAGAGATGATTGAAGAAGGAACGATACTTATTGATACCAAAGGAGAAGTCATAGGACAAATCAACGGTATATCTGTTCTATCACTAGGCGACTATAGCTTCGGCAAACCTTCACGCATTACCGCTCGTACTTATGTAGGCAATGAGGGAGTAATGAATATTGATCGTGAAGTAAAACTTGGTGGTCCAATCCATAACAAAGCTACAATGATTTTATTAGGTTTTTTTGGTGGTAAATACGCCACTAATACACCGCTTGCTTTCTCAGCAAGTATTACTCTTGAGCAGCTTTATGAAGAAGTTGAAGGAGACAGTGCTACTTCAGCTGAAATTTATGCACTGCTATCAAGCTTATCTGGTTATCCAATTCGCCAAGATTTAGCGGTAACTGGCTCAGCTAATCAACATGGTGAAGTACAAGCAATTGGCGGAGTTAATGAGAAGATCGAAGGATTTTTTCAGGTTTGTAAAATTAAAGGTTTAACCGGTAAACAAGGGGTAATCATTCCAAAGAGTAATGTCGACCATCTCATGTTACATGACAATGTGATTGATGCAGTCAAACAAGGCAAATTCCATATTTATGCAGTTTCTAATATTGATGAAGGTATTAAAATACTTACTGGTAAGGACAGCAAAATAATAGATAAAGCAGTACAAAAAAATATACTAGAATTAGCAAAAAAAGCTAAAGAGTTTGGTGAAAAAAAGGGCAAGAAAAAACCTAAGAAGAAGAATAATAATAAGCGCAAAACCCGTACTTAATGACGTCTCTAAAAATTCCTATAGAGGTCATCCTGCAACCCTCCTCGTCATCCCGCGGCTTGACCGCGGGATCCAGTGCCCACGGCAGCGCAGTGTAATAAACATCCTTGTTACTGGATTCCGGCCAATCCATGGCCAGAATGACGGAATTAAATCCTTAAGTTGACGCCTATGCGCCTTCGCGGGAATGACAGAAACAGCTAATGAAAAATTTTAATTTATAGAGGCGCACTTAAGTATTATATGTACTAAATAAATATAATAAGCAGAACTCCAACAACTATTATTGCTGCTATTAGAATAGATGTTATTAGCCACTTGGCCTTTTTTAACATAAATACTGACCAACATAATTGAAATAATAAACTAATTTCAACCAGTAATAATCCTATTAGCAATTTGTGGAACCAAAATGTGGCTAAAATCATGACAATTAAAATCGTTATAAATGTCATTGCCATTGCCTTGCAACCATGAAGTGATTGTTGCAAAAATTCAATCTCTGCTTCTATCAATTGCTCACTCCATTTGAAAGCTGTTTTTGGTTTTGGAAACCAAAACCAACTCGTAGCAAGACAAATTATACTAAAAACAATCAATAAAAAATTATGCAGCCAAACTCCTAAACAAAGGGTAATAAGAAAAATCAATCGTGTAATCCAACTCAGTGGATTCTTATGTCGTTCTAAAAGTTTTTCTAACATCCCAATTCTCCATGTTAATTTAACATAACAATTTTTTAAGATTAAATCACTAAATCATTACAAATTCTTTCTGCCGCTTTTTTTATGTCTGCAATTGTAGGCATTACAGCTATCCTCACAAAATCTTTTCCAGGATTTTTCTCAAAAGTGGTCGGTTGAGTTAAGGCATCACCTGGTATAACCACAATTCCTATTTCAAGAAGTCTTTGTGCTAATTCTGACCCGCTCATACCTTCTGGAGCTTTTTGCCATATAAAAAATGTTGCTTCTGACTTAGAAGGTGGAAAACCTTTCTGTTGAAAAGCATCCATTATAATCTCTCTTTTGATTTTGTACGATTGTCGCATAGTTTTTATAAAATCGGTATCTTCAAGAGCCAAGATAGCAGCCTCTTGAATAAATTGTGGAACACCATTATCTTGTTGGCTCCTAAGTCGATAAAATCCTTCGATTATCTGATGATCTCCAGCAGCAAAACCTATTCTATATCCTGTCATATTATTGCGTTTTGAAAGAGAATAAAAAGCAATAACTCCTTCTTTGGTTATTTCCAAAATGCTATGTTGCTTTTCTTCAAAGGAAATTTCTATATATGCACCTTCGTCAGCTGCAATAATAATATTATGTTGATGAGCCCAATCGATTAATTTTTTATACCATTCTAAAGAAGCTATTGCTCCAGTAGGAGAGTTTGGATAATTGATCCAGATTATTTTTGCTTTTTCAGCGATATCCGAAGGGATTGCTGAAAAATCTGGCAAGAAACCATTTTCCTCATAAAGCGGTACGTAATAAGGAACTCCATATGCCGCGATTGTTCCAAGATGGAAAGGAGGATAACCCGGAGTTGGACAAATCACAATGTCATTAGGATTAACCACAACTTTTGGGAAATGGAACACAGCTTCTTTTGAACCGATGGTAATATTTATTTCAGCTTCTGGATCAAGATCAACATTGAATTCACGTTTCATATATTGAGCACAAGATCGCAAAAAGGCTTGGTCACCTTTACATCTCGGATAGCCTCCATACTTTCTTTGCTCTGCAAAACCACTAAGAGAATTAATAACAAAATCCGGTGGAGGATCTACTTTTGCAGGATCACCAACACTTAAATCAATAATTTCTATTCCCTCTGCTCTAAGTCTAGCAACCTCTTTCTCTATTACATCAAAGACATATTTACCTCCTTGATTTAGAATATTTGAATATTCAATTTTCATGGCACATTATTTCATAAATAAATTTACTATTTACTCCGAGTAAACCATTTTTCTATCATTCGATCTATATTAACTAATTGCTTAATATCTTTAATATCTTCATAAGTTAATGGTGACCTTAGTGTCGGTGACGTAATCCATTGCTTTTTATACAACAAAACTTTTACTGGAATAGGATTGCTAACTTGAAATAAGGCATTACAAGCATCTTTCCAGATTGGAAATAAATCATCACTTTGCCCAGCAAGGCATCTTTCAACATAAAGTCTAGTAGCATGAGGCCAAACGTTGGCTACTACAGATACTAATCCTTTTCCACCCATACGAGCATAATCTAGCATTAAATCATCATTGCCGCTATAAAGAGCAAGTTCAGGTGAAGCCTCTTGGTAATTGCGAAAATCGCCTAAAGTACCGCTTGCCTCTTTTAATGACCATAAATTGGAATGATCCTTTAGCATAGTCAAAACTTGGGGATACAAACTCACTCCGGTACGTGAAGGAATATTATATAACATGCAAGGGTGTTTCGCCTCATCAAGTAAGGCTCGAAACCATTTTACTTGCCCTTTAAGAGCTGGCTTAGCGTAAAGTGGTGTAACTAATAAGAAACTACTAATGTTATTTTGTCGATTACAGAATCCAATCCAATCCAGCTGGTCCTGTAATCTAAATCCGCCAACACCAACCATAACAGGAATAGTCAATTTTAAATTGCTTACAAACTTTACAACTTGTTTTTTCTCTTCAACACTCAATGCTAACGCTTCACCTGTACTACCAAGAATTAAAACAGCATTACCTGCTTCCTGTTGTTTTTCAATCAATTTTTGTAAACTTGTAAAATCGATATCACCTTGTTCGTCGAAAGGTGTAATCAATGCAGTCCATACAGAATATTGGTTAAGTTTATTCATAGTTCTAACTCCTTAAATGACCGATCAACTATTTCTGAAAAAGTATACAAACCGTTTTCTAGAGCAGGATGATTAACTAGATAATTAGCAGCCCATAATGCTCCTTTTGCAAATAATGCGCGGTTATGAACTTCGTGTTTTAAAGAAATCGTTTCATCATTAGTGTGTAAAATCAATTCATGGATACCTTTTATATCACCCTTTCTCTGCGAACAAATATCACAATCTACATTTAACCATTCACGCCAAGATAATGCTGTACCACTGGGAGCATCTTTTTTATGTTTATGATGAATTTCATGAATTGTAAAATGAGGTGATTCTAAAAACTGCTTTCCTTTTGCAAGCACTTGCATACAATGGCGAATTAAATTCATACCTAAACTAAAATTAGTAGCAATAACCCACTTAGTATGTTGTTTTTTCAACTGCTCATCCAAATCACTAGGCCAATCAAACCCGGTACTTCCCCATACAGCAGGAATTCCAGAAGACATTACGATTGGCAGAATTTCCGGTACGGCACTACCTGGCACAAAGATAATAGCAACCTCAACATCTCTTAATCGATCTTTAGTAACCTTGTTCGTGCTATTATAAATACCGCTTATTTGATTCTCAGGCAAAAGTTTTGCTACTTCACTACCTGTTTTACCGGCTCCGATAATTGCGATTTTCATTAATATTATCGATCTTAATTTGTTTTAAAAGACTATTCTCTAAGAAAACAATTGCTTTTGCAATCTAATTAAAATTCCCAGCAAACTATAGGAAATTAGCTAATTATGCAAAAAGCATGAATTCTATTTGCAAAGTTTAACGATTTTTGTTAAACTTTGCGTATGAAATCGGAAAAATTGATGTTTAAATCTCTTTCTGAATATGTAGATTATCTACAATCTAATGGTGATTATGTATTCACTCAGGAAACTGCTAAAAGAAAGCTAGGATGTTCGAATGCTGCTATCAGAGTTGCTGCAAACCGTCTGATGGCAAAAAAGCGGATTGTGAAACTTCGATACACTCTTTATCTTATTGTACCTTTAGAATATAAATCGGCTGGAGCACCACCACCCTCATGGTATATCGATGCCCTCATGAAGCACCACAATCAACCATATTACGTTGCATTATTGTCTGCTGCTGCACTACATGGCGCAGCACACCAACAACCACAAGTTTTCCAGGTAATGACAAACAAACCATTACGGTTTACAGTTATAGGTCGTGCAAAAATTACTTTTATCGTAAAAAAAGATATTAAAAAATGTGAAGTAGTAAAAGTGAAAACAGCAACAGGATATATGAACGTTTCGACACCTGAGGTTACGGCCTTTGATTTGGTGCGTTATGCTAGACACGCTGGCTATCTAAGTAATATAGCAACAGTGCTAACCGAATTATCTGAAAAAATCAATTCAGAGAAATTATTAGCACTTGCCAAGCATGAAAAACCGATTATTGTACAAAGAACAGGATTTTTGCTTGCTAGATATGCAAAGAAAAATGTTACACAACCATTGTTAAAGTGGTTAAAGATTCAAAAGACCCATATCACTCCATTACGAACTGATCGTGCATATAAAAATTCGCCAAAAGATATGGATTGGCAAGTTCTAGTAAATGAAGAAATAGAGGTTGACATATGATTCCAATGTCAAGCATTACCAAGTGGCGAAATCATGCTCCATGGATTACAGATGAGCAGGTCGAACAAGATTTAGTATTATCAAGAATTTTAGTGGAATTATTCTCTAACCCATTTCTCAGTAAAGAATTAGCTTTTCGTGGTGGTACTGCACTACATAAATTATTTTTTAATCCGCCTGCGCGTTATAGCGAAGATATAGACTTGGTACGAATAACTGTGGGTCCAATTGGTGAAATTATTGATACAATTAAGGATATTTTGAATAGTTGGTTGGATAAACCTTTTTCAAGAGAGCGTAATGAGAATGGATTTAGATTAGATTACCGTTTTGAAGCAGAGGCGCCAACAACCTCTTTAATGCGGGTTAAAATTGAAATAAACACAAGAGAGTGTGAGCCATTGTTTAAAATACAGGATAAATTATTTTCTTTGGAGAATCCTTGGTTTTCGGGCAAAGCAAACATACAAACTTACTGTCTGGAAGAACTATTAGGAACTAAATTAAGGGCACTATACCAACGCAAAAAAGGACGTGATCTGTTTGATTTAAGTATGGCTTTAGAGACTTTTCCTAATCTGGATATTAATAAAGTGATGCAAAGTTTTGAATTTTATTTAGCCAAAGAAAATAAAATAGTAACAGGCGCACAATTTAAAGAAAATCTCGATACTAAGATTAATGATCCAGTTTTCTTAAACGACATTAAACTATTCCTATCTTCGAATATTCGATTTCCTATAACATTCCCAGCGACATTTAAAGAAAATTTTGATATAAAAGTTGCTGCTAATAATATAGAAAAAATTTTCTTTGCAAGGCTTAGAAGTTAACTTGGAAGTGGCAAAGTTATTATTTAGAAACATAAAAGTGGAGAAATTGTAAAATGTTTGAAGAATTCTTTGCAACAAATCAACATGTGATATATGCAATTATTGGTCTTGGGACACTTTATATAAGTTATATGACATATAAGAACCTAAAGTATAAAAAGGACAAACCTTTTTGGGATTTATTGAACAAAAATTATAACAAAGTGATCGAAGCAAGAAGAATAACTTTTGGTAAAGGAGCTCCTACTATGGAAGCTTTTAAATTGATTTCAGATGCATGGGCGGAAAGCAAACTATACTTACCACCTAAAATAGAGAAATATTTAAGAAAATCGCAAGATAAATTTCGTCGAGCATATTGTCTTGAGAAATATATAAACAATAAACAGAATGATCAAAATAGAAGAAAGTGGCTCGAAGAACAAGAAAAATTAGTGAATGATATATTTGAAGAAAAACCAGATAAAATTTACAGGAAATATATGACTATAGAGAAGTCATGAAAAAAATTTCCATCTCAAAAAAAACATTATTTTCAGCGAGTAAAAAAACTGCAAAATTAGCTATTCCAATTGTTGGTTCGCGACTTGTTAATGCGATTAACTTATTTATTGCTATGCTGCTAATTGCCCAGTTAGGCCATGCCCAACTAGCAGCTGGTGCCTTAGTTAGCAGCCTTTCTATTACACTGTCAGTTATAGCTTGGTCAATGTTGTTCTCAGTTGGAGTTGTAGTAGGTTACACTTTTGGTTCCGGAAAAAATAAAGAATTAGGATTGATTTTACGTTCTGGTTTGCTGTTAGGAACGCTAATTAGCATACCAGTAATTTTCACAATGTGGCATATCGGACCTATTCTGCGGCTCTTTCATCAACAGGAACAACTTGTCATTCTGACTCAAAAATATTTCCACGGTTTAGTATGGGGAATACTACCGAGTATTTGGATTGTATGCTGTTCACAGTTTGTAATAGCAATAGAAAAAGCAAGAGTTGTACTAATTTTAAGTATTTTAAGTTTAATACTAATGTTAATTCCTGGTTATGGATTATTATTTGGTGTATTTGGTTTACCCAAAATCGGGATGGCCGGTATGGCATACGCAAATGCATTCATGTCGTGGACAATATTTATATTGATAGTGATTTACTTGTTACAAAATCAATTTAACAAATACAAAATTTTTTCTTTTAGTAAGATTTTCAGTTGGACCTATCTTAAAAAACTATTTACAGTTGGATATCCGATAAGCATTCAATATGGTGCTGAATTAACAGCTTTTTCCTTGTCTACTATTTTTTGTGGTTGGATAAGCCAAGCGTCATTAGCAGCATGGCAAATTATGATTCAGTTAAATATGATTATTATTATGGTGCCTTATGGCCTAGCTCAAGCTAGTGCTGTTTTAGTTGGACAAGCATTAGGAAGGAATAACAGGCAGGCCATAAGACCATTAGGTTATGCCGGATTATTATTGGGAACAGTTTTCATGTTTACAATTGCATTGGTTTATTTGTTTGTTCCAAAATTATTAATCAGTCTTTATCTAAATATTCATCAATCAGCATACCTTGCAACAGTGCATACTGCTGTTTTATTATTAGCAGTTGCTGCTTTTTCACAATTTTTTGATGGCATAAGAAATATCAGTACAGGAGTTTTACGTGGCTTTCACGATACCAAAGTACCAATGTTAGTAGGAATAATGGCTACATGGGTAATTGGCATTCCAGTTAGTTATACATTAGCTTTTATATTTCATTGGGGAGCGGTAGGCGTTAGTATGGGCTTTATGTTTGGTGTGTCAATAGGCGCTGTTATTCTACTGCGAAGATTCCATAAGAAAAGCGTTTCTTAAAGCAATTTCATAATCGCTTCCTTCACACTAATACTCTGCTTTGCTCTCTCATACCAATTATCAGTATATTTTTGAGCAAGTTTAGAATCATTAATAATCAATACATTTTCGGTATTATTTTTTTGTGCCGCACGAGTAAAATTAAAACTACCGGTTATCACTGTATTATCATCGACAATTATAACTTTATTATGTGCAATTACCGGTAAATAGTCGATCCGTATCCATATATTTTGATCTTGAAAATAAGGAATCGGAGAGTAATATTGACTTCTATTTATTATTAAACTTTTGTCGAGCAGAATCTTCACATTAATACCTCTATACTTTGCCGATGCTAAAGCTTTTATGATTGGTTGACTGGTAAAAGAATAAGCCTGAACTAGTATACTATTTTTTGCCCTTCTAATTGCTCTGACAATCTTAGCGGTGCAATTAGTATTCGGTGTAAAACATACTTGATAATAAGCATTTGGTGAAAACGTATCTGCGTTGCATACTAAAGGTAGTACTAATAAAACAACAAATATTATTTTTTTCATTAATGGATCGTATCATAACAATTTAACAAAGTCGTCATTTACATAATCTGATGATAAAACTCTGCTTTTAACCAATTATCCATGCAGGCATAAAGCATATATTCAACTTATCATTAAAATAAAAATCTTCTCCTGTATATATGTAAAAGCCCATTTTTGCTTTTGGTTCTGCTTTAAGGAAATTGACAAGAGAGTTTACTTTGTGACGTTGAACTTGTTTAGAATAAGTTACTTCAAAAGGAAATACTTGTGGTGGCATGTTAACAACGAAATCAACTTCTCTGCCACCAGCCGTTCGCCAGAAGAAAATATCTGCTTTCCGTGAACTTCTATCAAGCCAAACGTGCAATTCTTTTAAAAACCAATTTTCTAAGCGATGACCTATATTTCCAGTCGTTTTTAAAATTGATAACGAATCGATACCGGTCAAATAACTAATTAAACCATTGTTAATTAGATAAGTTTTTGGGGATTTAACTAGGCGCTTTAATGATGAATCAATACATGGATATATATCTTCATATAATAACGTTGCCGTCAAATAGCCACGATATTTTTTAAGCGTATTACGACTGCACCCCAAAGCCTGAATAATACGCTGATCATCTCTGAGCGATCCGGTTTGTTCGGCTACAATTTGAATTAAGTTTTGGTATATCTTTAAGTCCATTATATCTGCTACAGCACGAACGTCTTTTTCTAAATATGTTTGTAAATAATCTCTAAAATAAATACGCTGATCTTTGATATTATCAAGCATTAAAACTTCTGGTAATCCACCTATAATTAATTGATCTGCTAATGCTTTTTCAAGTTTAGGCCGAAACGGGCGTAATTCATTAAAACAATTTTTCGCAATTCTTATATTATTTTGTTCACAAAGCGCTTCTAATACAGATAAACGGGGCAATTTTACTTTTTGAGTTAACTCACAAGTTTCAAATAAATTGAATTCACGAAGATAATAAAGTTGGATTCTTCCTGCCAAACTTTCTGCACTTAATTTGTGCAGCGACAAAAATCCTGAACCGGTTAAAATAAACTTTACGACATTTTTATCTTTATATTTATCATAGATAATCTTTATTTGTTCAAAAAGTTCTGGGCATTTTTGGGCTTCATCAATACAAATCCATAATTTTGGCTGCCTGCCTATAATTTGTTCGGCTACTTCTTCGATCATTGGAGTTAATTGTCCTGCCGCAACTCTTTGTCTTTCATCAATGTTATCCATGTTGAAAAATATCCATTTATTTTCAGGCGTTTCAGTGGCGAAATGCTCAACTAAAGTCGATTTTCCAGTGCGTCTAGATCCCAAAATTGCAGTGACAAATGGCGTTACAAAAGATCTTCCTAAAACATTTTCGTTGGTTCTATTAATATACATAATTCTGCAATTTTATCATCCCAATGACAAAATTACAAGGTAAAATTGTCATTCGAGTGACAATTTTGCATATTCCTAAGAGATTATAAAGTGATTCGTGATTAGATACTTTTAAGCTAAGGAATCAAATTCACGCATTGTTATAGCATCAACTAGACCTATCTCATGTAAGTCTTTTGCTGATTCATGTACTGTTTCTAAAATTGTTTTATCCATTACAACACCTCTATAATTTTTTTAGGAGTATAGCCCGTAGTGGTATACTATGTCAAGAGAAATGATGACATTCATAACAAGGAATACGCTTCAAACCGTATTCATAATTTTTTCTATTAATATTAATAGTGCATAGGGCCAGAAACATGCGTTATCTAATTTGCGTAACCTTAATTAGATAATTATAATATTAATATTCTTTAAATATGGAGACAATGGTAATGACAGATCTTTTTCCGAGAGGTGTTGCTCAAGGCAAAGCCTTTTATAATAGAATCACAGAAAGGAAAAAACTTAAACAAAATATTGCACATACTACTCATACTGTATTAATAGCACCGAGAAGATATGGTAAAACTTCATTAATAACCCAGGTGCTATATGAAAATAAAATTAATCATATTTGGATTGATTTTATGACCATAACTAGCAGAGACGATGTAGAGGCCAAACTATTACAGAAGATAAGCAACTTAGTAGTTAGCGTTGTTCCAGCTACAAAAAGATTAAAACAATTAGCAACTAAATATTTTAGTGCACTAAATCCAGAAATCACACTTAAACTGCCTGGAGTTTCGTTGAAACTACATCCAGGTCAACAAAACATGGAAGGAATAGCAGAGGGATTAATTAGCCTCGATAATTTAGCAAAGGATATAAATAAACATTTAGTAGTTGTACTTGATGAATTTCAAGAAATTCTAAGAATAGATAAAGATTCAACGTTACAAGGTTCTATTAGGCATGCTGTTGAACGATCTAAACAAGTTACTTATTTATTTTCAGGGAGCAAACATAGACCTTTGCGACGTATGTTTAGCGGAAAAGAAAATCCGCTTTACGCATTATGTGAACCTATGGAACTTTCTAAAATATCCGATGAAGCATATATTTCTTTTATCAATAAGGCAGCAATAGAAAAATGGGAAACCCCCTTAAATACTAAAATTCTCTACCAGATATTATCTTATAGTGATAGATATCCGAAATATGTTAATGCATTGTGCGGGGCCATCTGGACTTATGATATTAAGCCTACAAGTAAGCTTGTTAATGAGTTATGGTATTCTTATGTTTTGTCAAGAAAAACAGATGTAACGGAGGATTTATCAGACTTAACATTAAATCAGCGTAGATTACTGCAATGGTTATGTTTTGAACCAACTGCCGAGTTGTATAGTAAAGAAACATTAGCCGCGTTGAAAATGTCTCAATCAAGTGTACAAAAAGCTATTGAAGTGCTTTTAGAGAAAAATTTTGTTATAGAAGAAGAAAATGTTTACCGGGTTTTAGACCCTATTTTTTTTAGTTATTTTAAAATGTTTTCATGATATACAACAATTTTGGTAAAGGATTGTAAGCTAACTAAAAAGTTGGTATCTAGAACTAGATTCGCGTTCGCGGGAATGAAGGTTTAAAACCGAATTGCAGATCAAGTTGGTTAAGTCCTGGCTTTGTACTATACTAAATTATGGAGAATAAATTTGGCAAAAACACCAAGCAAAGTAAAAAATGAAGGCTTGATCCTTATAGACGGCTCGTCATATTTATATCGAGCATTTTATGCTTTACCGCCTCTGACTAATTCCCGAGGGGAACCTACTGGCGCGGTGTTAGGCGTTATCAATATGATCCGCAAACTAATGGCAGACTATGATTCTAAGTATATCGCGGTAATATTTGACGCTAAGGGTAAAAGTTTTCGCCATGATATCTATCCAGCTTACAAAGCTAACCGAAAAGTTACTCCGCATGATTTACAAATTCAGATTCCACTTTTATTCGAGCTGATTAAAGCAATGGGATTGCCGCTAGTAATAATTGAAGGTGTAGAAGCCGATGATGTTATTGCAACTTTAGCAACACGAGCACAACGAGAGAATATAGATACTTTGATATCTACCGGCGATAAGGACATGACTCAATTAGCAAGCGATAAAATTCAACTTATTAATACTATGAATAATGAGTTGTTGGACGTTAAAGGAGTTAAAAAAAAATTCGGGGTAGCGCCGCAAAAAATTACTGACTATTTGGCTTTAGTCGGTGATACCTCAGATAACATTCCTGGAGTGCCTAAAGTCGGACCTAAAACTGCAGTTAAATGGTTAACCGATTATGGTTCATTAGAAGAAATTATCAATCACGCTGCTGAGATTAAAGGTAAAGTTGGAGAAAATTTAAGAAATAGTTTACAACAACTACCTATATCTAAACAACTGGTTACTTTAAAATTAAATATTAAATTAGGCTCCAAACTCGAGGATCTAAAAAAAGGTGTTGCAGACAAAACAAAACTTATTGAATTATTAAAACGATTAGAATTTAAAAAATGGTTAGCCGGACTTCTACGTGAACAGCAAGCAAAAAATGCAACCTCTAAAAATTATCAGACTATATTTATCGAAGATGATTTCAATCTGTGGTTAAAAAAATTAATTAATGCAAAACAATTCGCCTTTGATACTGAAACAACTAGTTTAGATACGTTACAAGCAGAAATTGTTGGCATTTCATTTGCAGTTAAATCTGGCGAAGCTGCATATATTCCTATAATGCATAATTATCCTGGTGCTCCTTTGCAACTTAGTCGTAACTTTGTTCTAGAAAAACTAAAACCTCTGTTACAAGACAAAAATAAAATCAAGTTAGGGCAAAATTTAAAATATGACATAGAAGTTTTAGCTAACTACGACATCGACGTACAAGGAATAGGTTTTGACACTATGATGGAAGCATATATATTAAACAGCTCTAATAATCGTTATGATATGGAGAGCCTGGCATTAAAGCATTTGGGAACAAGTGTTACTACCTTTGAAGAAGTCGCCGGAACTGGAAAACATCAATTAACTTTCAATCAAATTCCAATAGAAAAAGCAAC
>Ga0114922_10002706_pt1 | contig 16543 bp, 11 predicted proteins | sample AartaG_FD_100975 | JGI IMG/M metagenome (GOLD analysis project Ga0114922, IMG submission 100975) | Deep subsurface microbial communities from Aarhus Bay to uncover new lineages of life (NeLLi) - Aarhus_00045 metaG | ecosystem: Environmental > Aquatic > Marine > Oceanic > Sediment | place...
AGGATGTCGTTGCACCGCAGCTTCTGGCGCCGGCAGAGCGCCTCCAGCCGCTCGCGCAACGGGCCGGCCGGCAGGGACGACGTGGACCATATGAAGCGCAGAAGGAGCGGGCTGAACACAATGATCCCCAGCAGGACCAGGCCGGAGCTGACCGAGTCGGCCGTGTCCGCCCACCTGGTGCCGTAGAAGGCAGCGTTCACGGTATCGGTCACCAGCACAAGGATAAGCCAGGGAACGAGGATGATCCCCAGCTCCACCCGGAGCCTCAGCCACAGGCACTGGCTGAGCGACAGGTGGACGCGCCCCCGGCTGTAGTCGAACCGATACTGGAAGGCCATCAGGGTGACGATCATCACGACGGCGGGCGCCAGCAGGAGCAGGTCGCTCAGCATCAGCGCCCACGGGTGCGCGCCCAGAAGGTCGTTCACCAGGGCAGGCCATTTCAGGGCCAATACGTCGGCCAGCACCAGGCCTACGACGCCGCCCTTGAGGAACAAGAATACGCGGTTGGCGCCCAGCGCCCCACGCCGTCCCGGCAGGCGCGAGAGGGTCATGGCCAGGCCGCTCCCGGCGTAGGCGGCCGCCGCGTTGAACAGGGCCAGCAGCGCCACCCCGCCCGCTCCAACGGATAGCGGCACCGCACCGTCGCTCAGCGGCAGGGGGATGTAGAGGATCAGAACGCACAAGAGGAACGGCAGCAGCATGACGCATGGTCCGCAGAAAGGGACTGCGCTCCCTGGTGTCCGCCCCCGGCGGGCCTCTCACGCCCGCTTGGGAGACGCTCCGGCCTTCCACGCCGAAGGGACGACGGCGAGAGGGCCTGAAAAGCGCATTCTATGAAGCCGTGCCTTTCATTGCAACGTTCTGATCACAGGCCGATGGGCAGCCAGGCCCGCAGCCATTATGCTCATGCTTCGGAGAAGCGGGGGCGAGGACGACGGCGAGGACGAGGACGAGGCGAGGACGACGACGAGCACGAGGACGACGACGGGGACGACCATGCCCGACGCCCGCGCGGCGGCAACGGGCCTCTTGGGCGCCCGAAGGCCGTTCCTTGCGCGCCCTGACCTTTTCTGATACGTAGTACCGGGACGTTGCCTGGAGCCGCACAACACATGCCCGGAAAGGCACATCGCCATGGTCGAGAACGCGGACGAGCTGTTGAAGTTCGCACGCGAAGAGCTGAAGCAGCTTTCGGAAGAGGGCTGTGACACCTGGGAGTTCGAGCGCAAGGCGTCCCTCATTGAAGAAGAAGGCGGCCCCGATCAGCCCAAGCGGGCCCGGGCACTGTGCGAGGCTCTGGCCAACCTGGGGCCTGCCGCCGACTTCCCCTACGACGAGCCGAGCGACCTGGAAGGAATACGGGAACGCCGCCCGGACGGGCCGCGACACATTGCCGTCCCCCTCTCCGACGAAGAGCTTGACGACAAGACGCTGGGCGCCTGGCTCGGCCGGGCCGCCGGCTGCATGCTGGGGAAGCCGGTGGAGGGATGGCGCAAGGAGAAGATAGACGACCTGATGGAGGTGTGCGGCCTGGAAAAGCTGACGGACTACTTCCCGCCGCCTGCCGAGAATAACCGCGGGATCGAGTTCCCCGCGTGGTCCATGAAGCTTCTACGCGGCCACATTGAGGGCGGCGTGCGCGACGACGATACGGATTACACGATCGTGGGCCTGCGGATACTGGAGCAGCACGGCAGGGGGTTCACTCCCCGCCAGGTGGCCGAGTTCTGGATGGCGCACCTGCCCTACGCCTGCACGTACACCGCCGAGCGCGTGGCCTACCGGAACTTCGCGAACGGCATCTGGCCGCCCCAGAGCGCCATGCATCGCAATCCTTACAGGGAGTGGATTGGGGCGCAGATCCGCGCCGACGGCTTCGGCTATGCCTGCCCCGGCAGGCCGGAGGAGGCGGCCGGGCTCGCCTTCAAGGACGCCAGTGTAAGCCACGTGAAAAACGGCATCTACGGCGAGATGTGGGTGGCCGCGATGCTGGCCGTGGCCTTCGTGGCGGACGACGTGCAGAAGGTCGTGCGCATCGGCCTGTCCGAGATCCCTCGGGAATGCCGGCTGGCCGAAGCCATTCTCCAGGTGCTTGCCTGGCGCGAGGAAGGCCGCTCCGCCGAAGAAGCGATCGACAACATCCTGAACACGTACGGCACCTATCACGGCGTGCACACGATCAATAACGCCGCCATCGTGGCCATGGGCCTGCTGTGGGGCGAGAGGGAATACTCGCGCACGATCGGACTTGCGGTGAGGGCGGGGCTGGATACGGACTGCAACGGGGCCACGGCGGGCTCTGTGCTCGGCGCAATGATCGGTGCCGAGGCGATCCCCGATCATTGGACCGATCCGCTCAGGGACCGCATCGGCACCGTCGTCGCCGGCGAGTCGGACCTGACCATCTCGGGCCTGGCCGAGCGAACGCGCAAGGTCCAGCGCGAAGCGTGAAGCCGCCGGGCCGAAAGGGGGCCGGCAGCCCATGACCATATGCGAGCGCAACACGGGCGGAAGGATCCTCTGCATCCGCCTGAGCGGCCTGGGCGACATCGCTCACGCGCTCAACGCCCTTTCGCTGCTCAGGCAGGAGCGGCCCGACGCCCACATCGCCTGGCTGGTCGAGGACAGATTCAGCGGGCTCCTGCGGCGCCACCCCCACATCGACGAACTCATCACGGTGCCCCGCGCCATCTGGGGCAAGATGGTCAAGACGCCTTTCCGCTGGCTCGCCCTGGGCGCCGAGCTGAAGGAGATGGCGCACCTGCTGCGCCAACGGGAGTTCGACATCTCGGTGGACTTCCAGAGCAGCATCAAGAGCGCTTGGCTGGTGGCGGCCGCCGGGGCCGGGATGCGGGTGGGGTTCGGCGGCGGCGTCAACCGCGAGTTCAACCGGCTGGTCCAGAACCACCTGGTCAGCGTGCCGACGGCGGGCGCCCACCGCATCGAGCGCGATCTGGCCTTGCTGGCGCCCCTCGGCATCGCCACCCGCTACGCGGACCCGGTCGTGCCCCGGCGTGAGAGGGATGCCCGGCGGCTGGACGAGGCGTTGGAGGGGCGGCTCAGCGGCGGGCCGCTCGTCGTCATCCATCCCGGCACCAGCAAGTTCGCCGCCTTCAAGCGCTGGCTGCCCGAACGATACGCCCGCGTGGCCGACCGCCTGGTGGCCGAGCGGGGCGCCGACGTGCTCGTGACCTACGGCCCGGCGGACAGGGAGCTGGCTGAGCAGGTCGTGGCCTCCATGAGGCGGCCTGGGTCCCTCGCCCCGCGCACGGAGCGCGTCGGCCAGTTGATCCACTTGCTCCGCAGGGCGGACCTGTTCGTCGGCAGCGACACCGGCCCCATGCACATCGCCTCCGCGCTCGGTGTGCCGGTCGTTGCTCTGTTCGGGCCCAAGGATCCGGTCCAGACCGGCCCGTACTGCAGTCGAAGCGTGGTGGTCACGGGCAGTGCGGCCTGCCGTCCGTGCTCCCGCCGCTGGTGCAGGCACGTGCGCTGCATGACGAGCATCACCGTGCGGCAGGTGCTCGGGGCCGCGCTCGACGTGCTGGACGGCGGCGGGGAGCGTCGCGCCCGCGAAGGGCCTATCCGTCAGCCGTTCACGTACCGTTTCCGGCTGGGCAAATGGCGCGGCCGAATCGCCACCTGCTACAGCGCGCCCGAGTTCTATACCCGGCTCTGCTATCCGGACGATTTCATGAGGGGGTCCGGCGTCGAGCTGGTCAAGCGGAGCAGGCATCGCACGGTGGTTTCCGTCCCGGCACGTGTGGCGGGTGCCTCGGATCGATTCATCGCAAAGCGATACCGCCCCCGCTCCCGTCTTCCCCAGGTGGTTGCGACGGTGCTGTGCGGGTCCGAAGCGAAGCAGTCCTGGAACTGCGCGACGGCCGCCCGAGCCCGGGGGGCAGCGGTCCCCTTCCACGTCTGCCACATGGAAAGGGGCCCACGGTGGCACAGGGATCAGTTCCTGCTTGCCGAAGAGCTGCTCGGCGCGGTTACGTTGCGCTATCGGCTCAGTGAGATGGACGGGGCGGGCCACTTCGGCGCGGCTTCGGCAGAGCAAGACGCCCTCATCAGGGCAACTGCCGACGCCGTCAGGTCCTTCCACCGGGCGGCGTATCTGCACCTGGGTTTGACGGACGAGAACGTGCTTGTGTGCGCCGATGGGGACATGGCGGAGCCTGAGGTATCGCTCGTCGGCCTGGGCCGGGCCAGGTGGGTGGGCTGGCTGCCGGGCGTTGTGCGCCAGATGCTGGCAGGGCTGGATCTGGCGACACTCGCCTCGTCGCTGGCCGGGTCCGCGTCCCCGTCGGCGGCGGATCGGTTCCTCGATGTCTACCTGGGGGACCTGACCGCAGCGCCGCGCCGCCGTCGTCTGCTTTCGTCCTGGGTGAGCTTCTTGCGGCGCCGCACTGAGGGGCCCGGCGGCGCGGAACGGGCAGGCGAGTAGATGGTTGCAGTCGGCCCGCCGGCGACGGGCGCGCCGTTTCCGTTGGCAACCGGGCGGCGAACGACTACAATACGTTCGGACAGCCGAGAACCGACCCGCTTTACCCACAGGTGCCACAGATGGCCAAGAGCAGCGACGAGAAGGACGAACGACAGAAGGCGCTGGAGAGGACGCTCGAGCTGATCGAGAAGCAGTTCGGCAAGGGAGCCATCATGCGGCTGAGCGACGGGGAGGCGCGGCTGGACATCGAGACCATCCCCACGGGCTCGCCGGCGCTGGACCTGGCCCTGGGCGTCGGCGGCGTGCCCCGCGGACGGGTCGTCGAGGTCTACGGTCCCGAGGCTTCGGGCAAGACGACCCTCGCCCTGCACATGGTGGCCGAGGCCCAGAAGCTCGGCGGCGTGGCCGCCTTCATCGACGCGGAGCACGCCCTGGACATCAAGTACGCGCAGTCCCTCGGGGTCAATATCGAGGACCTGCTCATCAATCAGCCCGAGTCGGGCGAGCAGGCCCTCGACATCGTTGAGGCCCTCGTGCGCAGCAGCGCGCTGGACATCGTCGTGGTGGACTCGGTGGCCGCGCTCGTGCCGCGGGCCGAGATCGAGGGGGAGATGGGAGACCAGACCATCGGCCTCCAGGCGCGCCTGATGTCGCGCGCGCTTCGCAAGCTGGCCGCCAGCATCTCCAAGTCCCGGACCGCCGTCGTCTTCGTCAACCAGGTGCGGATGAAGATCGGCGTGATGTTCGGCAATCCGGAAACGACCCCGGGCGGGCGGGCGCTGAAGTTCTACAGCTCCGTCCGCGTCGAACTGCGCCGCATCGCCAGCATAAAGGAAGGCGGCGAGAACGTCGGGAATCGTTGCCGCGTGAAGGTCGCCAAGAACAAAGTGGCTCCCCCGTTCCGAACCGCCGAGATCGAACTCCTTTTCAGCAAGGGCATCTCCCGCGAGAGCGACCTGCTGGAGCTCGGCAGCGAACACGACGTCGTTGAGAAGTCGGGCGCGTGGTACTCCTGCGGCGAGACGCGGCTCGGTCAGGGCAAAGAGAACGCGCGCCAGTTCCTCGAACAGAACCCGGATCTGGCCGAAGAGATCGAAATCGCGGTATTCGAGAAGGTCTCGCCGAAGCTCGCCGAGAAGCGGCGCGAGCAGATCGAGCGGGCCAGAGCAGTTGCCGGTGGAGACGCCGCCGAAGAGGCCGGGGAAAAGTGAAGCCGGGAGCCGAGCTGGGCCGTGAAGCAGTCGCGCGCTGGGGTGAGGTAGGCTCCGTTAAGTGCCTCGGGAGCGACGCATGATCGTCGGGATCGGCGTGGACCTGGTCGAGGTGGGGAGGATCGAGCGCGCGGTTCGGCGCTACGGGGCCCGGTTCGTCGGCCGCGTCTTCACTGACCGGGAGGCCGACTACTGCCGGGCGGGCCCGCGCCCGGAGGAGCGCTTCGCCACCCGATTTGCGGCGAAGGAGGCGGCGCTGAAGGCCCTGGGTGTGGGCTGGAGCCAGGGGGTGCGATTCCTCGAGGCGGAGATATCCAACAACGAGCTGGGGGCGCCGGCCGTGACGTTCTCGGGTCGGGCGCTGGAGCTCAGCCGCGAGCTCGGCGTCGAGCGCGTGCACGTCAGCATGACCCACCACCGCGACTTCGCCATCGCCCAGGTCGTCCTGGAAGGGCGGGAGGACAGCGGCTGAGTCGCTGTTGACTATGCGTTGGCGCGGTGAGTATTCTGTCCTCGCTTGCCGGTGACCAGTATTGGGAGGCGAGATGGGCGATTCACAGGAACACCCCTTCGATCCGCTGCGGTACGAGAACGTCGCCAGGACGGTGGTGTCTGCTCTGCTTGAGCGTCCTCTCTATCGCCTGACCGAGCTCGAACCTTTCTCCGGCTGCGGAATCTACGCGATCTACTATACCGGTTCCTTTAACCCGTACCGAACGGTTACGACCCAGGCTGGTGTCGTGCCCATATATGTTGGCAAGGCGGTTCCTTCCGGCTCTCGGAAGGGAACTGAGAGGTCAGAGCCGTCGCGGACGCGGGCTCTGTGCAACCGCTTGCGTCAACACGCCAAGACCCTTGAAGCTGCCCAGAATCTGGCGCTGTCTGATTTTCTGTGCCGGCACCTCACCGTTGAAACCGTATGGATCCGGCTCGCTGAACGTGTCCTGTTGGACAGGTTCCACCCGGTCTGGAACAGCGTCGTTGATGGGTTCGGCAACCATCCGCCGGGCAGGGGCCGGAGGAACATGCGGCGGCCACGCTGGGACATCGTCCATCCCGGCCGCAGTTGGGCGCTGGAGTTGGAGCCGCAGGAATCCGCTGAGGGCATAATCGGGGAGGTCCGGCGGCATCTGGCTGTCTGGGGGACGCCGCATTGAGGCGTCAGCGGGCCTTGCCCACTACGACGGCCGACTCGTACAGCGTCGTCTTCCCTCGCGCGGAGTTTGAGCGCACGGACGAGCGGATGATGCTGGTTCCCGTGCGCTTCTCTCGCAACGGGACCACCTCTTCAAGCTTCAAGCTTTGCAGCTCGCATATGCGGCCAAACAGCACGTCCGTTCTAAACTCGACCCCCTGCAGAATGCTGTTGCCCAGGGCGACTATTGCCTTCCCTCCTGGACGCAGGACGCGCCTGAGGCTTCCGGCGAACCGGTGGCAATCGCTGAAATAGGTGGCCGCGTAGTTTGCCCAGCCGGGGCCCCCATACGCTCCCTTGTGGGAGTTCACCGAGCGCAGGAACCCAATGCTTTCCTCCAGCTCGGGCATGTCGAAGCTCAGACTTAGCGCTTCCCCCGCGCGCACCGTCTGCCAGAACTTGCCGAAACTTCCGTGTTCCACTCCCTTAAGGTCATTTGGGGAGTGTGCCAGGCGCAACCAGTACATCTGCGGCCGGCTGTTGCGGATGTAGTGGTAGTTGTTGAGGTACGGCGGTGAAGTGATGACCAACTGGATGCTGTTGTCCGGCAGGACGTGCTCCAGCTCAAAGAAGTCTCCCTGGTGGAGCTCTGCTGCGGGCAAGGATGCCTTGGCGTGGAGGTCCCCTTGCAGCGCCTTCACGTCCTCGACCATCAGCCTCAGCTTGTTGCCCATCGCGCGAGCAACAGGCGCATCGGCCACCTCCGGCTTTCCCGCAGCGACCCGCGTGCCGAGGCTGGGCTCGTAGGAGTAGTTGGAGAACCCCACCAGTTCCGAGGCCAGCGCGATGCGGAAGCACTTCCGAATCAGCGGGTCCTTCAGATCCTCAATGAAGTCTCTCGCGAGCAGGACCTTTCGTTCCACCAGTGGTGAAAGGAACCTTCGCCTGGTGCGGAAGCCGTGCGGCGCAGAGCCTTTGGGAGAGGCCCCCGTGCGGACCGCTTCCTGAACGCTCGTCTCGAATTCGCCGATCTTGCGGCTGAGTTCGTCCGCTGGGATCGCCGGGGCTCTCAGTTTGACTTCGGCAGCTTCTGCAGCGTATGGGTTGATCTCGAAGCCGCAGACGGGATGCCTCCTCAGCGAGGCCGCAACCAGCGTTGTGCCCACTCCGGCGAAGGGGTCGAGCACGGTCTGGCTTTCTGGCTGCGCGTCCCCCGGTGCGTAACGGTCCAGCACCTCACGAACGAAAGTGGCGCTGAACCCCGCTATCCAGGGGACCCACCTATGGACGGGCAAGTCGCCATTCTCAGAGAAGGCGGAGTCGCTGAACCCCCGTCCGGCCTCATGCGGCCCAGTCTCATCGCCTTCGGCCTCGGGAAACAGTGCCGTTTGCCCCGCGCGATAGGTGGGTGACGCTTCGTTCACCTGCATCTGCCGGTCGATCCACGCTTCCAGGTCCCTCACTCGCATGCGCCACTGCCGACCGACTTTGAAGGCAGGCAGCCCGTCACGCTCGATCAGCCGGTAAACCGTCTTGGCGTCGACGGCCAGAAGCTCCGCCGCCCCCTGGACAGTGAGTATGTCCATGTCCCTCGCCGCTGGAAAACCGCGGGAATACTGGGTATTGGATGGCCTTATACGGGAAAAGCGTCCCGAAATCAAGACCACTTTACATATGATTAGTCTTGCGCCGCCGCCGGCGCGTCGAACAGCACGCCGGGGTTGAGCGTCCAGTCCGGATCCAGCGCTTGCTTGATCGCCCGCATGGCGGCCAGGTCTCCCGCGCTGAACTGGATCGGCAGGAACGGCTTCTTGATCCGCCCGATGCCGTGCTCGGCCGCCACGCTGCCCCCCAGCCGCACCGCCTCCGCCGCGAACTCCGCGTAGAGGTCCTCCGCCGCCCGCAGCTCCTCCGCCGACTTCGGCAGGATGTTCACGTGCAGGTGCCCGTCACCGATGTGGCCGAAGATCACGAAGTCCAGCCCGGACGCCGCCAGCCGTCCCTCGTAGACCTCTATCATCGCACCGAGCGACTCGTCCGGCACGGCCATGTCCGTGCCCACCTTGTGCAGTTCGGGCACGTCCGCCTTGCGCTGCCCGATGATGGCGTTGACCGTCTCCGGCACGGCGTGGCGGAGCCGCTTCATCTCCTCCATGTCGTTCTCGGTGAAGCCTGCCCAGCTATGCGCGGGGTCGAGCCCGGCCGCGCCGATGATGTCCCGAAGCGCGTCGTAGATCGCGTCCAGGTGGGCTTCGTCGTCGAACGGCGTTTCGACGTAAAGCATGGCGGCAGCATCTTCGGGCAGGCGGGACACCTCCACGTAGGCCGCCGTCTGCCGGCCCATCGTGCGCAGCAGCGCCATCGCGCTGGGTCCGATGTACTCGATGGCGAGCGGCGTCAGCGCCGGGATTCCCTTGCACGCCCGCACGAGCGCTACGGCGTCGTCCGGCCCCCCCACGAACTGGGTGAGGAAGAGCCGGTTCGCCGGTTTCGGGGCCAGTCGCAGCTCCGCCTCGACCACGATGCCGAGCGTCCCCTCGCTGCCGATGAAGAGTTCGATCGCGTCCATGCCGGGCTCCAGATAGTAACCGGCCGTGTGCTTGGTCTTCGGCATGGGCAGATCGGGGATGCGCAGTTCCGCGCGCCGGCCGTCTTCGCGCCGATAGGCAAGGACGCCGTCCTCTGCGCGGACATCTCCGCGTCGCAGCTCCAGGACGCGGGCGTCCGCAGTGACGACGGTGAGCGCCTCAACCCAGCGGCGCGTCGCTCCGTAGTAGAGGGTCCGCGCGCCGGAGGCGTTGGTGGCGACTGTTCCGCCCAGGTGCGCCGACGTCTCCGTGGTGTCCACGGGGTAGAACAGCGGCGCGTCCGGCTTGCCGTCGGGATACTCGCACAGCCCGTGGTCGAGTGCGTCGTTCAGTTCGGCCACGGTCGTGCCGGCGCCGACGCGCACGGTCCAGTTGCCCCCGCCGTCTCGCCGCACCGTGGGCCTGGGCTTGATGCGCTCGAGCGATATGATCTCCTCGGCATCCAGGGGAACGGCGGCGCCGGTGATGCCCGTGCGGGCTCCGGAGACGGCGACGCGGTGCCCCGCCTGCCTCGCGCTCCTCAGGGCTGCCGCCACCTCGTCCACATTGGTCGGGAAATGAATCACCTCGACCCGCTCGGCGGCCAGGCGCGACTCGTCATGCAGGTACTCAGCGTAGCCCTCCCGGACGCGCTCCCATCCGGTCACCTTGCGGTAATCGGTCGCCGTCGTCTTTGGCGGCCGGGGCACAAGCTCATTCATGCTCGGCCCCCTCCGCCGCTTTGAGTTCGGCGAGTTGCTGGATAACGTGCGGCAGCACCTCGCGGTAGTCTCCTACGATTCCGTAGTCGGCGATCTCGAATATGGGCGCCGCCGCGTCGCTGTTGACGGCGACGATGGTGCCCGATGACTGCATGCCGGCCCGGTGCTGCACGGCGCCCGAGATGCCGACGGCCACGTAGAGATCGGGATGGACGGTCTTGCCCGTCTGGCCGACCTGGCGTTCGTAGGGCGCCCAGCCCGCGTCCACCGCGGCCCGGCTGGCGGCCACCTCTGCGCTCAGCAGATCGGCCAGGCGCCGCAGCAGCTCGAAACCCTCCGGCCCGCCGAGGCCCCTGCCGCCCGTGATCAGGGCATCGGCATCGGCGATGTTCACCGACTGTCGGGATTCCTCCTCGCGCCCGATCACCGTCACGCCCCCGGGCAGCAGATCATCCGGGAGCTTCCAGCGATGCACTGCCGGCTCCGCCGCGCCCTCCCTGTCAGGGGCGGTCATTACTTTGGGGCGCACGGTCGCCATCTGCGGCCTGTGCCGGGCGGTGACGATGGTCGCCATCACGTTTCCGCCGAAGGCGGGTCGCGTCTGGAGCAGGTTGCCGGTCTCGGGGTCTATCTCCAGGCCCGTGCAGTCGGCCGTCAGCCCGGTCTTGCACAGCACCGCAACGCGCGGCATCAGCGAGCGTCCCTGAGCCGTGGCGCCGGCCAGCACGATTTCGGGGCGATGCTTCCGGATCAAGTGTGCGATGGCCAGCGCGTGCGCGCCGTCGGTGTACTCCGCCAGTGCCGGATGCTCCGCCACGTGGACGGCATCGACAGGAAGGCCGGCAAGCAGCCCGGCCAGGCCGTCTGATGCAGCGCCCGCTGCGACGACCTCCAGCCGGCAGCCGAGGGCGCGCGCTAGCTCGGCCCCCTTCCCGATTAGCTCGAAGACCACCGAGTGCAGCCGGCCAGCGTGGCGCTCCGCGTAGACCCAGACGCCCCGGTGCTCGGACGGGGGCGCTGCTTCCCCAGGTGCCGGCTCTCGCTCCAGGCGGATGGCCTCCACGGGACAGACGTCCACGCACGCGCCGCAGAGCGTGCACGCCTCGCTCACGACGATCCTGCCCTCCACCTCCGACAGGGCGCCGTAGGGGCACTCCTCGACGCAGCGCAGGCAGAGCGTGCACGCTTCATGGTCTATCTTGAGCGCCATCAGACGAGCCTCATGTCCTTCAGCGCGCGGACGAGTTCGGGAGCGGCCGTCTCCGGGTCCCCTTTCCACAGCACGCACTTGCCGCGCGGCGGCGGGGTGAAGACGCGCACGACGCGCGTGGGCGAGCCGTTCAGGCCGAACTCGGCGGCGTCTCCCTCGACCGCATCGGCGCCCCACCGTTCGACGTCGCAGCGCCGGCCCCGCATTTGACTGACCAGCGACGGCAGGCGCGGGAAGTTCAGGTCCTTCAGCACGGTCAGCGCGGCAGGGAGCTCGACGCGCAGCGTCTCGTTGCCCCAATCGGTGAGCCGCTCGACGACGACGGCGTCCGCGTCGGCTTCCACGATGCGGCGCGCGTAAGTGGCCTGCGGCCAGCCCAGGTGCACCGCCAGGCCGGGGCCGACTTGCGCCGTGTCGCCGTCGATGGCCTGCTTGCCGCAGAGGACAAGGCGCACGTCGCCGAGCTTGCGCACGGCGCGGGCGAGCGTGTAGGACGTGGCCCACGTGTCCGCCCCCGCGAACGCGCGGTCGGTGAGCAGCACGCAGCGGTCGCAGCCCCGTGCGACGGCCTCGCGCAACACGGCCTCCGCCTGCGGCGGGCCCATGGTGAGCGCGGTGACCGACCCGCCCAGGCGCTCGCGCAGGGCCACCCCCCCCTCGATGGCGTACGCGTCATGCGGGTTGAGGATGCTGGCGACCCCCTCGCGGATCAGCGTGCCGCGCTCGGGATCGATGCGCACGTTCGTGGTGTCCGGCACCTGTTTGATGCAGACGACGATGTGCATTGTGTCTTGGGGTCCGCGGCCCGCTCACTGCGCAGGCCAGGGAACGAAGGAAGTGATCGTTTCAGCAGGACTCGGCCCCCTCCGGGACGGAGGCGGGCCGATCGGGCCATGTTACCAGGCACCCTACGGGCGCGCAACGGCCCGCAAAGCTGCAGCGCGTGGACGCGTCCATCCCCCGGCCGAAGCGGGCGGGCCCATCGTCGAGCCCCAAGGCAAGCCCAAGCGGCTCAAGCTACCGGAACGCGGGCGGCAGAAGCCTTGAGATGTGCGACTGGGGACGCGTGTGACGGGGACGGGAATCGAACGAAGGGCAGGAGACGTCTCCCCTCATGCTGCCAGTCTTTGCACTGAGAGCACGTGTTCAGTCTGGCACGTAAGGCGGTTGCCAGAGCGTGCGGATGTCGTCGTGCCGCGTCGACGCATGCCCCACCCCTGTACGAAAGCAGAGCCGGAATACGTCCTGGTTCAGTGATTCTGCGTATTCTCCCGGTCCGCCGTGGGCCAGGAAGGATCCACGTCCACGATGCGGGAGCGCAAGACCATGTTCCGGAAAACCGCACCCGTGCCCTTGCCGTAGTTGCAGAGGACCAAACGCTCTGTCAGGCACAACTCGTCGTGGGCTAGCCCCGTTTCCCCGATGGGTTGGCCGTTGATCTCCCAACGTAGCTTCCGGTTCTCTCGCATGACCCTCATGTGATATGACTCGGCCATGAGCACGGCCTGCGGGGGAACTGCCCAGATGTAATCATCGGGTGTATCTCCGACATACCTCCTCAGAAAGTCGGCGCGGATATGGCCATCTTTCAGAAGGCCTCCCTCGTTTCTCTCGGGATCCTGCCGCCACTCCTCGTCGTGGTCAGTAATCACCCCTTCGAAGAAAGGTATGCCCGGGCCATATCCATCCCTTCTGGTCAAGACCCATGCTGCACATGACCAGGGCTCACTTGTGCCCATGGTGACATCAAAGTCGATCGTCAATTCTGTTTGAGGATCGGGATCCAAGACGAGATTGAGACGGACATCCCGGTCCCACTGGTTCTCGGTCTGTTCTGGCTCAATCCTACCGAAAGCCAGCCCCCTTTCCCTGATCTCCGGCGTCGCCTTGTAAGGCTCAAACACTCGCCAGTCGTTCAACTGCTTTGCGTCCACGAAGTCGTAGAACACCTGGATCCGGCCATCGGGCAGCTCAATGATCTGCCCGTTCAGCTTCTCCTTCAGCATCTCGAAAAACCCGGGGGGAAGCGAGTAGCTCTTCAACTCGTCGCTGACCATAGTGAGCATCCTTTCTTTGAGCCGCTGCCGCGAGGCGTGGAGCCGGTTGTTGACCGTCGTCACGGGCACCTCGAGGAAGTCGGCAACGTCTTTCTGGGAATAGCCGTCGATGTAGTAGAGCGTGGTCACCATGCGCTCCGCGTCGGGCAGGGAGCGGATGGCGTCGAGTACCTTGTCCCTCATCTCCCGCCTCTCCGCATTCTCCGGCGGCCCGGGGCTCTTGGAGGTGACGCTGCCGACCGATTCGAGCGGAGCAGTGCGGACCCGCTTGCGTCTTGTCAGTCGGTCGCATCGCTTGAATACGATCCTCCGGAACCAACCGGGAAAAGCAGCCGGCTCGCGCAGCATCGGCAGGCAGCGGTAGGCCTCAATGAACGCCTCCTGCGCGGCATCTTCGGCCAGGTGGAAGTCACCGAGGATCGCATAGGCATAGCCGTAGGCCATGTCCTGAAACCGCCGGACAATCTCGCCGAAGGCATCCAGGTCGCCCGCCCGACCACGAACCACCAGTGACCGCAGCTCCTCCACGTCTTCTCCCGCTCTTGAGGGCCCTCTATACTACAAGCCCCACTTTCTGCGCTCCAGCTTTGCGCGGATGTGATAGAATCTGAGCGGCTGCGCAGGAAACCAGGCAAGGCATGGGATCGGGCCCATGGCAGAACATGGCAAGGGGGATGACGCAACGTACTTTGGCTCGGTAGCCGAGAGCTACGACCGCTTGCAGCCGATCATTGCCGGATCGGGGTATTCGGAAGGTCTGACGATGATGGTTGAGCTGGTCCGGCACGAGCGGCTGGACGCGTTCCGCTTCGTCGAACTGGGTTGCGGCACGGCTGAGCTCAGCCGTAGGGTTCTGGAGCGGTTCCCCCGATCGACGGGCATCGGCATCGACAGCGAATCCGCAATGGTGGAGGTGGCGCGGAAGAAGTTGGCATCGTACGGCGACCGGTTTCGCCTGTGCGAAGCAGATGTCGGTTCCTGCGATTTGCCTGCCTGCGATCTCGTACTCTCTTCGTATGTATTCCACCACGTCGCGCCCCGGGACTTGCGAGGGATGCTGGCGCGCATTGCGGGGGCTCTGGAGCCGGACGGGTGCCTTATCCTGCTCGACCAAATGAAGGCGCGGACGCCCTGGGGCGGAAGGCTGGCTGCGCAGGGCCGCCGTATTCATCAACGCCATGTGGCGGCCGCAATAGCTGCCGGACGGGCGACTCAGGCGGAAGTGGGGGCCCGTTGGGAGCTCAAGCGTCGCACGAAAAGCGAAGGCATGGATGTTGAGTTCATCCACACTGCCGAGGATGTCCTGGACGTAATGCTGGCGGCCGGTTTTAACGAAGCGGGCCTGGTGTGGCGCAGGTTTGCCAGCACTATTCTGGTCGCCTTCGCGCCAGCGGAGCCGTCCACAGCCGGCGAGCAGTGATGGTCGGGGGCACCCCCTTCGGCGGTTGGTGGCGCCGTAACCTGATCGGCGGATTCGTCGGACGCGGCCTGTGTGCGAGCAGTGACGGGCACGAGACGGCTGCCGGGCGGCGTCCCTTGAGTGAGTCGGCTGTGGCTTCCTGGCGCCGGGAGCCTGCGCATTTGCACTGCCGCCGGGGCGCCGGTATTCTTGGACTTTCGTTGCGTGCAGGCGTCGCTCCCACCATTGGCTGCCGTCCCAGCGGAGGAAGTCCATGACGATGGAAGGGCCAAGGGCTCTGCGCAAGGAGGAGCTCGGCTCCGCCATTGAGCTCGCGGATCAGGTGTTCCGCGTCGGGTGGGGCTCGTCCATGGCGGGCCACTACCCGCTCCTTCTCAGCGAGGAAAACGTCGACGGCCTCCGCGTCTTCGTCGAGGACGGCAAGGTGGTGTCGCTCGTCGGAATGCTCGAGCGCGAGATCGTCCTTCTGGGCACGCGACACCTCGCCGGCAGCATCGGTTCGGTCTGCACCGATCCGGACTACCGCGGCCAGGGACTGGCCACGCGCCTGCTGCTGGACGCCAGGCAGAAGGCCCGTCGCGACGGCGTGGACGTGTTTCTGATCTCGGGCAGCCGGGGCCTCTACCGCCGGCAGGACTACGTGAACGTGGGCGCTTACCACACGTGCACCATCAGGCGCGACCAATTGCCGGCCGCCGGCCGTTGCGTGCTGCGCCACTGGCGGATGGAGGACGTGCCCGCGCTCGTCCGGCTTCACGCGGCCGAGCCGGTGCGTTTCGTGCGCCCGCCGGACGACTTTGTAGCGCTGTTGGGCTGCGGCCAGGTCGTGAACCGCAGGGGCGAAACAAGGATGGTGTGCCGGAGCGGAAGCGACGAGCCGGTCGGCTACGTGGCCTATCGTCTGGGCGGCTTCCGCCCGCAGGACCGCGATACGGACACGGTTACGGTCGCGGAGATGGCCGGTGCACGCTGGGCCGTCGCGCGCGTGCTGGGGGCACTGCTGGAGGAACACGACGTGGCGAGCGCGACGGTCCATTACCCGGCCAGCGACGTGGAGTTTGACGAGATGGCCCGCTCGTGTGGCTGGGCCACGGAGCCGCGCGGTTTCCCCGGCACGGTGGGCATCATAGATGCGGGCCGGTTCTGGGATGCGTGCGCCCCCATGTTCCAGGAGAAGCTGGGCCGGGAGCTCGACGCGCTTGAGTTCGACGCCGGGCCGCCGGTCAGGATCGCTCGCGGGCCGGAGCAGATCGTGCTCGAGGACATGAGCGCGCTCACGAACCTGGTCTTTCTGCCTCGCCATCGGAGGGGGGAGCTCGACCTCGGCCTGAGGGACGGGTCCGAGCTCGCCGGAATCCTCGATGAGCTGTTCCCCCTGCCCCTGGTCGACTACGGCCTCAACTACATCTAGGCAGCACGTTGACACAACCTTCCCCGTACAGGAACAACAATGACGATCCAGGGACCCAGAGCCGCAAGAGGAATGGAGATCCGCAGCGCCGCAGAGCTTGCCCACCGCGTGTTCCGGACGGGGGGAGACGCGCACCTGCCATGCCCCGCCGACGACGAAGTGCGCGAGAACCTGCGCGTGTTCGCCGATGACGGCAAGGTCGTCTCGCTCGTGGCCATGACTTACCGGGAGATCGTCTTGCTCGGCGTCCGACACCTGGCCTGTTGCTTCGGCGGGGTGTGCACGGATCCCGACTACCGGGGGCGCGGCCTGGCGACTCGGCTCCTTGGTGACTGCAGGGAGAAGGCCCTGGCCGGCGGC
>Ga0114922_10002707_pt1 | contig 16540 bp, 16 predicted proteins | sample AartaG_FD_100975 | JGI IMG/M metagenome (GOLD analysis project Ga0114922, IMG submission 100975) | Deep subsurface microbial communities from Aarhus Bay to uncover new lineages of life (NeLLi) - Aarhus_00045 metaG | ecosystem: Environmental > Aquatic > Marine > Oceanic > Sediment | place...
AGACAGCTAGAAAACGGCTATGGCTCCAGCTTCTGGATGCGGGTTTCCAGGTGCTCCAGCCTGCGTTCCAGTTCGCCGACCAGCAAGTCCATCCGCTCCAGGGGCAGGGCCGTGACCTGGCGCGCCAGCTCGGCGCTGCGGGCGTTGTCAAGCGCCATCATCTCCCGCAGTCCTTCGGCCAGCCTCGCACACAATCCGAGAAGGCGTTCCTGCAGAGCACGCGATTTCTGCAGGGTTTCAACTGTCTCAGGAGCTTCCTTTGCCAACTTCTCTGCATTCTCGGCCATCAGCCGAAGCTCTTCAGCCAGGCGGGCCTGCTCATCGTCGACAGCGTCGAGGAGTTCGCGGAAGCGCTCTTCTGTCTCCTCGCGAAGCTTCTTAAGATCTTTCAGCGTATCGTCCACAGTGAAACCCCCCGCGCACATGCTACCAGAAACTGCTTGTGGCCAACAATCTGATCTGACTGTCACCCAAAGCGGACACCGGAAAAGGTGCGGCCGGCGGCTGACTCTGCGTAACTCATTGATTTTAAACGCTTATTTTGAAAACGTTCTTCTGGCATAGCGCTTGCTATTCCTAGGCTCGGAAAGAGTTCTAATATCGGAGGCAAGAAAATGAGGTACGAAGACGTCGCAAAACGAATCCCGCTGATGGTGCAGCTGTGGATCGGCGCCTTGGTTGTGATGCTCAGTTTCGTTCTTGTGGGCGGCGTCGCGGCTGTTACCAGCCAAGATGAAGGCACCGGGTCGACCAGCAAAAAGGTGGTGATCCGCACCCGCGGCGGCGGAGCGCTCGGAGTCAGCAAAGCTGAGCTTTCGCGCCGTCCGAGGGCTGCGGGCGATGAAGCATTGCCCTCTCGCAGGGCGCTTCCGACCGAAGCCGATCCTTTCCCGACCATCCTGAAGCTGACCTTCCCGACGCTTGTCGAACCCGGCCAGGAGGTCAAGGGCACGCTAAAGTTCAACGATCCCGACGACTACGTTTACAGTATTTTCATTACCGTATTCTTCCCCGACGGCGACGTGGTTTCCACACCGCTCTACTACTATCCCGACGACGGCGGCGACATCTGGAAGGGCACCTACCGCTTCTGGGTCGAGATGCCCTTCTCGGAGACACCGCTGACCGGCAGGATCGTGATCACCTGTTCTGATGAGTATTTAAACGTCAGCGAGGTTTCGCAGAACTACGCCCTCATTTATTGAGGCGTGTTAATAAAAGTACCGCCACCGGCTGGCCGCGGATGCGTCGGACCCCAAATCTTTTGGCCGACCGGTAGCGGTGCCCGGCCCGGGCCATGGGGGTCCGGGCCGTTGCTTGTACGCAATAGCTTCCGGTTGTAAAAACCAATTACCGCTTGGCATTATCTGAGACTTGTTTTTTTATAGTAGGTTAAATTCCAACAAAGAAATGGCTCAGGTGCCCTCTCGAGCAAAGGGAGGGCATCCTTGTCCGCTGTTTTTGTTGCTTGGGAGAAGCGGCAGGCATTGAGCAAACAAACTGCGTCACTGCGCCACTGCCAACCTCTCACTTTCCTTGTCGGCCCTGGATCCCAGCGCAGAGTTATCAGGGTAATAGCGCTCAATCAGCCTGAGGAGTTCGGCGGGGTCACCCTGATAGGCCTTGGTTTCGTAACCAGTGAGCCGCTTGACGGCGAGCAAGGTGGTCAGATCGGAGGGATCGCGCATCAGCAGGCTGATCTTACCCGAATCGCGATCGAGCGCGATGGGAACCGCGCCGGACAGACGAGCTATTTGAGCAGGTATCAGATCTATCAAGCCTTCGTCCAACTCACACGCCCCTATTTTTGCCAACGGAACCCTATGGTGGCGGCTGAGGGCTTCAAGTATGTCGTGCCGGTCGATCAGGCCTTTCTGTAGCAAGTAGTGAGCCAGCGGCATTTTGCCGTTGCCGCGTCTCGCCTCCAGAGCCTCCTCGATTTGCGACCAGCTCACCTTGCCGCTGCGCAGCAAGGCGGCGCCGAAGTCGCGCGAACTCATCGGATATGTGCCGGTTCGCAGCTCGGAGCCTCTGTTTTTGCGTCTTAAGTAATCTGAAAGAATCGCACGCCGGAAGCAGTTCTCGCTGCAGTACCAAAGGTTCTCGCGCACGACCCCCTCGCCGCTGGAGATAAGGCGGCCAAGAAAGCCCTCGTGCTTATGCTCGTTGCATTCTGGGTTGGCGCATCTCAATATTGCACCTCGGCTACAATTCCTTCCTTTAGTGTTAGAGCAAGATCAATGCCGCACGGCTGGCGGTAGCATCTTGGGGTTAACTTGTTGAGTATAAATAAGTTGAGTTCAGCGGCAAAAGCGGGGTGTTGCCGGCTTCTGCGGCAAGAAGAGGACAGTAAGGTAAAAAGTGCCGGGTTGCGGGCGGATGGGGGCGAGATGAGGCATCGCCTTCAAGATCATCATGCAGTTGGGGCAGGAAAGCCGGAAATCTCGTCGGGATGACTGCTTAGAAGAGAGGTATTTAGCAGCGCGCCCCGACCTTTTGGGCCGAGGCGCTATCCCCCCTTACACCCCCCGTAACGTCCTTGTCACAATCCCGAGATAATAGAGTCGACTAACGGGATTATCCTGTTGGGGATGATCCCGATAAGCAGCACTGCCGTGGCGGTGAAATAAAGCGTGAATTCCACTGAGTAGGGAATCTGAATCTCTCCGCGCTCCTCCTCATCTTCCGCTGCGGGCTTGAAGTACATTGCCATAATCGGTCGAAAATAATAACCGACGGAAATCAGGCTGTTGATAACCGCGATAATGACCAGCGGAATCATGCCGGCCGACACCGCGGCGCCGAAGAGGTAGAACTTGCCGAAGAACCCCGCCGTCGGCGGGATGCCCGCCAGCGAGACCAGGAACAGCGACATCGCCGCGGCCAGAGCCGGGTGCTTGCGGCCCAAACCGGCATAGTCGTCGATCTTCTCATACTTGTCGCCCTTGCGTGCCACCAGCAACACAACGGCGAATGCGCCGATATTCATCAGAGTGTAAGCGATCAGGTAGTAGAGGATCGATGCCATCGCCATCGACGTAGTGCCGAGGTTCATCAACGCCAGCACTCCGATCAGCAGGTAACCCGCATGTGAGATGGACGAAAACGCCAGCATTCGTTTGATATTGTCCTGCACCAGCGCGATCACGTTGCCGAAGATCATCGTGGCCACCGCGATCCACCACAGCGCGCCGTTTATCAGCTCTATCAGCGTTTGGAACGGCACCAGCACAAGCAGCACACGTAACAAGCCCGCGAAAGCCGCAGCCTTGACCGCAACGCTCATGTAGGCTGTTATCGCAGTCGGGGCGCCCTCATAGACGTCGGGAGTCCACATGTGGAAAGGCACCGCCGCCACCTTGAAGGCGAAGCCGACGAACAGCAGCGCCACGCCGATCAGCAGGTAAGGTGCCGAGGTTATACCACCCGCGCCCAATTCGGAAAGCCGCTCAGCGATAAAGCGCAGCCGCAGCGTGCCCGTTGCGCCGTAGATGAAGGCGATTCCGTAAATGAAGAAACCGGATGCAAAGGCTCCCATCAGCAGGTATTTGAGTCCCGCCTCGTTACTGCGGATCAGGTCTCGGTGGTAGCCGGCGAGCACGTAAATCGGGATCGACAGCGTCTCCAAGCCGAGAAACAGCGTCAGCAGGTCGGCTGCGCTGCACATGATCATCATCCCGGTCGTGGCGAACAGCAGCAGGGCATAATACTCGGCCCGCGCGCTCCCTTCGCGCTGCAGGTAGCCGATGCTGAGCAGAACCGTCAGCGCCGTTCCGAGCAGGAAGATGTAGCGGAAGATCACAGCGAAGTTATCGACAACCACCGCTCCGTCGCCCACGTATCCGAGAGCGAACCGCGTGCCGTCGAAGTTCTGTCGTGTGGTCGGGCCCTGCTCCGTCATCGGGGCCGTCGGCTCGTAGGCGATCCTGCCGGCTGCGTAGTCATACTGCTGGTAAGTGGCGTAGCCCGCCATCAGGATGCCGATCAAGGCCAGCACTGCCAGCATCGTCTTCTTTTTGTCGGCGACGAAGATGTCGACAAGCAGGATGATGATGCCGGTCACCGCCAGGATGATCTCGGCGCTTACAGCGGCAAGGTCTGAAAGTCCAATGGCGACTTCCATTTAGTTCTCTCCCTCTTGCTCGTCCGGCTGCGGTTCGTACACTTCCGGAAGCTCGCAGTCTATCTCAGCATCCAGCGCCGGATCGACGCCGATGTCAGCATCAGGGTAATGCTCCTTCAGCGGCTTCTCGATCCGCTTCAGCAAGCAATGCAGCGACGGCTCCATTTTCTCCAGGAAGGTCATTGGGTAGACGCCGATCCAAACGACCATCACCACTATCGGCAGCAGATAGGCCAGCTCGCGCCAGTTGACGTCGGTCAGGCTGCGATTCTCTTCGTGATTGATCTTGCCGAACATCACCCGCTGCAACATCCAGAGCATGTAGACCGCCGCCAGCACGACGCCGATCACCGCCACCAGGCCGTAGATCCAGGAGAAGCGGAAGGCGCCGAGCATCGTCAGGAACTCGCCGATGAAGCCGTTGAGCCCCGGCAGCCCGATGCTGGAAAGAGTGATGATCATAAAGATCGTGGCAAACACCGGCATCACCCGCGCGATGCCTCCGTAATCGGCTATCAGGCGCGTGTGGCGCCGCTCGTAGAGCACGCCGACAATTAAGAAGAGTGCACCCGTGCTGAGACCGTGGTTGACCATCTGCAGCATCCCGCCCTGCAGCCCCTGCATGTTGAGCGAGAAGATACCCAGCATCACGAAGCCCAGGTGGGCCACCGAACTGTAGGCGACCATCTTCTTGACGTCCGGCTGCACCATCGCCACCAGCGCGGCGTAGATGATGCCGATGATCGCCAGCACCATCACCGTCGGCAACGCTTGCAGCGTCGCGTCGGGGAACATCGGCAGACAGAATCGCACGAAGCCGTAAGTCCCCATCTTAAGCAGCACTCCGGCAAGGATTACCGAGCCTGCCGTCGGCGCCTCGACGTGGGCGTCGGGCAACCAAGTGTGGAACGGGAAGAGCGGCACCTTGATCGCAAACGCCAGGAAAAAGGCGATGAACAGCATCAACTGCACATCGGAGCCGAGCGGATTCATCGTCAGGAAGTCGGTGATGGCGACGATGTCGAATGTGCCCGCACCCGATGTGAAGGCGAGGAACAGGATTGCCACCAACATCAACAGGCTGCCGAAGAGTGTGAAGAGCACGAATTTGATCGCCGCGTAGATCCTTCGCTTGCCGCCCCATACGCCGATGAGGAAGTACATCGGAATCAGCATCACTTCCCAGAAGACGTAGAACAGGAAGAGGTCGGTGGCGAGGAAGACACCGAGCATGCCTACCTCGAGCAGCAGGAAGAGCGCGTAATACTCCTTCACTCGCTCCTTGATGGATCGCCATGAGCTGAGGAGCGCCAGCGGCGTCAGGAACGCGGTCAGCACCACCAGCAGCAGGCTGATGCCGTCGACGCCCATGCTGAAGGCGATCGGCACCCCGGCGACATCGATCCAGGGCCACGAGACCTGGAACTGCATTTGCGCCGAGATCTCGAACTGCAGAAAGAGGACCACCGTCAGGACGAATGTCGCGATCGAAGACCAAAAGGCTACCTGCCTGATGCCCTCCTCCAGCCGCCGCGGCAGCAGCAGCACCAGCACCATTCCCGCAGCGGGCAGGAAGGTGATGATCGGCAGCAAGTTTTCGAATAAGGCTTCTAGCACTGTCTGCTTCCCCTACAGGATGATCGAGAGGAGCACAAGCACGCCGGCCAGGAAGAAGAACAAATAAGATTGCACATAGCCGTTCTGGAACAGGCGCGCTATGCGGCCCACCAAATTAACCGTCTTCGCCGAGCCGTTGACGGCCACTCCGTCGATTAGGCCGGCGTCGACGACCTTCCACAATATCTTCTCCGAGCCCTTGACCACCGGTTGCACGACGGTGAAGTCGTAGAGCTCGTCCACGTAGTACTTGTTGTTGAGCAGGGAGAAGACTGCTCCGCCCCGCTCAGCCAGAATATCTGGTTTTTTATCCTTGTAGAACCAGCGCGCCAGCAGCCAGCCGACGAGCGCCAACGCCACGCTGATTCCCATGAACAGCCACTCGCCGGCGATGTCGTGCTCGTGTGCCGCCTTGTGTTCGGCAACGTGATGCTCCGCTTCGGCCAACGCCGCCTCGCGGTTGAGCAGTTCCTCCGTAGGCATTGTGCCCAACTCGGCCGCTATATCTGCTCTGACTGCCGGCTCGAGGAAGTGTCCGAACTGGTCGTAAGGCAGGCCGAAGTTCTCGTTGAACGCCGCCGGCAGGCCGACAAAGCCTCCCACGATCGCCAGCGCAGCCAGAACCACCAGCGGGATGGTCATCACCGGCGGGCTCTCGTGGACCTTCTTTTTGGTTTCCTCGTCAGCGCGAAGCTCACCGCTGAAAGTCATATACATCAGGCGGAACATGTAGAAACTGGTCAGCAACGCCGCCGCCGCGCCGAGGAACCACAGTCCGCTCTGGCCCGAGGCGACGGCCGCCCAGAGAATTGCGTCTTTGCTGAAGAAGCCGCTGAACGGCGGAATGCCGGCAATCGCTAACGTGCTGATCAGCATCGTCAGGTAGGTGATCGGCAGCATGACCCGCAGGCCGCCCATCCTGCGCATATCCTGCTCCTCGTGCATCGCGTGGATCACGCTGCCGGAGCAGAGGAAGAGGCATGCCTTAAAAAAGGCGTGAGTCATCAGGTGGAAAATCGCGGCCGAGTAGGCGCCCACGCCGCAGGCGAAGATCATGTAGCCGAGCTGGCTGATGGTCGAGTAGGCGAGCACACGCTTGATGTCGTACTGCGCCACACCGATCGTGGCCGAGAAGATAGCTGTCAACGCGCCGACCACCGCCACCACCATCAGTACATCGGGCGAGAGCGCGTAGAGCACATTGCAGCGCGCCACCATGTAGACGCCCGCCGTCACCATCGTCGCAGCGTGTATCAGGGCGCTGACAGGCGTCGGGCCCTCCATCGCATCGGGCAGCCAGACGTAGAGCGGGATCTGCGCGCTCTTACCGATCGCTCCGATGAACAACGCCAGTGCGATCCAGGGCAAAACGCCGGACTGGCTCTGCACTATCGCCGCGTTCACCGGGTCGAGGATCGTGTCGAAGTCGAGCGAGCCGAAGAACACAAACGCGGTGAATATTGCCAGCAGGAAGCCGGCGTCGCCGATGCGGTTGACAATGAACGCCTTCTTGCCGGCGTCGGATGCGCTGTCCTTCTTATACCAGAATCCGATCAGCAGGTAGCTGCAGAGCCCGACCCCCTCCCAGCCGACGAACATCAGCAGCAGGTTATCGGCCAGCACCAGCACCAGCATCGTGAAGCTGAAGAGGTTGATGAAGGAGAAGTAGCGCGCGTAGGCGAGCTTCTCCTCGCCGTGCATGTAGCCGATGCTGTAGACGTGGATCAGGAAGCCGACTCCCGTCACCACCAACGTCATTACGATCGAGAGCTGGTCGACCCGCAGCTGGGCGTTGACCGCGAAGTCACCAACCTGGATCCAGGTGTAGTAAGCCTTGACAGTCGCATCCGCGGGCAGCTGGAAGAATATCCATGCGGCCAGCAGGAGACTCAGACCAACGACACCGGGGCCTATGACCGAAACGGCTTTCTTGCCCAGTTGCCGGCCGAGCAGGCCGTTTATCAGGAAACCGGCCAGCGGCAGGATCGGTATCAGCCAGATATAGTTTTCCATCCCCAGGTTAACCCCGCATCGTGTTGGCTTCGTCTATGTTCACCGTCCCCTTGTTGCGGTTCAACGCCACGATAATGGCCAGGCCGACGGCTACCTCCGCCGCCGCGACGCTCATCACGAAAAAGACGAACATCTGCCCCTCTATCGAGCCGAGATAGTAGGCGAAGGCGATGAATGACAGGTTGGCGGCGTTGAGCATCAGCTCGATGCTCATGAAGATGACTATCGCATTGCGGCGCAGAATCACACCGAGGACGCCGATCGTGAACAGCGCCGCAGAGAGTATCAAATAATGGTTAAGGCCTATCTCCATCTCACACCTTTTTCTTTGCCATCAGTACCGCCCCGATGATTCCCGCAAGAAGCATTATCCCGATGATCTCGAAGGGATAGACATAACGCGTGAACAACATCTCCGCGAAACCCTGGGAGTGCGCCTCCTCGGTGCCGAACTTATAGCTGCCGTCCACCGGCGGCAGCGCAGTCTCGCCGGCCTGCTCGGCAATCGCGCCGAGGCTGCCGGCCACCGTCCAGAGGATGATGGCGATCAGGATCAGCGCGAAGACCTTGGTGAAGAACAGCTTGTAGGAGGTGAAGGCGGTCCGGTTGAGATTGAGCAGCATGATCACGAACAGGAACAACACCATAATCGCGCCGGCGTAGACGATCACCTGCAACGCTGCGATCAGCTGGGCGTTGAGCATCACAAACAGCCCCGCGATCGAGAAGAAGGTGATCACCAGGTAGACGGCGCTGACTACCGGATTCTTCATCAACACCATCAGCAGCGCCGAGGCCACCGCCACCGTGGCGAAGGCGTAGAAGAAAATCGCTTCCCACATCCTCTCAGTACTCCCTCGGGCGGCGGTTGCGGCCACCCCTGTACCGTTACCCCGGTTGTATGTTCAAGGCGGCGTGAGCCGCCCCATTACTTCCTTCCCCTGATGCTACTTCCCCTCTTCCAGCAACCTGCGTTGCGGCCGGACCTTCGAATAGCGCGGCAGGACCCAGAATTCCTGAACTTCCATTAGGTCTTCCTTCTGCAACACGAAGTCCTCACGCTTGTACTCGCTCATCTCGTAAGTCGGCGTCAGCTGGATCGCTATCTCCGGGCAGGCTTCCTCGCACATGCCGCAGAAGATGCATTCCAGCTCGTCGATCTGAAAGCGCAACGGGTACTTCTCGCGGTAAGAGCCGAACGGCGCCTCCCCGGCCACGATTTCGATGCACTCCGCGGGGCAGTTGGTCGAGCACATGAAGCAGGCTACGCACTTGATGTTGCCGCGGTAGTCTTTGTTGAGGCGGTGCAGGCCGCGGTAACCCCAGCGCACAGGCACCCTTTGCTCGGGGTACTCCACCGTGAGCTTGCGCTTGAATAAGTAGCGCAAGGTGATCCACAGGCCCTTGAGGATCGGCCAGACGTAGAGCCTCTCCAGCCAGTTCATTTTGGGCCTCTTGAGGACCTTGACGCCGATTGCCATTTCCTACACCTCTATACAAACGCCATTACTACTGCGGTCAGAATCACGTTGAGCAGCGCTATCGGAAGCATAATCTTCCAGCCGAGGTTCATTAGCTGATCGTAGCGGAAGCGCGGCAGTGTCCAGCGCACCCAGATGAAGAGGAAGCAGAGCAGGAACAGCTTGAGGAAGAAACCGAAGATCTGGATCAGCACCGCGATCCACGCCGGCAGGGCGAGGAACTCGAGGTAAGGCACGTGCCAGCCCCCGAGGAAGAGCAGCGTGATCAGCGCGCTGCCGGTAATCATGTTCGCATACTCGCCCAGCATGAAGAGGGCGAATTTCATGCTGCTGTACTCGGTGTGGTAACCGCCCACCAGCTCCTGCTCGGCCTCCGCCAAGTCGAACGGCAGGCGGTTGGTTTCGGCGAACACCGCCACCACAAAGACGATGAAACCGAGAAACTGCGGGAACATGTTCCACTTGGGAATGAAGCCGAGCCAGTAGCCGGCCTGGGTGTTCGCCAGGGCGGTGAGGTCGAAGCTGCCGGCGTAAACCAACACGCCGACCGCCGCCATCGCCAGCGAGACTTCGTAGGAGATCATCTGCGCGCTGGCGCGTAGGCCGCCGAGCAGGCTCCACTTGCTAAAACTCGCCCAGCCGCCGAGCGCAATGCCGTAAATGCCGAGGCTGGAGAGCGCGAAGATAAGTAGTATCCCCACGTTGACCGATGCAAGCTGGTAGGGATTAGCGCCTAACGGTCCCGGCCCGAAGGGGATCACGCTGATCACCGTGAGCGCGGGAGTGAAAATGATAATCGGCGCTAGAAGGTAGAGCGGCTTGTGGACGTTGTCGGGGATTATATCTTCCTTGAAGAAGAACTTGATGCCGTCTGCCGCGGGCTGCAGGAAGCCGAACCAGCCGACCCTGTTCGGTCCACGCCGCAGCTGGATGAGTCCTGCGAAGCGCCGTTCGGCGAGCGTAAGGTACGCAACTGAAGTGAAGATCACCACCAGCAGCAGCACTGCCTTGACGCCCGTGGCGATTCCGAGCTGGAACACTCCCTGGCCGAAGATATCGTAGACAAAGGCTTCGGCGATCGGGAACGAGGCAATTGCTCCCGTCGGCAGCCCAACCGCGACGCCGAGGATGAAGAGGCCCTTGATGATCCGGGCGATGCGCCTGCCCAGCGGGACAGCCCGCTTCAGCTGCCAGGGCCAGAGTTTCCGCTCAGCTGTCGCCATATCCTTCTCTCCCGATGTTCATCCTTACTCCCACATCATTTCATCGGAAGCCCGATCTCTCCCAACGCCTTATAAGTAAGGCCGGAGAACGGACCGATCCTCTCCGCCATCGCATCGAACAAACTCGAAGGGCTGGCGAAGTCCCAGTCTCCCTCCAACTCGTCGCTGATCCGCTTGATCCAGATCCACTCGCTCGCTGCCTCGCTCGCCTCGGGAATGAGGCACTGGTGGATCCGCTGCACGCGGCCGGCGGAATTGACAAACGTGCCTTCCTTCTCGCTATAGTTTGCCGCGGGCAGCAACGCGTTGGCCGTTTCCGCCAGATCCGAGCGCCATGAATCGAGCACGAGAAGGAACTTCAGCTTACCCAACGCTTGTTTTTCCTGGTTGCTCAGAGGCATGTTCAATTCGTTACCGAGTGCGATGACGCCCTCTATTTTTCCGGACTTGATCTGCTTGCAGAGGGAGTCGGTGCCGAGACTCCCCAGTTCGAACACAGCCAGAGCCCCACGGCTGTTGGGCGCTTTCTCCGCCTCGATCTCCAAGCCGGGGAATTTCTCCGCGTGGCCTTGCTGCGTCTTGCGCACAGCGAAAACCTTGCCGCCCAACTGCTCCACCAGCAGGCGCAGAGCGAAGTTGTCCTCACAGGTGCTCTGGGCGCTGCCGATGCCCGCGAGTCTCTCGCTGGAGACCTCGCGCAGCCGCTCGGCGATCATCCTTAGGGCATCGCCGCGCAGCCGTTCCTCGAAGCCGCCGTCAATCCGCACTTCAGGGTGGCGGATGCGGTCGCCGCGCCCGTAGTAGCTGAAATTGTGCCGCCCGGGATCGCAGATCCAGAAGCTGTTGACCTCGCTGTTCGGGCGGGGCATATGTCGCTTCACCTCGTTGCGGAAGCTCTCAATATGGATGTTGCAGCCTGTCGAGCAGTGCGGGCAGACGCTATCGCGCCGGTCGAGGAACCACACGCGGCTGGCGTAGAGGAATTCTTTATCGAGCAGGGCGCCGACGGGGCAGATGTCGACCACGTTCAATGCCATGCTGTTTTCGATCGGCTTGTCGGGATGGCAGTCTATTTCCGTTCGGGCACCGCGTTTGGTGAAGGTCAGCTCTCCGGTGCCGGCGATCTCGTCGCAGAAGCGGATGCAGCGGCTGCAGTGGATGCAGCGGTTCGCCCAAATCCAGATCTTTGACGACAACTCCTTGGTGGTCGGCACGATCTTGGGCAGCATCATCCGGCTGTCTGTGCTCTCGCGGTCGGGGTAGCGGCCGTGCTCGTAGGTATAGTTCTGCAGGAGGCACTCGCCTGCTTTGTCGCACACGGAGCAGTCGAGTGGATGGTTGATCAGCAGGAACTCGAGCACAGAGGCGCGGGCCCGCAGGACCTTCTCGCTCTCAGAGTGGACCACCATGCCGTCGCGTACCTGCTCGTTGCAAGAGATGGCCAGCTTCGGCGCGCCCTCGATCTCGACAGCGCAGATACGGCAATTGCCGGCTATGCTAAGGCCCGGGTGCCAGCAGAAGTGCGGAATATGGATACCGTTATCCAGCGCTGTCTGCAGCACGGTCCGGCCGGGCGTGGCCTTGTACTCATTCCCGTTTATGGTAATGGTTACCCTGTCAGGCATTCTCCGGCACCTTGATGCTCTTGTCCTTCTTTATTGGGCATCCGCCCTCGGTTACGTGTCTCTCGAACTCGTCGCGGAACTTCTTTACGTAGCTCTCGATCGGCATCGCCGCCGCGTCACCCAGCGGGCAGATCGTCTTGAACATCATGTTATCGGTGATGTCGGCCAGCAGGTCGATGTCTTCCATCCTGCCTTCGCCTTTTTCGAGGCGGTTGAGGATGCCGACCATCCACCAGCAGCCCTCGCGGCAGGGAGTGCACTGCCCGCAGCTCTCGTGGGCGTAGAAACGCGCGACGTTGAGGCCTGCGTCGACCATGCAGACGGTGTCGTCCAGCACGATCATCCCTCCGCTGCCGAGCATGGTGCCAGCCTCGGCGCAGCTCTCGAAGTCGAGGTTGACGCCGTCGATCTCATCGGCCCGCAGCACCGGCACGCTGCTGCCGCCGGGGATTACTCCCTTGAGCGTGTGTCCCGAACGCACGCCACCGCAGTGTTCGTCGAGCAGCTCGCGAAGCGGCAGGCCCATCGGCAGCTCGTAAATACCCGGGCGCTTGACGTGGCCGCTGACGCCGAAGATACGTGTCCCTGTGCTCTTTTCGGTTCCGATGCCCTTGAACCACGCGGCGCCCTTTTCGATGATGAACGGCACGTTTGCCAGCGTCTCAACGTTGTTGACGATAGTCGGGCTTCCGAAGACGCCGATGGCAGCCGGGTAGGGCGGTTTCAGCCGCGGGTAGCCGCGCTTGCCCTCGAGGCTCTCGATCAACCCCGTCTCCTCGCCGCAGATGTAGGCGCCCGCGCCGCGGTGAACGTAAATCTCCACGTCAAAGCCGCTGCCGAGGATGTTCTTGCCCACGTAGCCCGCCTTGCGAGCGTCGGCAAGCGCTTTCTCAAGCATCTCAGCCTGGCGCACGAACTCGCCGCGGATGTAGATGTAGGCGATGTGCGCGCCGATGGCGTAGGAGGAGATAACACTGCCCTCGATCAGGGTGTGCGGGCGAAACTCGATGATTGAGCGGTCCTTAAACGTGCCGGGCTCGCTCTCGTCTGCGTTGACCAGCAGGTAGGTCGGCTTGCCGGTGCCCTTCGCCAGGAAGCCCCACTTCATCCCCGTGGGGAATCCGGCGCCGCCGCGACCGCGCAGGCCGCTCTCCTTGACCTCGGCGGTCACCTCCTCGGGCGACATCTCTTTGAGCGCTTTCTTCAGCGCCGCGTAGCCGCCCTGCCGCTCGTAAAAGTCGATTGCCTCGCTGCCTTCCTCGGTGGCGCCTTCCAGCAGGACATCGGTCTTATAGATGGTGTGCCTCATCGGCCGTTCACTCCAGGCCGGCGAGAATCTCGTCGATCCTCGCCTCCGTCAGGCTTTCGTAGTAATCGTCGTTTATCTGCATCATCGGCGCGGTGCCGCAGCTGGCAAGGCACTCGACCTTCATCAGCGTGAACCTGCCATCCGGCGTGGTCTCGCCGCACTTGATGCCAAGCTTGCTCTCGAGGTGATCGACCACGCTTTCCGCGCCCATCAGCGAGCAGCTCAGCGTGGAGCAAACCTGGATCAGGTAGCGGCCGGTCGGCTCCTTTTTGAACATCGTGTAAAAGGTCGCCACACCGAGCACATGCGCCGGCGTGACGCCGAGCAGCTCGGCCACCGCCGTGCAGATTTCCGGGCTTGTCCAGCCCGCCTCGTCTTGCGCCACCCACAACGCGGGTAGTGCCGCCGCTTTCGGATCCGGGTAGCGCTTGACAATCTCCTTGATCTTCTTCGCACTCTCGGGTGAGAACTCAAACTTGCGAGTCTGCTCGGTTGCCACTCTTAACTCCTGCCCCTGGCCTTGCGGCTCGTTAATCCAACCCCTAGCGGTCAAGCTCTCCGGCGATGATGTTGAGGCTGCCCATTATCGCCACGACGTCGCTGATCATTCTCCCGTTGATCTGCTCGGGTATAGCGGAGAACTGCATCAGTGACGGGCTGCGCACATGAACCCTGTAGGGATTGTCAGTCCCGTCGGAGACGATATAGAAACCCAACTCACCGTTGGGTGCTTCGGTCCTGCAGTAAACCTCGCCTTTAGGCGGCCGTGTGCCGTGGCCGAACATCACCTGCTTGAAGTGCATGATCATGCTTTCGATGTTGTCGTAGAGCCGCTCGCGCGGCGGCAGGTGGAAGCGGTTGTCGGGCGTGTTGATCGGCCCCGGCTCCAACTTCTCGCAGCATTGCTGCACTATCCGTGCGCTCTGGCGCATCTCCTCCATGCGTACGTTCCAGCGGTCGAACACGTCGCCGTGCTCCCCGATCGGGATGTCGAAATCTACTTCGTTATAGAGGAGGTACGGCTCGTCTTTGCGGACGTCGTAGGGCACTCCCGCGGCGCGCAGGCAGGGGCCGGTGTAGCCCCAGTTGAGCGCCTGCTCTGTGGTGAAAGAGCCGACGTCGCAGGTGCGGTCGATCCAGATGCGGTTGCGCTTCAGCAGCCCTTCCATGTCGTCGAGTGTCTTCGGCAGGCGCCTCGCGGTGTCCAGCGCCATCTCGACGGCGGTGTCGTCCATGTCGCGCATCAGGCCGCCGATGCGGGAGTACGAAGTCGTCAGCCTCTGGCCGCAGCAGCGCTCGAGGATGTCGTAAATCTCCTCGCGGTGCCGCCAGCCGTAAAGGAACCAGGTGAAGGCGCCGATGTCGACCGCCTGCATGCCCGTGGCGAACATGTGATCGGCGATGCGGCTGAGCTCCATCACGATCATCCGTATGAGGGCGCAGCGCTCGGTGATCTCGACATCAAAGAGCTTCTCGCTGGCCAGACTCCAGCCGATGTCGTTGCACATCGGGCTTAGGTAGTTCATCCGGTCGGCGATGGCGGTGAACTGGTTGTAGCTGCGGTGCTCGCCCAGCTTCTCGAAGCCGCAGTGCAAGTAGCCGATGTGCGGGATGCTGCTGACGATCCGCTCGCCGTCGACCTCGATGATCAAGTGAAGGGTGCCGTGGGCGCTCGGGTGCTGCGGACCGAAGTTCAGCCACATGTTTTCGATGCGGTGGCCCGTGTCTTCAGCGATCTTCTCTTCGGTCGCCATCTCAGCTCTCTCCCCTGGCAGCTTTCTGTATCTTCAGCCACGAGCGGTCGCGCTCGCCCTTGCCCTTCAGCGGGTAATCCTTGCGCTGCGGGTGTTCGCCCTCGAAGTCGTCGTAGAGGAAGAGTTGCCTCAAGTCGGGGTGGCCGGCGAATTCTATACCCAGCAGGTCGTAAGCCTCGCGCTCCTGCCAGTCGGCGGTGCGCCACATGTCGTAGATACTCGGCACCGGTTCGCCCTCGGGGATCACCACCCTGACGGCGAAGTTGGCGTGCTTTTCGAGGCTGAAAAGGTTGTAGACGACGCCGAAGCGGATCTCGCCCCACTCTTCCGGGATGTCGTAGCGCATGTAGTCGATGCCGGTGATCGAGGAGAGGAAGTTATATTTCAATTCGTCGCTGTCGCGCAGTAAAGCCAGCATTTCCTTGAGGGTGTCCGGGCGGATGGTGACGGTGATGTCGTCGCGCACCGTCTGCACCGTCAGGATCGCTTCGCCGAATCTTTCACGCAGCAGCTCTAGCGCCCGCTTCTGGATCGCTATATCGCCTTCCCGCTGCTCGCGTGTGGCGGCCGAGAGCTTGTAGTAGTTAACGCCTCTGCTCACATCATCCATTGCGGAACTTCGCCTCCCGGTCGCGCTCCTTGTCGAGGCGCTCCGTCTTGATCAGGTCTTGAATCATCAACAGGGCTTTTATCAGGTCTTCCGGCCGCGGAGGGCAGCCGGGCACGTAGACATCGACGGGCAGGAAATGGTCCACCCCCTGGCAAACCGAGTAGGTGTCGAAGATGCCGCCGCTGCAGGCGCACGCGCCCTGGCTGAGCACCCACTTCGGCTCGGGCATCATCTCGTAGGTCTTCAACAGCACCGGCACCAGCTTGTTGGGCACCCGCCCCGAAACGAACATCAGGTCACTCTGGCGGGGCGTGAAGCGCATCGCCTCGGCGCCGAAGCGGGCCAAATCATAACGATTGGAGAGGACGGCGGAGAATTCGATGCCGCAGCAGGCGGTGCCGAAGGGCATCGGCCAGAGGCTGTTTTTACGGGCCCAGTTGACGAGATAACCTAGCTTGGTCGTGAAGAAATTTCCCAGGTGTGCTTCTATTCCCATTTAATAGCTCCTTTAGCGAGCTCGTAAACGAAGCCTACTACAAGTACTCCCAGGAATATGAGTATCGAGATGAGTGGCAACGCCCAGCCGTGGTTGGCGATCAGGGCCTTATAGCTGATCGCCCAGGGGAGCAGGACCACCGTCTCGAAGTCGAAGATCAGGAACAACAGCGCAATCACAAAAAAGCGGATGTGAAAACGCATCCGCTGCGAAACAAGCGGGGGCACACCGCATTCGTAGAAGTCCAACTTCACGGGATTCGGCTTCCGCCTACCGATGATGTGGCTGA
>Ga0114922_10002708_pt1 | contig 16538 bp, 20 predicted proteins | sample AartaG_FD_100975 | JGI IMG/M metagenome (GOLD analysis project Ga0114922, IMG submission 100975) | Deep subsurface microbial communities from Aarhus Bay to uncover new lineages of life (NeLLi) - Aarhus_00045 metaG | ecosystem: Environmental > Aquatic > Marine > Oceanic > Sediment | place...
ACGGCTATTGTTTGTAGAAATAGTAACTCTGTTGTGTTTACTGTTGAGAAAAAAAGTTCAGAACTTCAAGAAGTTATTGGTTCTGAGAAAATTTTTAAAGTAGACGATCATATTGGTGTAGCCATTGCAGGTTTAACGGCAGACGCAAGAGTCTTAGTTGATAAAGCTCGCGTCCAAGCTCAAGTTAATATTTTGAACTATGATGAAAGAATTTCTGTTAAAGATAGTACCCTTAATATATGCGAATACCTTCAGCTTTTTACTCAGAATGCTGGAGTACGCCCTTTTGGGGTGAGCTTCCTCATAGCTGGAGTTGATACCAATGGAGAAGCTTCCTTGTATCTAACGGATCCAAGTGGAGCTATGTGGGGTTATAAAGCTTTTGCGATTGGGTCGGGAGCGACTGAAGCAAGAGCTTACCTTGAGGAAAATTATAAAGAAGATATTAGTGATGAGGAGTTAAAGTTATTGCCATTAAGAACTTTGAAGGAATTAATGGGTGATAATTTAAGTAAGGATACATGTGATGTAGCTTTCATTATGAAAGACGATGCAAAATTTAAATTATTAAGTAATCAAGAAAAGGAAGATTTGTTGAGCAAAATATAATCTTCTAAAAATATTTATAATTCAAGGTTAAACCTCATCAGCGTTTATCTAATAATAGAAGGCAAAATGCGTAAACAAGCGAGATAATTTTATACACTGATTAGAGTTAAATATCTATGATAGACAGAGCTAGGATAAATTTGGGCGGATTCATCATTGGACGCATTGCAAAAGAAGGTCGAACATTTGAGATGCTGTTAGCGCCAGATAGAGCTTGGGAAGCAAAGAAAATAATACGAGAAGAAATCAATAAGCGTCTTGTTGACGGAAAAGAAAAATCTCGCGTTTCGGTTGAAGAACTTTTAAAAAATCCTAAAATCTCTATAGAGTTAGTTTTCGAAAGCTTTATTGTGTTTGAGGATTTGAGAAGAGGAAAAAAAGCTACCGATGGTGATATGGAAGCTGTTTTTGATACTAGTGAAGGTAGAATCATTGCGTGTCATATTTTATTAGATGGAGATATTCAATGGACTCGAACGCAAAGAGATGAAGAAAGAGAGAAAAAATTAAAACAGATTATAACTATCATAACTAAAAATGCGATAAATCCACAGAATAAAAAACCACACCCTTATCAGAGAATAGAAAAAGCTATAGAAGAAGCTAAAGTTAAAGTTGACTTAATGAGAAATGCGGAAGAACAAGTTGACGATGTTCTTAAACAAATACGCGCAATTATCCCTATTAGAATGGAGCAAGTAGAGTTAGCTCTAAAAATTCCATCAGACTTTACAGCAAAAGGTTATAATATCGTAGCACAATTAGCTCAGATTAAGAAAGAGGAGTGGCAATCGGATGGATCGTGGGTATCAGTAGTAAGTTTACCGGCGGGTTTGCAAATGGAATTAATAGATAAATTGAATAAGTTAACTCATGGAAGAGTTCAAACAAAACTTATGAAAGCCTAACCAGAAATTAATTAGCTAATTTTTGTTAGTATTTATTTTTGTACAGCTATGGTTAAGAAAATGTAAAATTATAAGATGAGAGTGAAAATAAATGGAACGTGAACAAGATGAATCTATTGAAGAATCTAACACAGAAAATAACGAGACTGAAGATGTCGATGAATTTGAAGGTGATGAAACTTCTCGCGATGTTGTAGTCCCTGGTGAAGTATTATCAGAAGATACTACGAATTTTCTTCCTGGAAGAGGGACGATTTTCAATAAGGATAGAACAAAGATAATATCTTTAAATATCGGTTTGAAACAGATTCAAAGAAATTATATTAACGTCATTCCGCTTCGAGGATTCTATACGCCTAGACCAGGAGATAAAATCATCGCATTAGTTACTGACAAAAATCCTGTGAAATATAGATGCGACATTAACTCGAAAGAAGAAGGAATTTTAAAGCCGAAGAACACGGTAAAAAGAGGAAAACCAAGAGGATTTAGGGGTGGAGCTCCAGATCGTGATGACAATTCAACTGAGAAGTATGAGATTGGAGACATACTGATTGTAAAAGTTCTTTCAGCAGATAGACTAAATTCACCAGAATTAACAACAGTGGGTAAATATTTAGGTAAAAGACGAGATGGTTTGGTTATCTCAATTGACCCTCCGAAAATACCTCGAGTGATTGGACGTAGTGGTTCTATGATTAAGATGTTAAAAAATTTGACAAATTGCAATATCTTTGTAACACAGAATGGTCGTATATGGTTAAAAGGTGAAAATATTTCCCATGAAAGATTATTAATTGATGCGATAAGAAAAATTGAAAAAGAAGCCCATACAGTTGGGTTAACAGACAGAATGTCTAAATATATTGAAAATGAAAAAATGAAAAGAGGTATAAATTAAATGCCATTAATTATTAAAGACGAGTACCCAGAAAAGTTATTTCGTGAAGACGGTAAGAGACTTGATGGCCGAGATAAACACGAATTAAGACCAATAAAAATGGAAGTAGGAGTTTTAGAAAATGCTGATGGTTCAGCGTATTTAGAGTGGGGCAACAACAAGATTTACGCTGCCGTTTATGGCCCTAGAGAAGTCCATCCTCACCATTTAGCAAAGCCCGATAGAGGTATTCTAAGGGTTTTTTATAGAATGGCGACTTTTTCTGTATTTGATAGAAAACGCCCTGCACCCGGACGTAGGGAAAAAGAAATATCTATGGTTATAACTGATTGCTTAGAACCAGTTCTATTTCTCGAACTTTATCCCGGGACTTCCTTTGAAGTATTCATTAATGTAATGGATGCTGATGGCGGAACACGATGTGCTTGTACTACAGTAGCAGCTTTAGCGCTTGCAGATGCAGGTGTTCCAATGAAGAGCTTAGTAACCGCCGTTGCAATGGGAAAAATCGATGGAGAATTGATTACTGATCTTTCAGGAATAGAAGATAAAGCTGGCGAAGCGGACTTACCTTGTGCTATGACATGGTTTAACGAAGAATTGTCGTTACTTCAATTTGATGGGAAAATGGATTTAGAAGAGTTTAGCAAATGTTTAACTTTAGGTAAAGAAGCTCTTACCAAAATTCATGAAATTCAACTAGACACGCTAAAAAAGAAATATATTGAAATCCAGGAAGAACTTAAAGGAGGAGAGAACGAACAATGATGAACATAAAAAGAGTTATTTCAACAATTGAAAAGAATTATATTCTTTCTAATTTAAAAAAAGGAGAAAGAATTGATGGAAGAGATCTTTGGGAATTCAGAGATTGGACTATTAAAAGTGATGTTATTGCCTCAGCAGAAGGTTCTGCTGAAGTAACTTTAGGAAAGACAAAAGTAATTACCGGATTGAAGTACGAAGTGGGTACACCATTTCCCGATCTACCAAATGAAGGCGTCTGTACATTTATGGCAGAGTTATTACCTTTAGCATCTCCTCTATTTGAAAGAGGCCCTCCAGACGAACAATCAATTGAACTAGCACGTGTAGTTGATCGAGGAATTCGACATGCAGATTGCGTCCAAACCAAGAAATTATGCATAAAGGAAAAAGAAGCAGTGTATATTCTATTTGTAGATATTTATGTGATAAATTATTCCGGAAACCTAATTGATGCTGGAGGCGTAAGTGCTTTAACTACATTAATTTCAAGCCGGATTCCAGAAGGAAAATGGGAAGATGGAAACTTAGAATGGACAGGCAAATATTTGACTGGAAAAACTATTGTGAATGAAATTCCCATGGTGGTTACCTACGGAAAAATTGGAGATATCATCTTCTTGGATCCAAGTCTACCAGAAGAATTAGTTTGTGATGGTAAAATCTCGATTTCAGTAACTGAAGATAAAATAACATCCATTCAAAAAAGCGGTTATGCTACTTTTTCTTTAGAACAAATAGAAATGCTGAGCAAAAAATCTGTTGAAATAGGCAACAAAACTAGAAAGGAATTAGACCTATGGCAATATAAACGCGACTAATAATTCTTTTATTTATTTATATTTTTTAAAATTTTATTTTTATTTGATTAACTTTTAAATTTAATTAGATTTTTAATAGCTTAGGGATAATATCCCTAAATAGCAATTAGAATTAGAATCATCCATTTTTCCTTTTTGGAAAAATTTAAAGTTTATACTGGTTTTTATTTAAACACAGTACATTAAAAGAACCAAGTGATCTTTATGGGAAAAACAAAAAAAACTGGGATTTCTGCGACCTTTGGACCTCGATATGGCGCCAATGTAAGGAAAAAATGGCGGCTTATAATGGAAAACCAGAAAGGTGGGAAGTTAAAATGTCCAAGATGCGAAACAAAAGGATCCATTAATAGGGTCTCCACGGGTATATGGCATTGTAAGAAATGTAACGCCAAGTTTACTGGAGGTGCTTACAACACTCAAACGCCTCGTGGTGCGGAATCCTTTAGGATCGCGAAGCGAAAACAGCGCGAACTTGAAACTATTGAAGAATAATGAATTCTAATAATGTTTACAAGATTAAATCTACTCTTGAGCTTCAATTTGAAAATTCTAATTTATGTGATATTTCCTATAACTCCTTTTTACCAGAATTCAATATTCAAAAGTCAAAAAGATCTACGATTTCTTTACTAAAAGAAGAAAAATCTTTAATTTTTCAGATTGAAAGTAATGATATCACTGCATTCAGAGCAAGTATCAATGAAATTATAAGCTTTGGAAGGACAATTGATGGTGTCTTAAAAATTGTTGAGAAATCATAAGATTGCACTTACTATTACATGAACTATATTATTCGTAAATTTCATATTTCACACTACATTTCTTATTATAAAACTTATTACGTGATTTTCGTTGACAATTAATTTGGATCAATTAGATGAGGATACAAAAAAAAAATTCCAAAATTTAACTCAGTTAGGACAATCTTTAGAAATGCTTACCCAACAGAAACTACAAATTGATAGCACTATAAGAGAAACAGAAATAGCGCTAGAAGAATTGGAGAAAGCTAGTCCTGATACAGTAGTATATAAACAGATTGGCGGAATTTTGGTTAAAAGCGAAAGAAATAAACTTTTAGACGAGAAAAAATCAGATAAAGAAACTCTAAATATGCGATCTAACACTCTTGCTCAAAAAATTGAAAGAACTAAGAGTACGTTTGAGAATATGCAAAAATCTCTTCAAGCAGATCTTCAAAATCAATAACTTATTTGATAGTTTTATGTGTACATCTAAAAAAGATGATTTTTTAACATATCTAAAGGGAAAAAATCTTTTAATTACGTCTCATAATTTGGTTGATCTTGACGGGTTTATCTCTGGTCTGTGTTTAAAATTTTTTTTTGAAAATATTTTTTCAAATCAAAATATAGATTTGATATTTTCAGGACTATCTAAACATACTAAAAGTTTTTTACATAATTTTATCCAGAAATTTCCTGACTTTAATCTTTCCTTTCATCTAGATAAAGAGTTCTTAAATGCTGATATTATCATAATAGCTGACTCAAACAATCTAGATCAAATAAAGCTTTTTAATAAAATAGATTTGAACACTCCTTTTATTTTTATAGATCATCATTTAAATTTACAAAAAAATTATCCAAACAATATTTCGTCTCTAAATTTAATTTTTGATAACTATTCTTCTACATCAGAGATAGTACTAGAATTAATTAACGATTACAATGTAGAACTTCCCTTACCATACAAATTTCTTCTAGTATCAGCAATTTTAGCTGACTCTGGATTTCTCAAGTATGGAAATACTAGAACTATAAATAATTTAAATACGATCCTGCAAGGTCAAGTAGAAATTCAAGATATCATCCCTTTATTAGAAAGAGAAAGAGATGTCTCAGAGAAAATTGCCAGAATTAAGGCGCTTCAAAGAGTTAAATTGATTCGAATAAATAATTGGTTAATTGGAATATCACATCTTAGTAGCTTTAGCACCTCTGCGGCTTCAACTTTAATAAAAGTAGGTTTTGACATTGGAATTGTAGTATCTGAAGATAAATCCGAATATAGAATCACCACTCGTGCGAAAAAACAAGTCTGTTTAAAAACGGGTTTACATCTCGGGAAAATTATCAAAGATATAAATAATGTGAATGGTGGTGGACATGATGGTGCTGCCACCTTGAATGGTAAGAATAATGTAGAGGAAACTCTCAATCAATTAATCGATAAAATAAAAGAAACTTTAATTAATTAACTATCCTTATAAACTAAAAAGAACTATAGATATCCAATTTCATGAGCTTAATTAAATTTAATAATTTTCATTTTCGCTACAAAGGAAACGACGAGTACGCGCTCAAAAATATTAATTTGGAACTAGAGTCAAATAGATTTATATTATTAGCCGGGGAGACGGGTTCTGGGAAAACTACATTAATTAGATGTATGAACGGATTAATACCCCAATTTTATGCTGGTTTTTATAAAGGAAATGTAGAGATTTCAGGAAAGAACACTATTGAAACAACAATATCCCAATTATCTAATGATGTTGGTATTGTTTTTCAAAATCCTGAAAATCAATTGATTGCAATGAATGTAGAACATGAGATAGCTTTTGGTTTGGAGAATTTAGGAACTCCAAGGGAAAGGATAAAAGAAAAAATTAAAGAAGTTGTAGAAATAACGGAAATTGAAAGTATTTTAGATAAAGCCCCTTTTGAGATAAGTGGTGGTGAGCAACAACGTGTTGCTATTGCTTCAATTTTAGTATTAGAACCTAAAGTAATAGTATTGGACGAACCAACAGCAAACTTGGACCCATTATTTGCAAAGAAGATTTTAAACCTATTAAAAAAAATTCAAGTACAAAAAAAAATAACAATCATAATTAGCGAACATCGAATGGATTTAATTCTTCCATTAGTAGATGAAATAATTTTAATGAAGGAAAGTGAGATTATAGCTCATGGTGCTAAGGAGAAAGTTATAAATTCTAACACATTTGAGAATTTGAATATTAATAAACCAAAAATATATTCAATCTTCAAAGAATTAAAAAATAGAGATCGATTTCAATACGATATTCCTGTTTCTATTCAAGAAGCCATAAGTATATTAAAAACGATTAAATAACCCAAAATAGTCATGAAGGATAAAAATTCACTACCCTTAATAATGGTAAACGATGTTGATTATGTGTATTCAAATGGAACTGTAGCCTTAAATCAGATTTCTTTAAATATTAATCAAGGTGAATTTTTAGCAATTATGGGTCAGAACGGTGCCGGAAAAACGACTTTAATTAGAACTTTTAATGGTCTAATCCGACCTACAAATGGAAGCGTTTATATAGATGGAGAAAATATCGATTCAAAATCTATAGCTACTATATCTAAAAAAGTTGGAGTTATCTTCCAAAATCCTATGCATCAACTATTTTCTAATACATTAGAGGATGAAATTAAATTTTCCTTGAAAAATCTAAACTTAAATAAAGAAGAAATTCAAATAAAAATTGATCAGGTACTAGAAGAATTTGACCTCGAAAAATATCGTAAAAGATCCCCATTAAACTTATCGGGAGGTGAATCAAAAAAATTAGCTATAGCTTCAATTCTTTGTCGTGACCCTGATATTCTAGTTTTTGATGAACCGACCTTAGGTCAAGATGCAAAAGAAATAAATTTCTTCCTAGGATTAATAAAGGGCGAGTTAAAAAGGGGAAAAACAATAATAATGGTAACGCATAATATAGAGTTTACAGCAGAACATGCTCCAAGAACAATCTTAATGAGCGGAGGACATATAATTGCGGATGGTCCAACACAGAATATTTTTACTAATGAGTTTTTAATTTCAAAATCTTCATTAATTATGCCACAAATATATCTATTCAAACAAGAACTTCAGAAAATAGGAATGTCCGTCCCTAAAGAAGTCATAAGAGAAAATGAAGTAGTTACTTTTCTGGACAATTATTTAGTAAGTAGAAATCCAAAAATAAAAGAGGAAAATCAATAGATGTCTTTAGAATTTCTAAGCGCGTTCAAATTCTTGAAAAAAGAGACTTTTTTACACCGCTTAGATCCAAGAACTAAATTATTACTAGCGATAACATACACTGTTAGCGCCCTTTTATTTCAGGAAATAATGCCCTTATTACTAATTTTAATAACCCTGCTCCCAATAATAATCTTAGGAAGATTGTTTAAAAAATGGGTGAAAAGCATTAAAGGAATGTCGTTCCTCTACATTTTTATCCTCGTTCTTAATACGCTTTTTATTGACGAAAACGGACTATCTTTCTCCATAGCTATGATCCTAAGAATCTCTATAATGATATCAGCATTCTCGTTGTTTTTTTTAACTGTAGACCCAAATGATTTGGCTCTATCTCTAATTACTATGAAAATCCCATACGAGTATGCTTTTTCTTTCTCGTTAGCATTTAGGTTTGTCCCCACTATCGCTATAGAAACACAAAATATCATCGATGCTCAACAGAGTCGAGGTTATGAAATGCAAAAAAAAGGGATTATTAATCAAATAAAAAATCTATTTCCTCTCTTAGTTCCCCTTATTGTAAGTTCTATAAAAAGAGCTTTTAACGTTGCTGAAGCTTTAGAATCACGATCTTTTGGAAATAAAAAAGATCGGACATTTTATTATACGATTAGATTTTCTTTAAAAGATTGGATATTTTCGCTTTATTTAATTCTTTTACTGGCTTTTTTAATATATATTAGAATTAGCTTTTTGTCATTGCCATTATGGCTTAAATGGAGTCTGCCACTATGAATATCTATTTTATAAAGGATTCAAATGGATTGTCCAACTATTATGTTGGAATTAACCAGATTGAAATTGATCCCAACAAAGTTCAGATAAACGAATTAGTGGAGTTAAATGAGATTGTTCATATTCATCATAAAGATACAGTCTTACAATTCTTCAACGATAGATATGTTTTGAATCCAGAACACATACTACATGCTTGTTATTTCGTTCAAAAAGCTTTTTATGCAAGCAATAATATTTCAAAAAAGAAAAATCTTGAATTACTTCTATATTTAGCTGCTAATAGACAAATCAAGCTAAGTCTCGATCGTTTTGGCGTAAAGGATTATAATTTGACCAATAAAAAAATAAATTTTTGTATAATTTCTTCTGAGGAAAATCTTAAGCAGGTAAATATCGAAATAAATAGATACTTGCATTCTAAAGATATTAGTTTAGATTTAGGAAAATTATCTTTTGATAAGTTTGACCGCATTAAAAAATACTTTGAATTTTCTGACGACCAGATTTTAACCGTTTTGTCTTCTTACGGATATAAAAACGATAAAAAAGAGATAAACCCATTAAATTTAGAGCGTTTATATGAGGCTTTAAACGATTTAATATGTGAAAAAATGGCTTTGTTAAGTTTAGAGAAAAGTTAGTCCTTTTGAAGGGGATTATACTTATTATTGATCATAAAGATATCATCGGGGTTTAAAAACGATATTCCACTAACATTTCCTAGAATTTCTATTCTTAGGATTCTATCAGGATTATCTAAATCGACTTTATTATTAAATAGTTTTGCTATTGTTTCAATTAAGATATCTCGATCTATGATTGTACTTTTTCTGCGATTTAATTCGATCTTAAAAGAATCGTTTTTGTTTAAATAAAGGGAATAATATTTTTCCACAATCTCTTTTAATATATTAAGCTTTGTTTCACACACGTAATCAATAGGGACAATTTTAAGAATAAATTGAAAGAAATCGGGATCCATTTCGAGGATTTTTTTGATCTTCAATACCACTTCTTTATTATTAATATTGGTTACAGCAGTTATTAATCCGGGATATTTGGTTCCCGATATAATGGGGTACTTATCGCCACACATAAATAGGGTAAACCAAATTTCTGCTTTTGCATTCACTTCGTTGAATCTCGAAGTTGAGACTAATAAATTAAATTTATTCAATATCTACTCCAAATATTTAATCTTTAATTAAATCAATAAAAACTTCGATATCTTCTTCTTTTACAACCCCTATTCGCAATAACCTTAATTCTTTTGAGGTACAATCAAGGATTGTTGTGGGAATTTTTGTCTTAGTTTTTCCCCCATCAAGTATTAAATCGATCGGCGTTAAAAATTTTTTCGCTACTTCGTCCCCACTTATCGATGGAGGTTCCCCAGAATAGTTAGCTGATGTTCCAATTATTCCACCAAAATATCCTTTTGCTTTTAATTTTTTTAAAATCGTTAGGATGATCTCGTTTTCCGGTACGCGGATACCAATCGTATTTTTAAAAGCCGTAACTTCCGGAGGAATTATGTTAGGTTCTTTTCTTGCTAATATTAAAGTCAATTGACCTGGCCAGAAGCGCTCAGCTAGTTTATAACTTATTTTGTTAAATTCCGCAATTTTTTCTGCTTCTTCAGTATCAGCGACTAAAAGCAATAGTCCTTTTGATCGATCTCGATACTTAATATCGTAAATTCTATTTACTACTTCAAGATTGAGTGGATTTCCTCCTAGCCCGTAAACTGAATTAGTCGGAAAAGAAATTAATTTACCCTCAATAATATTCTCCACTGCAATTTCGAGAAAAAATTCTAAATCTTGAATTTCTTTTCCTTTAAGTCTTATTAAAAAACCCATCTGGATTCCTCTGGATTATAACTTAATTTCGTAATAAAAAAGGCTTCACTGATGATTTTCTTGGCAGGATATTTCATCAGCGATTTTAGACCATTGAAGATCGAGGCTCTCTTGAAGTTCAATTAATCCTTTTTCTGATAACTTTGAAAATCGTTTCTGTCTAGATAAGTAATCAATTAGTGGAGCTCTTTTTGTAGGATCTAATAATGATTTACTCTTTTTTGATAAAGTTAAAACGCCATTTTCGATTTCATATAATATCCATGAACCTGTTTTAACTGCTAATCTAGGGATTTCGACAGAATCTTCAGATGCAATACCCCATCCAGGAGGACAGGAAGCTAAAATGTGGATATATTTGCAGCCATCAATTGTTTTTGCTTTTTTAAATTTCTCGTAGATATCGAGAGGTTCACTAACTGAACAAGTAGCAACATAAGGGATTTCGTGTGCTGCCATTATTCTCGGTAGATTTTTTTTGTATCGTTCTTTTCCTAATGTGGTAGTTGTTGTAATTGCCCCATGTGGTGTACTAGAGGATCTTTGAATTCCAGTATTCATATATGCTTCATTATCGTAACAACAATATATGATATTAGAGTTCCTTTCAGCAGCACCACTTAAACCTTGAATTCCAATATCTGTAGTTCCCCCATCACCAGCAAAAACTAATGTGGTCATTTTTTCCCAAACCTTGCCCGGAAATCTATGAGTTTTTACTTTAAAGGCTGCTGAGATACCTGTAGCAGCAGCGGCAGCAGCGGCAAACGCCATATTCATAAAGGGAAAGTTTGGTGCTGTCTTTGGCCATAAACCTACAACAACATTTAAACAACTTGCTGGTGTAACTAAGGCCGTATTTGGTCCAAGTGCTTTCATAGCCCATCTTAAAGCGATTTCAAGACCACATCCCGCACATGTGGAATTTCCAGCCAAAAAATATTCTTCTTGTCCTATTTCTAATGCTTCTTTAATAGATACCATGTTTAATCAAACTCCAATAGTCCATCCCAGAGAGTCCCTTCAATCATATCTTTTGGGAGTTCTCCAGTTTCATTTAATTTATTCAATAATTTTAATTGATTCTTCTGTTGTTCTAATCCTACTTCTCTACCACCTAAACCCATTACGATTGGTAAAATTTTTGTGGTTACTCCCGAACCATATAGAGCTGCCAGCACTTCACTACTTACAGGCCCTCCAGTTGGTGATCCAAACGCAGTAGCTCGGTCAGCTACACCAAGAACCTTAACTTTATTAGCAATTTGTATGATGTCTTCTACAGGAAATGGTCGTAAATATCTTAATTTAACACATCCCACCTTATATCCTTCATTTCTAAGATCATCAACCGCTTCTTCCATCTGCATAGCGAGTTCACCATAATTAATTATAGCAACTTCCGCATCTTTCATTTTATATTCTTCGATTAATCCATTTCCATATGATCTACCAAATTTTTTCTCAAATTCTGCTGCAACATCCTTGATTTTTTGCTTTGCTAGAATATGAGTATAATGGATTCTTAACCTAAATTCGTAATAAAAACCTGATGGCATAATTAAATTCCCGTGCATCATTGGTCTTTCAGGATCGAGAAAAATATGAGGCCATCCTTTTTCATCTGGAAGTGGCGGTAAAAAATCATCAACTTCGTCTTGTTCCTCGATGGTTACAGGTTTTGACGTATGAGAAAGAGTAAATCCGCCATAAGCAACGAATTTAGGCAATAAAATATCGTGATCTTCACAAATTTTATATGACATTAATATATCGTCATAGATCTCTTGATGACTTGAAGCAAATGAAATCATCCAACCAGTATCTCTACAACTTATTATATCAGTAAAGTCTGCCCAAATGTTCCATGGAGGAGCAGGACCTCTCGAAGCAATGGTAGTTACTATGGGCAATCGCGCACCTGCTGCCCAATGAACCATCTCATACATGTAAAATAATCCTTGTCCGGAGGTAGCCGTGAAGGTGCGAGTCCCTGCAGTGCTTGCGCCTATTATTGAAGCCATAACCGAATGTTCTGACTCAAATTTAATATATTCAGTTCCAGGCATCTCACCGTTATCCGCAAACTCTGATAATTTTTCTACAACAGTTGTTTGTGGGGTAATGGGATATGCGCTTATTACTTGGACTCTTGCAGATTTCGCAGCGTAAGCTGCAGCCACATTTCCTTTAATTATTTTTGTTTCTCTTTCCTGAATAAAATCTTCTTTTGCTTCAACCATATTAAACTTCACTCTCTCTAATCATTTCTATACTTTTTGTGGGGCATTCTTTAGCGCAAATACCACAACCTTTACAATAAACATAATCTACCTCAAATTCTCCTTCTTCATTTCTGATGATTGTGCCTTCGGGGCAATACATCCAGCAAATACCACATTTAGTACAAGTATCTCGATCTACAACAGGTTTAAAGGTTCTCCAATCTCCGGTGGTTCCAATACTTCCTTTAATAGGAAATGATATTGGGATTGGAGGTAATTCTTTCCAATTTTTGTATTCTTGAACTTCAGGTCGCTTATCTTTGTCTTCGCATATATTTTTCCATTTCACTTTGGTCATTCAAATTCAACCTCCTTAACACTTTTATAAGCTTCGACAGCGACTTCTAAATTCTTCTTACCCCTGGTTTCTCCATATTCGCTATAAATCACTTTTTTCATCGTGTCTAAATTATAAAAACCAGTTAATTGTCCAAATGCTCCCAGCATTGGAATGTTCAAAATTGGTCCACTTGAATGCATAAATCCTAATTTTATGCAGATTCCTGTAGCATCTACAATAAAAATTTTTATGTTCTCTGGAAATTCACAAGTATCGATCGGATTTTTTGTATTTATTAATAATGTGACCCCACTTTTTACCGTTGCTAAAACTCTAGGAATATCTAATAGAGAGGGGTCAAAAATTAATATATAATCGGGTTCTATTACGCTATCGTATGTTTTTATCGTTTTATCCCTTGATAACTTGGTAAATGCTTGGATAGGTGCTCCTCTCCTCTCAGCTCCAATAATGGGTATAGCAATAGCGTCTTTAAAACTTTCTTCATAAGCCATTTGTGCCAGAAGTTGACTAGCAGTAATAGCTGTTTGACCTCCTCGTCCATGAAAGGTAATTTCTATTATTCCATTATCCGTCAATTTTTTCCAACCTTTAAATTATTCGATCTTACAATTATGATAATAATAAAAGCCGTAAAACCATAATATAGTATTTTTTTTAGAAAACTTATAAAATTATCGTAAATAGAACTACTAAGGTAAAGTAATTAGCAATAAATTAAAAATTTCTGGAAAAAATTTATAAGGACGCTACTTAAATTGTTGAAAATTAATAATAACCTCAATTTTACCTCCAATAATATAGAATGTGATTAAAAGTGTCAGAAAAATCAAAAAATGAAGAAGTAGAATTTTCATTCAAATGTCCTAGCTGTGAAAAGGGTAAGATAAAAATACTTAAAACTACATACGACGTACCTGACGGAGATAAAATGCTACTTATTAAATTCGAATGTAACACTTGTAATTTTACTAATAATGATATTATTCCGCTTACCACTAACAATACTCCAGGAATAATGACTCTGCGTGTTTCGAATGAAAATGATTTAAAATCAAAAATTTATCGTTCTCCAGTAGGGAGGTTAGAAATTCCAGAACTAGAATTATTTGTAGAGCCAGGTCCACGCGCAGATTTTTATTACACCAATGTTGAAGGCATTTTATTTAGATTTGAAAACGCTGTCACAATTTATCGTAAAAACCTCGAAAAAGATGATGTTCAAATAGAAGAAATCGATAAAATTTTACAGGATTTACATAAAGCGTTAAAAGGAGAATTTAAATTCACACTAATCATTACTGACACAGGAGGAGGAAGTTATATCATTCCAGAAGACGAATTAAAATACTCGTTTGAAAAATTAGAAAATAATGAATTAAATTAAAAGTAATAAGTGAAATTATCATAATTTCTATATAATAGATAAATTTGTTAAAAACCAAATAAAATTAGATGTGAAATCAAGTGTCAATTAAAAAAATTGGAATCCTCACAGGTGGTGGCGATTGTCCAGGTTTAAACTCAGTAATTTATGGAATTATGTTAAAAGCTTACGATACAGGAATAGAATGTGTTGGAATTTTAAAAGGTTGGAAGGGTCTTATAGAAAACCTAACGATTCCTCTTAACATAGCAGAACACGACGATTTACATACTGTTGGAGGAACTATTTTATACACGAGCAGAACAAATCCATTCAAAAGCATTGAATCTAAAGAAAAAGTTGCCCAAGATTTGGTAGCTAAATTAGATGAATTAGGTATTGATGCTTTGATTGCAATTGGAGGAGATGATACTTTAAGCGTTGCGGATGCTATGTGTAAATATGCTAAGGCAAATGTAATAGGATGTCCAAAAACGATTGATAACGACCTAGCGGGAACTCATTACACGTTTGGGTTTTGGAGTGCGGTACAACTAGCTTCAAACGCTATGGACAATCTAACAACAACCGCGCGTTCCCATCAAAGAGTATTTGTAGTAGAGATTATGGGTAGAGATGCAGGATTTCTTACAATGTACAGTGGAATTTCTGCTGGCGCTGATATAATTTTAATTCCTGAAACTCCCTTTGATTTCGAAAGGGACATAGTTGAAGTTCTTAGAAATAGAGTAAATGCAGGATATAAACATCATATAATAGCAACTTCTGAAGGTGCTTATCCTAAGAATGAATCATTAGAAAGAGATTTTAACACTATTTCAAAAGAGACCATTGATAACCTGCCTAAAGACACTTATGGTAATCCTCTCCTCGCGAAATTAAATATCTCTAAAATAATTGTTGATGAGTTAAACTTAAGAAAGGATCTTAAGTCAGATTTTCAGAATAATGGCGTTGATTTTGAAAGTAGGAGCGTAGTTCTTGGCCATACGATGCGAGCAGGAACACCAAATTCTTATGATCGGATTTTGGGATTGAGATTTGGACTTGCAGCTATGAAACTCGTATTAGAAGGAAAATTTGGAAACATGGTTTCGCTTCAAGGCAATAAAATCGAGACTATTCCTCTTTCTGAGGGCGTTAAGAAGAAATACATTACAAAAGATAATGACAAAATGGAATTAAGAGATTTACTAGTTAAAATAAGATATTTATCTAAACAGAAGTAGAATAAAAAATAAAAATTTTTAATTTTATGAAGGTGTTCTAACCGTAATGTTTTTCTTCCTCATGGTCAGCGTCAATAGCGTCTTTTTCTACATCTCGATCTAACCACTTTTCGCTTAATATTTCTTTATAGTACTCGTGCTGAATAATTAGACTCATTATTTCTGAGGTTCCAGTCCAGATTTCACCAAGTCTTGAATCACGAAGTATTCTTTCAATGGGATAAACAGTAGTATAACCTATTCCACCCATTACTTGCATAGCATTATTGATAACCTTCCAGCAAGCTTTAGTAGAAAATTTCTTAGATTCAGAAACTAATCTTCTTTGTAAAGCAGCAGGTGCACCAGCGTCAATAGTTCTTGCTGTATTTAAAACGATTGATCTCGCAGCGTCTAACAGGGTAATACTATCTGCGATTCTAAAATTAATGGCTTGAAAGTTTTTAATTGTCTGTCCAAAAGCTTTTCTTTTAGTTGAGTATTTAGTAGCAATATGAAGACAGGTTCTAGCTGATCCTAATGAGCCTGACGCGGTTGTAAGACGTTCGGGGACCATCATTTGATAAAAGATTACACCTCCCTTCCCTTCCCCCATAATGACATTTTCCTGAGGAATTTGAACGTCTTCAAATTTAAGTCTTCCAGCACCGCCACCTCTAGTTCCAAGCAGCCCATATAAATACTCCGTTTCTACACC
>Ga0114922_10002709_pt1 | contig 16536 bp, 12 predicted proteins | sample AartaG_FD_100975 | JGI IMG/M metagenome (GOLD analysis project Ga0114922, IMG submission 100975) | Deep subsurface microbial communities from Aarhus Bay to uncover new lineages of life (NeLLi) - Aarhus_00045 metaG | ecosystem: Environmental > Aquatic > Marine > Oceanic > Sediment | place...
CGATGCCCCTTCATGCGCAGCACGCCGCGCTCCAGGTCGACGCTTTCGAGGAGGATGCGGCGTTTGCCCTTTCCGAGGGGAACCGGTTTGCCGTCCAGTCCGTCGAGGATGGCGTACCAGAACTGGAGGGTCGCGTCGTCGTTGCCCGGCGTCTGGCGGCGCCTGAGCGCCGCCGCCACCGCCTGCCGCACGTGGTTCAGGAGGCTCTTCGGCACCGGCATCCACCCGACGCCCGTGCCGGCCGGCTCCACACAGAGCCTGCCTTGTGGGTCGGCCGACAGGCGAAGGTGCTGCGAGACGACGGCGCTGGTCATGCCGCCGCCCACCTCGGTTGCGATGACAAGCCCGGCCGGCTCAAAGCCGATCCGCAGACGCCGAAGGGCCGGCGAGACCACCTTGCCGGAGGCCGCCTGGTCGGCCAGAAACCGGGCGATCCGGGCGTTGGCCATCTCCTCGGTCACCACAAGGTCCAGCCGCGTCCGGCGGCTCTTGTCGAGCAGGACGTTGGCGACCTGGTTGACGACCTGCTCGTCGAACCGCCTGGCGGCGGCCGGGTCGATGCCCATCGGCGCCGTGCGGCGGTAGGCCCGGGGTGTTGCTTTCAGCGAGACGATGACCGGGATCGCGACGGCGGCGACACCGACCGCCACCGACACCAGGATCGTCCTGGTCCTGCGGCTGAAGCGTTTCGGCTCGTGACGTGTGGAACCGGCAATCATGTCGGACCAAGTGTCGGCTAGCCCCTCGGCGCGGTCAAGCCTTTTCGATTGACCGCCCTCGGCGGGGGTCTAGAATAGCGGGTGTCCGTGGGCATCCCCGGAAGGAGTGTGTGTGCGGTGAGCCATCCTGACTCGCTCGAGGCCGTTCAAACGATCATCGAATACCGGTTCACCGATGTCGAACTGCTTCGGAGTTCGCTGACCCACGCGAGCGTCGCCCCGCACCGTCTGGCGTCGAACGAGCGGCTCGAGTTCCTCGGCGACGCCGTGCTGGGCCTGGTCATCTGCGAGGAACTGTTCAATCGATTCCCGGAGTTCCTGGAAGGCGAGTTGACGCGCATCAAGAGCGTCGTCGTCAGCCGCGAGACGTGCGCAAGCGTGGCGGAACGCCTCGACCTCGTCGAACACCTCAACCTGGGCAAGGGCATCACGGAATCGCCGAGCCTGCCGGCGAGCCTGGCGGCCTGCGCCTACGAGGCCATCGTCGGCGCGATGTACGTGGACGGCGGCCTGGAAGGGGCCAAGCGATTCATCCTCGCCCACATGGATGAGGAGATCGACCACGTTATGGCCGGCGAGTACCCGCTTAACTACAAATCGTTGCTCCAGCAGCACGCCCAGCACGACCTCGGCGCGACGCCCAACTACGAACTGCTCGATGAAAAAGGGCCCGACCACGCCAAGGCCTTCGAGGTGGCCGTTGCCATCCGCGGCCGGCGATACCCCGGCGCCTGGGGACCCAGCAAGAAGGCCGCCGAACAACTGGCCGCCATGGAGGCCCTCCGCGTCCTCGGACGCCTCGAAGAAGACACCGTGCCCATCGACGAACCGCCAAGCGACGAGTAAGCCGGTCTACGGCTGTTCCTGGGCGTCCTCGATTTCCTTGTCGGTCTCTTGGCGCTTGCGCGCCCGGTCGTAGGGGCCGCCCTTCTCGGGTGCGTCGGCACGCTCGACCTGGCCCGGCAACCATCGGTGCCGTGGGAACTTCGGCGGCTGCGTTTTTTTGCGGCGGCTCCGCTTGGCCATCACGAGTACTCCAACCGCAGGGCGTGGCGGGCCACGCTGCGTATCCGCCTGGTGGCCTTCCCAGGCCACCAGGAACCTCGAACCTTCTCGCGGCGGCCTGGGAAAGGCCGCCGCGCGGGAAGTCCCGTTATAATCCTAATACTCCAACCGCAAAGCGTGGCGGGCCACGCTGCGGACCTTCCGCATCGACACGTGAACGCCCAGACCCGGCCCGGTCATGGCCCGGACGAACCCGCCGTACCCGAACGAGAGCCGCTCGCGCGTCACGTCGGACCTCAGCAGGAACCGCCCGTACGACCCTTCGGCGAAGCGGACGCGGCGGCCGACGAGTTCCAGGAAGATGCGTCCGGCGGCCGTGAGGATGCCCGTCTCGCCCACCATGCATCCGAGTTGGAAATCCAGACCCGACCGGTGGGCGAGGTCCGCCAGGCGAAGGCTCTGCACGAGGCCGCCGTTCTTCGAGACGCGGATGTTGAACAGGTCCACCTGCCCGCCGCCCACCAGCCGCTCGGCCCCCGCGAGGGTCAGAAGCGATTCGTCGAGCATGATGGGGACGGCGGTGCGGCGCCTGAGTTCCGCGAGCGCCGCCTCGTCGCCCTTCGCCAGGGGCTGCTCGACGGCGATGACGCTGAAGCGCGAGAGCATCTCGGCCCTGCGGACGGCCTCCTGGAGGTCCCACGCGCCGTTGGCGTCAACGCGGAGTGTCCGGCGCGTCGGACCGCGCCGGCGCGTCAGGCCGCGGCCCAACTGGCGGTTGACCTCCGCGAGGTTCGCCTCGTCCTGGTCGGCGTCGGAGCCGACCTTGAGTTTGTAATCGCGCAGCGCCAGCACCCGCATCGCCCGAAGCGTGCGGCGCGTCTTCTCGACGGGCCCGGCCGACAGGACGCCGCTGACGCGCCGGAGCAGGCGGCGGGGCTTCAGGCCCAGTTGCCCGGCCAGCATGTCGGCCACGCGCCGACGCTGCGATTTGCCGACCGCGTCGAGGTACGCCAGTTCGCACGCGCACCAGGCGGCGTGGTGCGCGACGCCGCCGGAGACGATCGGCGTGGTTGCGAGCGGCGCATCGGCCGCCAGCCGATCGGCGTACTCGCTCCGAATAACGCCGACGGCGCCGGCAAGCGTTTCGCCGGTCACGTAGTCGCGCGGGATGCCCTCGCCCCATCCGACCGCCCCGTCGTCGAGCGCGAGGCGGACGAGCAGTCCGGTGCTGACGGCCCGCCGCGCGCGGGCGTGCTCGAACCGGATCCGCATCGGGATCTCGTACGTCCAGACGTCGAGCGTTTTCGGTCGTGGAGGCATGGCTGTCGTCGCCGGTTCCGGGTCATCTCGATTATGGCGGCACGGCGCCCGGCGGTCTACCGCAAAAAGGTTCCAGGAACCTTTTCCCCGAAGGGCCCGCAGGGTGCTGCGCAGAAAAGGTTCCTGGAACCTTTTTGCCGCGGCGGCGCTCGGCTGGTACACTCACGGGGGAGAGGTCGCCGATGATTCCCCTGCGGCTGGAACATGTGACGAAGCGGTTCGGGCGGGTCGTGGCGGTGGACGACGTGTCGCTGGCGGTCGAGCCGGGGGAACTGTTTTTTCTTCTGGGTCCGTCGGGTTGCGGCAAGACGACGCTGCTGCGTGTCATCGCGGGGTTCTATGCGCCTGACGGCGGTCGGGTCTTCTTCGGCGACGCCGACGCCACCGGCCGCCCGCCGCACCGGCGCAACTGCGGCATGGTGTTCCAGAACTACGCCCTCTGGCCGCACATGTCCGTTCTCGACAACGTGGCGTTCGGCCTGGGGGTGCGCGGCATGGGTCGCAGCGAGCGGCGGCGGCGGGCGCTGGAGGTGCTCGGCGTCGTCCAGATGGCCGACTTCGCTCGCCGCAAGCCGACCCAACTCTCCGGCGGTCAGCAACAGCGGGTGGCGCTGGCCCGGGCGCTGGCCATCGAACCGGACTACCTGCTCCTGGACGAGCCGCTCTCGAACCTCGATGCCAAACTCCGCCTTCAGATGCGGACCGAAATCCGCCGCATGCAGCGCGCCCATCGCGTCACCAGCATCTACGTGACGCACGACCAGGACGAGGCGCTGTCGATGGCCGACCGGCTGGCGGTGGTCCGCGACGGGCGGATCGTGGCCCTCGGCACGCCGCGCGACCTCTACCGCGATCCGCCTACCGCCTGGGTCGCGGGGTTCCTGGGCGCCACGAACCTTCTCAAAGGTGAACTGACCGGCCGCCGGGAGGACGCCGTCCAGATCACCGCCCCCTTCGGCACGCTGCGCGCAGACCGTGCGCCGCCGGGAGCGGACGTGGGTCAGGGCGTGACGGTGAGCGTGCGGCCGGAAGACCTGCGTCTGGTTCCGCCCGACGGCCCCGCGCCGGCGGAGAACGTCTTCGACGTGGCGGTTCTGGCGCGCACGTTCCAGGGCGAGACGGAGCAGGTGCGGGTCCGGCTCGGTCCGCACGAGGTGGTCATCTCGGGCCGCCCGACGGACCTGCCTCCGGTCGAAGCGGGTGAGCGTGCGCGGCTGTTCATGCCGGCCGAGGCGATTCGAGTGTACGTTCGCGACAAACCCCTTGCTTCGGCATCACCGCTTTAGCCGCCGCGCTTGCGCGGCGCGCAAGCCGGCTCCGGGCAAAGGAGGTCCAACGTGAGACACGCAATGGCTATCGCATCAACCCTGGCGGCGTTGGTGCTCGTCGGCTGCGGCACGGAGCCGGCGGCCGATACCGACACGCTCGTCCTCTTCAGCGCCCACAGCGAGGAGATCATCGCCGAGTTCACCCCGGCCTTCCGGGCGTGGTACAAGCAGCGGACCGGCCGCAACGTGGACATGACGTGGCCCGACCCGGGCGGCGGTGGATCGCAGGTGCTGAAGCGTCTGCAGGACAAGTTCCACGCCGGCCGGTACGACGTCGACGTGGTGTTCGGCGGCGGGATGATCATCCAGCAAATGAAGCAACTCGGGATGCTCGAGCCGTACCGGCTTCCGGACGAGGTCCTGTCGGCGGTGCCGAAGCAGGTGGCGGGTCAGCCGTTGTACGATCCGGCGTTCCACTGGTACGGCGCGGCGGTATCGACGTTCGGCCTCATCTACAGCAAGACGGTCCTGGAGGACAAGGGCCTGCCGCCCGTCACGGACTGGGCGACGATGGCCGACCCGCGGTTCTTCGGCCTGGTCGGGGCGGGCGACCCGTCGAAATCGGCCAGCGTCCGGAAGGCCTACGACATCATTCTCCAGGCGTACGGGTACGAGAAGGGCATGTCGATTCTGGTGCGGATGGGCGGCAACGCGCGGGAGTTCAGCGGCACGTCGTCGGAGATTCCTCGCGGCTGCGCCAAAGGGTTCCTGGCGGTCGGCCCGTGCATCGATTTCTACGCCTACCGTCAGATGCGGAGCGAAGGCGGCGACCGCCTCGGCTTCGTCGCGCCGCCGGGTCTGACGGTCGTGAACTGCGACCCGATCGCGATCCTCAAGAAGGCGCCGCACCGGAAGGTGGCCGAGGCGTTCGTCGAGTTCGTCCTGACCCCGCCCGGGCAGCGGCTGTGGATGCTTCCGGCGGGGACCGAAGGCGGGCCGAAAACCTATACCCTCAACCGGCTGGCCATCCTGCCGAGCGTCCACAAGGAGGCCGCCGCAAAGGGCTCCGACGTGCCGTTCAAACCGTTCACCGCGCCGGCGGCCGATTTCTACGACGCCAAGGCCGAGAACGCGCTGCAGACCGTCCTGGGAGATTACCTGCGGGTGGCGCTGGTCGAGAACCACGCCCTTCTGGCGAAGGCGTGGAAGAGGCTTGTCGATGCCGGCCTGCCGCGCGAGGGCGTGGGCGAACTGACCCGGCCACTCGTCTCGGGCGATGAGATGCTGCGCCTCGGCCGCGAGGTGTGGCGGCCCGTGCTGATCCCCGACGACGCCTCGGCCGACGAGCGCGCCCGGCTGACACGCAAGGAAGAGCAGCGGCAACGCACAAAGAGCGACATCGAGACCGCCTGGAGCAAGGCCTTCACCGCCCGGTACAAGGCCCTGGCGAAGTAGGCTTCAGCCTGTGCAGCCTTGCGGTACGCCGGCGGCGAGCGTGTTTAGCGTGTCGCGTGGTGGCCTTCCCAGGCCACCACGAGTACGCTTTGCCCCTGGCATCGCGGCGGCCTTGGAAGGCCGCCGCGCGGAGGGCACGGGAGCGTGGCGGCCAACCTCCGGGCGCGGCCCGTACCCGCCGCGCAGAACCGTCGTGGATGCCGAATCCCTATGCGACCCGACGCCAAAACGTGGCTGCTGATTCTGCTGATGGCCGCCTTCCTCGGCCTGTTCCTGTTCTACCCCATCGGCAACGTCTTCAAGTCGGCCCTGTGGGAATCGACGGGCCCGACGCTGCACTACGTCCGAAACATCCTGGCGAAGGAGACGATCCGGACGGGCCTGACGAACGCCCTCTGGCTGGCCGTTGCGACGACCATCATCTCGTCCGTCCTGTCGGTGCCGCTGGGGTACTTCCAGGCGAAGACGGACTTCTGGGGCAAGCGTCTGCTGGGGGCGGCGATCCTGGTGCCGCTGATTCTGCCTCCGTTCGTCGGCGCGCTGGGTCTGAAGCAGGTGCTCGGCCCGTACGGTGTGCTGAACGCCGCCCTGGTGGGCCTGGGCCTGGCGGACCGGGCCGGCGCGGTGGACTGGTTCCGGACGTACCCGTTCGTTGGGGTGGTGATTCTTCAGTCTCTGCACCTGTTCCCGATTCTGTACCTGAACGTGGTGGCGGGTCTGGCGAACGTGGATCCGTCGCTGGAGGACGCGGCCCGGAGCGTGGGTGCGGGTCCGTGGCGGGTTTTCTTCCGCGTCACGTTTCCGCTGATTCTGCCGGCGTATTTCGCGGGGGCGATCCTCGTGTTCATCTGGTCGCTGACGGACCTCGGCACGCCGCTGATGTTCAACTTCCGCGAGGTCGTCGCCGTCCAGATCTTCGACCGGGTCAGCGAACCGTCGAGCCCGGAGGCCAACGCGCTGGTGGTCATCCTTCTGGTGCTGGTGGCGGTTCTGTACTGGGGCGCCCGCAAGACCTTCGGCCGCAAGGCCTTCGGCATGATGAGCGTTGCCACGCGCACCGGCGAGCCGCAGCGTCTCGGTCGCGGCGCGACGGCGGGCGCGTGGCTCCTGTTCGGCGCCGTCATTCTGCTGGCCGTCGTGCCGCACATCTCGGTCATCCTGTACAGCCTGAAGACGGAGTGGCAGTTCACGGTGCTGCCGGCGGGGCTGACGCTGGAGCATCATCGGGCGGCGCTGGCGCACCGGTGGACGCTGCCGAGCGTCCGCAACTCGGTCGTGTACTCGCTGGGGGCGGTCTCGATCAACGTGTTCCTGGCGGTGTGGATCGGTTACGTTCTGGTGCGGAAGCGTTTCGTGGGGCGCGGGTTGCTGGATGCGGCGGTGATGCTGCCGCTGGCGCTTCCGGGGCTCGTGCTGGCGTTCGGGTACCTGAACTGCTTCGCCGATTGGGGCGACTGGTTCGTCGCAAGCGGCCTGTGGCACGAGAACTACCTGTATCCGCAGGCGAACCCGGCGGCGCTGCTGGTGGTGGCGTACGCGGTGCGGCGGCTGCCGTACATGGTCCGGGCGGCGGTGGCCGGGTTCCAGCAGACCAGCCGCACCCTGGAGGAAGCGGCCCAGAGCGTCGGCGCCGGCCCCGTCCGGACGCTCTGGCGTATCACGGTGCCGCTGATCGCGGCGAACCTGGCGGCGGGGGCGATCCTGACGTTCGCCTTCTCGATGCTCGAGGTCTCCGACAGTCTCGTCCTGACGCAGGACGACGCCTTCAACCCCGTTACGCGGACCATCTTTCGCATCTACTCCAGCGAGTACGCCGTCACCGGCGAGGCGGTCGCCAGCGCCCTGGGCGTCTGGGCGATGGTGTTTCTGGCGGCCACGCTTCTGGGTGCAAGCCTCCTGATGGGTAAACGGTTGGGGGCCATCTTCCGGGCGTGAGCGTCGGTGGCGCGGCGGGTACGGAGAGCCGCCGCGCACCAGGCCGATGGGAGGGTTCCGGCGCCTGTCTACTCGGCGTCGGCGGTAGTGGTCTCGAGCGTGTCTTCGTGAATCTCCTGCCACGTTGCGGCGCGGTTTCCGCCCAGCCGCTTGGCATGGTACATGGCCTGGTCGGCTCGGCTCGCGAGTTCGTGGGAAGGGATGTCGAGGCCGGGGTCGAGGACGGCGACGCCGGCGCTGGCGGCCACCTGTATCTTGAGGTCGCCGTGGGTGATGGGATTCTCAGCGATGCGCCGGCAGATCGTGTCGGCGAGGGTGGCGGCCGCATCGCGGTCGGTTTCGGGAAGGACGAGCAGGAACTCTTCGCCGCCGTAACGGGCCACGATGTCGCTGGTGCGGAGCCGGTCGCGAAGCCGGTCGGCCACGTGCTTCAGGCACACGTCGCCCGCCTCGTGGCCGTAGGCGTCGTTAATCGACTTGAACCGGTCGAGGTCCAGGAGTATGACCGCGAGGGGTTGGCCACTGCGCCGGCACCGGGCGATCTCACGTTCAAACAGGAGGTCGGCCTGGCGGCGGTTCAGGAGGCCCGTCAGGTAATCGGTCGTGGCCATGCGCGCCAGGGCGGCGTTCGCCTCTTCCAGTTTGACCCTGGCCTTCTCGAGGCTCGTCTGCATTTGGCGCTGTTCGGTTACGTCCCGGCCGAACCCAACGCTGTGGCAAGGCCGGCCGGCGGCATCGCACGACGTGTGGTAGGTCCAGGCGATGAGGCGCCTCTCTCCCGACTTGGTGATAATCATACCGTCATGTTGGCCAGTCAAAGATTGTCTGCCGTTTCCGACCTCCGCCATCAGTTTGTGGGCCCGCGGGCGGTCGTCGGGCGGCAGAAACACGTCGGCATACCCTCGTCCGATGACGTCGTCGCGTCCGTAGCCGCTGATCCGTTCGGCCCCGTGGTTGAACAGGGTGACGCGTCCGTCGGCCAGCGACACGCCGACGATGAACAGTTCATTGGTCTCGATAATGCCCCGGACGAAGTCGCGTTCGTGGCGGAGCGCGTCGCGCGCGGCCTTCATCTCGGTGATGTCTTTGCCGACGCCTACGTACCCTTCCAGGTTGCCGTCGAGGTCCCTGAGAGGGGTGACCGTGAACAGCATCGGGATCTCGGCGCCGTCCTTGCGGGCCACCCGGAGTTCGGCCTCGAAGCGGCCGTCCTGCCTAACGGTCCGGAAGACGTCGGCAACGGCTTCGGCGCCATCCGCCCGTGCGGCCGGGTGAAGCGCGGCCACGTTCATCTTGCCGATGGCCTCTTCGGGGCTCCATCCCAGGATGTGTGACCCGCCTTCGCTGTAGGAGGTGATGAGCCCGTCGGTGTCGCACGTGATGATGCAGTAATCGGTGGCGCCGTTGAGGATGGCCTTGAGTCTGGCCTCGTGGAAGCGAGCGGTCTCGGCGCGGGCCCGTTCGTCGACGGCGGTTCGGCGGTCCCGCACCTGGAGCGCCTTGATGTCCTGCATCAGCGCCAGGAACCCCACGAGTACCAGAATGAAGCCGGCCGCGTAGATGGGAAACTGGCCGCCGATGGTCGCCACGGCGGCCGACCAGCCGGGGTTCAGCACGGCCGCCGCGTGAAAGGCCTCGCCGAGCAGGAGAACGCCGACGCCGAGCAGGATCGCCGCGTAACTGACGGCCTTCCCGCCGACACGTCGCCAGACGAGCGTCGGGATCGCAACGAGGGCGCTGCCTAGAACCACCAGGCGGAGTATGGAATACGGCACGGACCAGTCGTTCAAGACACCCCCATACCCATCCCGCCTGAGCGTGTGCTTGGTGCTCCGGATGGCACCTCAGCAACGTCAGTTTATCGGCAGAGGCGGGCGGCCGGCTTGAGTACTTCGCCGTTGCGTGGACGCTTGGGCGTGGCAAGTTTTTCTGGCGAGCGCAGGTGGCATGGTCATCCCGAAGGGTGACCATGTTCTCGGCAGTTGCAGGGTGGGTGCTTTGCACCCGCGCTGATGTAGGTCTCGCGTGCGCCGCGTGGGTGCGGAGCACCCACCCTACGGCTACAACGCCACTTCCCGCGCGGCGGGTCTCCTGACCCGCCGCGCCAAAGACGACCATCGCGTTGGCGCATCAGAGGGCCTCCAGCCGCGCGACGATGCGGCGCCAGTGCGTGCCGCGCCAGAAGACCTTCGCACACCGCACGCAACGGAAATACTCGCGGCACCAGGCGAAGGTGCGCGGCGGGACCTCGGGCCGGGCGGCGTCGCGGGGGATCGGCCGAAGGCAGCCGCCGCATGCCATGCAGTGCGGCTGGCGACGCCGGAGCGACAGGGCCCGCATCACGTACCGCAACTGCTCGAACTTGGTGTGTCCGGCGGGGATCAGCACCGCCCGGATGCGTCCGGACCGGATGGCGCCGTGGCGGGCAAGTTCGGTATCGGCCGTCAGGAGGATGCGTCCGGTCGCCAGGGCCCGCCGCACGAGTTCGGCGTCGTCGATGCCTTCGACCCATGCGGCGTCGTAGCCTGCGGCGCGAAGCCACCGCGCCAGGCCGCCGAGCATGGCGTCGCACCAGAAGGCCGGCGTCTCGTCGGTCTCAGCCTTATCGCTTGCCATAGCCACCCCGCCGGCTCAAGCGCCGTTTGAGCCCGCCGCGTTCGAGCCCCGCCGCGCTGCGTTCGAGCCTGCCGCTTCGGGCCCGCCGCGTCGAGCCCGCCGCGGGAGCGGCGGGGCACGCCGACCCGGCGTGGCCTTCTCACGCCCCGAACTTCGCGAGTCGGCCGGCGTGGCCGAGGGCAAGCGGCATCAGATGGGTGCTCGGTCTCAGGCCCAGGCCGCCCCCGATGCACGCCACCTCGTTGAACGTCGTGACGGCGTCGCGCCGGGCGGTCTCGGCCGACAGGAGCGCCGGCACGGGGTGCCACGAATGCGCCTTCATTGCGGCCGGCGTGGAATGGTCGGCGGTGACCGTCAGGACGTCGGGACCGAGGTCCACGAGGGCCGGCAGGGCGGCGTCGGCCTCCTCGATGCAGGTGACCTTGGCCTCGAAGTCGCCGTCCTCACCGGCCTTGTCGGTATGTTTATAATGGAGAAAGAAGAAATCGTAGTCGTCCCATGCGGCGGTGAGAGTGGCGAGGTTCTGGGTCACGTCGTTGGTGGCGTCGAGGGCCTCCATGCCGACGAGTTTCGCCACGCCGCGGTACATGGGGGTGCCGGCGACGACGGCGGCGCGCACGCCGAACCGCTCGTGCATGCTCGGCCAGTCAGGCCGCGCGGCAAAACCGCGCGCGAGCAGCATGTTGGCCCGCTCCTCGTCGGCCAGGGCCTCGCGCGCCTGGGCGAGGACCTTGCGAACGACCTCGGCCGTGCGAGCCGCCTCGGGCGAGGTGTCCTTGACTTGAACCGCCAGGGGCGCAACGCCCGTGGTCTGCGGGTCGGTGTCCTCGAGTCCGTCGCCGAGCCCGTCGCCGCGAAGGACCAGCAGGGCCCGGTGTTCCTTGACGGGCGTCCAATGGACCTCGACCTCGCCGGCGTGGTCTATGGCGTCGGCGAGTTTGGCGACAAGGCGTTTGCACTCCTCGTTGGGGATGCGTCCCGCGCGTCGGTCGGAGACGTTGCCGCGTGAATCGAGGGTGCAGAAGTTGAGCCTGGCCGCCACGTCGCCGCTCTTCAGGTCGAAGCCGACTCCCGCCGCCGCCAGCGCCCCGCGGCCGCACTGGTACGCGACGGGGTCGTATCCGAACAGGCCCAGGTGCCCGGGTCCGCTTCCGGGGGTGACGCCGGGATAGACCGGTTCGAGCAGTCCGCAACAGCCTTCGGCGACGAGGCGGTCGGCGTTGGGTGTGCGTGCGGTCTGGAGTTCGGTCAGGCTGTCGGGGCCGGTCTGGATGCCGCCGACGCCGTCCCAGACGTAGAGAATGATCTTCGACCCGTTGTCCTGAACGAGATGCGTCAGATCCATACTCGCCATGAGAGTCTCCTGGTTTCTGTGCCGAGGCGCTGCCGTCGGTCCCTGACGGGTGGGACCTCTCGGAGCGGCTGGAAGGCGTCACGATAACCCGGGGGCGCAGCCGGTTCAAGGCTTGACCGGGGCGGGCGCGGATGGCGGGCGCGCCGGGCCGTTGGGTGCCGGCGTCGCCGCTACTGCTTCTTGATGAGGATGAACATCTGGCGGTCGCCCTGGCGGACGAGGAGGGGGAGGCCTCTGGCCAGGCTGGCCTTCTCGAGCGCCGCGGTGAGTTCGGCGACGGTCGTCACCTTTTTGCCGGCCACCTTGATGATGAGCATCCCCTGGCGGAGCCCCGCGCGTGCGCCCAGCCCGGCAGGGTCGGCGCGGGTGATCAGCACGCCCTGACCTCGTTCGTAGCCGTACCGGTCGGCGGCGGCATCGGTCACGCCGCTGACCTCGATGCCGAGGTCGCCGATCTCGGCGGGCGCGCCGGGTGCGGGGCCTGCCGCGACCTGGGGTTGCTCGCTCCGCTTCTCGACCTTGACCTTGATCGTCCGCCGCTTGCCGTCGCGAAGGACGACCAGGTCGGCGCGGGTTCCCGGTTCGGTCCAGGCGACGGCGGCCTGGAGTTCGGCGGGACCGGCGACCGGTTTGCCGGCAAACTCGAGGATGACGTCGCCGGCGTTGATGCCGGCCTTGTCGGCGGGGCCGTCGTCGAAGACCTCGCTGATGAGCACGCCCTGGTTGTTCTTGAGTTTCATGGACTTGGCCATGTCTTTGGTGAGCAGTTGAATGCTGACGCCGAGCCATCCGCGGACCACGGTGCCCTTCTCGCGCAGCCGCTTCATGACCTCGCGGACCATGTCCATGGGGACGGCGAAGCCGATGCCCATGTACCCGCCGGACCGGCTGGCGATGGCCGTGTTGACGCCGATGACCTCGCCGTTCATGTTGACGAGCGGCCCTCCGGAGTTGCCGGGGTTGATGGCGGCGTCGGTCTGGATGAAGTTCTCGTAGTCGGTGATGCCGACGCCGTGGCGGCCGGTGGCGCTGATGATGCCGCTGGTCACGGTCTGTTCCAGTCCGAAGGGCGACCCGATGGCGAGGACCCAGTCGCCGACCTCCATCTTTTTCGCCTCGCCGAGCGTGGCCACGGGCAGGTTGTCGGCCTTGATGCGGATGACGGCGATCTCGGTGGGGGGATCGGTTCCGATGACCTCGGCGTCGAACTCCCGGCCGTCGGCCAGCCGGACCGTGATCTTGTCGGCATTCTCCACCACGTGGTTGTTCGTGAGGATGTAGCCCCCGGCATCGACGATGATGCCGGAGCCCAGTCCCTGGCGCTGGAACTTGCGCGGGCGGCCGCTGCGGTCGTCGAAATAGGGACCGAAGAAACGCCGGAAGAACTCGTTGTCCCCGAACGGGCGGCGCGAGGTCTGGACCGTCTGGCTGACGCCGATGGCCACCACGGCCGGCCGAACCCGCTTGGCCACCGCCCGGAACCGTTCCGACAGGCGATCGAGGTCGGCGGGCATGGGCGGCATGGGCGGCGCCTTCTCGGCCGCCTGCACTTGCGGCGGCGCCAGACGCTCGTCGGGCGGCGAAGTCAGACTCAACAGGATCGGAACCGCCACGCCTCCGACCACAATGATCCCCAACGCCGCCACCAGAACCAGCAAAAGTCGAACGTCACGCATGTGAAACCTCCTGATTCCCCGGGCGCCGCCGTCACGCGGGCCCCGGAACAGATCGCTCATCATCCCACCACGACACGCGGCCGACCGGCCGCCTTATGCATTCATCTTACGCTGCAGGGGTGTGTGGCGGCAAGGCGATTCCGCCGGCGGGGCACACGCCACGCCGGCCGTGCCTTTTCGCTTGCATCGTGGGAATCCGATTTTTACGATGCCATCCATCAGGCGGGGGGCCGCCATCGTTCGTCGTGCGGCAACGCAGAGGAGGTCACCGTGGATCAGCGCAACGGGCGAGGCGGTCGCGGAGGGCGCGAGCATCGCCGAGGCGGAGCAGCGAGGCTGTCGGCCGACGAACGGCTCGGCCGGTTCCTGGCGTTTGTGCTGCGTCACCATCCGGAAGAGATGCGTCTGACGCTCGACGAGACGGGGGCGGCCGATCTCGAGGCGGTGGTCGCGGGCTTGCGCGGCCGTCGCGGGATGGCGGGCACAACGCGAGAGAGGCTCGAGCGTCTCGTGAGCGACGGCCCCGGCGCCTCGCGGTTCGAGATCACGGGCGACCGCATCCGCGCCCGGTACGGCCATAGTTTGCCGCAACCCCTGGAGTACCCGCCGGCCGACCCGCCCGAGGCCCTGTTCCACGGAACCAGCCCGGAGCATGCCGAGCAAATCCTGGAGGCGGGTCTCAAGCCGGGTGACCGGCAGCGTGTGCATCTGTCGGCCGATACGGCGTCGGCCCGCGAGGTCGGGCTCCGCCGGTCGCCGGACCCGGTGATTCTGCGGATCGACACCGCCTCGGCCTCCGGCGCGGGCATCCGGTTCTACCGGGCCGCGCCGTTGGTGTGGCTGTCGGACGACATCCCGCCCGAGCACATCGCGCGCCTCGAGTAAACGGGCCGTCACCACGGCGACCCGTTAGCGTCGTGCTTAACCCTACGGCGCCCCTTCGTGCGCGGCGGGTCTCCGTACCCGCCGCGCAGCCCCGTAAACGGCCCTTTACGCGCGGTGGGTGCGGAGAGCCACCGCGCGAAATGCCGAAGTGGGACTGTAGGGTTAAGTCGTAGGGTGGGTGCTTTTGCACCCACGCTGAGGAGATCTCGCGTGCGCCGCGTGGGTGCGGAGCACCCACCCTACGGCTGCGCGGCGGGTACCCGTTCGACAGGCTCAGGGCAGGCTCCGACCCGCCGCGCACGAAGTGGCGCTGTAGTGTTGAGGTCCCCCCCTTCGGCCGGTCCACACTTTTTGCGTGAATCGTGCGCGGGACACCGCTTATACTTGGATGGGGGCATGGTGCCCTTGCACCCGTCGCTCTGGGGAGCCGAGGATGGACGCGCGTGCGACAACCCGTTTTCTGCGGCTTCTGCCGTTTGTGGCGGCGATGGCGCTCGGTCTTCTTCCGGTTGCCCCGGCCGAGGAGAAGCCGGCGGCCGAGTCTGCCGCTGAGGCGCCCGGCCGCGCCGAACGTCCCCGCGACCCGGCGCCGCGGCCCGACGACGCGGCGCCCGAGCGCGTGCCCGCCGCACGCATCACGATCGAGGGCGAGATCAACGAGACCCTTCACACCAGCGTCGTCAGCCGGGCCGAGGAAGCCATCCGCGACGGCCACGAGATTCTGATCTTCGACGTGTCATCGTACGGCGGCTACGCGACGGTCGGCCTGGACCTCAGCCGCGACCTCGAGCGACTCGGCCGCCAGGCACGCACCGTCGCCTACGTGGACGCGAAGGCGATCAGCGCCGCCGCCCTGGCCGCCATGTCGTGCGAAGAGATCGTGATGACGCCCGAGGCCTCGATCGGCGACTGCTTGCCGATTCTCGTCGGGGCGCAGGGCATCCAGCCGCTCGAAGACGCCGAACGCGAGAAGTTCGAGACCGACCTGCGCCAGCGGATGGGGTCGCTGGCCGAGAAGCACGGCATCTCGCCCGCCCTCGGCAAGGCCATGGTCAGCATGCGGATCGTCGTCATCAAGGCCACGAGCACCAAGACGGGCGAGGTGCGATACGTCGAAGAAGAAGACCTGATGAAACTCGGCCCCGAGTGGGTGAAGGACGAGTTCGTTGACCTGTCCGACACCCTCCTGACCGTCGGCGGAGAGAAGGCCAAGGAACTCGGCATCGCCAGGCACGTCGTCGAAGAGTTCGACGACCTCTACGATCTGTACCCCATCGACGGCCGCATCCGCACCTACGCGGTGACGCCGACCGAGACGGTTGTGCTGTGGCTGAACAACATGTATTTCCGGGCGCTCTTGACGCTGGTCGGCCTGTTGGGCATCTACATCGAGATGAGCACGCCGGGGTTCGGCGTGCCGGGCGTGATCGGACTGATCGCGTTCGGCGTTCTGTTCACGTCATCGTTTCTGGCGGGGCAGCCGCACTGGCTGCCGCCGGTCATGTTCCTGGTGGGGGTGGCGTTGCTGGTGGTCGAGTTGTTCGTGACGCCGGGGTTCGGCCTGCTCGGCGGGGCGGGGCTGGTGCTTCTCGTCGGGAGCATCGTCCTGGCGCTGCCGAACCTCGGAGGCGTGCCGAAACGCGACTTCGAATGGACCGCCCTGTACGACAGCCTGGTGCTCACGGCCGGGATCCTCGTGACGTTCGTCGTCGGCGTCGTCGCCTTGGCGAGGTTTCTTCCGAGCGTGCCGATTCTGGGGCGGCTCGTCCTGCCGCCCGGGGCGGTGTCCGACGGGTCCAGCAGCGGTGCGGCCGCCGCCCAGGAGGGCCGGGCCCGCGTCGGCGACACCGGCCGCACCACGAGTAAACTGCGGCCGTCGGGCAAGGCGAGGTTCGGTGACCGCCTCGTCGACGTGGTGGCGGAAGGCGAGTTTCTGGACGCCGGCGCCGAGATTCACGTCGTCGCCGTCCGCGGCAATCGGATTGTCGTGCGTCCGGTGGAGGAACAGGCCGGCGAGACGACGTAGGCCCGCAGGAGGAGACGGAGTATGATGATCCTGGCGTGGGAATCGTCGTGGTCGCTGATCGTCATCGCCTTCGCCCTGGGGGTCGTCTTTGCCGTGGCAGAGGTCTTCCTTCCGAGCGGGGGCGTGCTGACGCTTCTGTGGGTAGCGAGTTTCATCGCCGCCGTCGTCGCCGGCTTCACGATGGGGCGGACCGAGGGCATCGTCACGCTGGCGATTGTGGTGATCCTGGCCCCCACGACGCTGTACGTCACCCTTCGCATCTGGCCGCATACCCCCA
>Ga0114922_10002710_pt1 | contig 16536 bp, 21 predicted proteins | sample AartaG_FD_100975 | JGI IMG/M metagenome (GOLD analysis project Ga0114922, IMG submission 100975) | Deep subsurface microbial communities from Aarhus Bay to uncover new lineages of life (NeLLi) - Aarhus_00045 metaG | ecosystem: Environmental > Aquatic > Marine > Oceanic > Sediment | place...
AACACCAGGGCATTGACGTATAACTCTGTATGGGAGATGTTACCAAACTTCTTTCAGAAGAATGGCTACTTTGTAGTATCAAGGCAACCCACTATGAGGGACATGGAGGAGAAACTGAATGAGCGCACCCGCAAACGCCCGACCCTTAAGAGAAGAGGCTGATGGTTACAATGAATTACAGGCAGGGGCATGGTTCAAATGTACTTGTGGCAGAATAGGTCACATTTCCGAACTGTTAGCAAACAAAGATACTACTCAAATGTGGTGCCCAAAATGCACCGAAGATCACTGGAGTTGGGCCAATAATGGCATTACTGAGACGGCGTAAGATTGACACCATAGATGAAAAGCGTATTGTCACAGGGATGATTGCCTCTACCGCGTTTATGCACAAATTCTATCCCTTGATCGACCAGAATTTCGCTTATTTCAAGACTAATTATACGGAGACCCTCGCCAAGTGGGCAGTCAAGTACTATGAGATTTATGAGGAGGTTCCATTTCAGCACATCCAAGACGAATTTAACATGAATCGCACCAAATTGAGTGATGATGATGCTGGTATGATTCATGACCTCCTTATCAAAATAAGTGAGGAGTATGTAGAGGGTGGTGGGAATCTCAATGTAAAGTACCTTGTTGATCAAGCTGAACGATGGTGTGAGGGTCGAGAATTAGAGATTTCAATTGGAAACGCTAAAATAATGCACGAAACTGGCGATTTCAAGGGTGCGAGACAGGAACTCAATCGATCTCAGGAAGTACACATTCAGACCTCCTCAATTATCACAGGTGACGAGTTATTTGGGGAAGAGGACATATATCACACTTTTCAAGATCAGGAAGAAGGATTCTTTAGATTTAACGGCAGGTTAGGTCATTTTCTCGGTGATTTTGATAGAGGATGGCTGATAGGGTTATCTGGCGCTTTCAAGAGGGGCAAGACATGGTTTGCCCAAGAGTTTGCTGTCATGGGTATGCTTGCGTATTTAAAAGTGGCTTTTTTTTCCTTGGAAATGAATGACGCAACAATGAAGCAAAGGATACGCAAAAGAATGGCAGGTGCGGCAGATGAAGCGGGTACCTACTTGTATCCTGTTTTCGACTGCTTGCATAATCAGACTGGAGACTGTAACCTCAAACGCCGAGTTCAAGACCACACTTTATTGACGGACGACGGAAAGGTACCTAATTTTGACGCAGATAGTCCGTATAGAGTATGCACAGCATGTAGGGAGAAACACAGGCAAGAATACCGGGCTACTACGTGGTATGAAGCGTTAGATGTGGCGAAGTTCGAGCCTGTCTATGTTTCCCGCAAGATGAAGCCATTTCTAAAGACTCACGGACACCTAATCAGGTTAAAAACATATCCCCGCTTCACAGCCAATGTAAGTGATATTACCTACGATTTGAACTTAATGGAGCAAGATGGGTTCATCCCAGATATTATAATCATCGATTATGCGGATATCCTGAAACCAGAAGATGATGTGATGGATGGAGTCCAAAAGGAAGATAGAACATGGATCGCCTTAGCGCAATTAGCCTCTGAACGCAACTGCCTTGTACTTGCACCAACACAAGTAAATAAAGCGGCACTGGAAGCAACATTGTTGAAGGAGTCGCATACAGCACGGTGGATCGGGAAATTAGCCCATATAGACGCTATGCTGGCTATAAGTCAAACAGAGGAAGAAAAAAGGATGGGTCGTACCCGAATAAGTACAATGTTGCACAGGCACAGGGAATTTGACTCCAGCCACACTATAACTCTGTTGCAGAAGATCGCTCATGGTCAGGTACACCTTGATTCCGACTTTATCAGGGAGATCGAAAGTTAACCTGGTAGGTACGCACATGAGAGATTGGGGAAAAATTTTTTTGCCATATACCATACGAAAAAGGAGATTCCGGGTATGCAGGAAATAAGGAAACTATTTAGGTTCGAGGCTGCACATCGGTTGCCAGCCCATCAAGGGGCATGTCGTAGGCTTCACGGTCACAGTTATAAATTAGAAGTTGGGATAACAGGTGGAGTCCAGAGATCAGAATCCAAACCAGATTTTGGCATGATTATGGACTTCGGGGACTTGAAACGTATCGTGGAAGAGGAAGTTATTAGCACCCACGATCATCAACTCCTCAATGAGATATATCCTAATCCAACAGCAGAGAACATGGTGAAAGCTATTGCGGAGTCTATTCAATTCAGACTCCCACCAGGTAGATTTCTAACCATCGTTAGACTCTGGGAAACGGAGGGGTGTTATGCAATCTGGAGGAGTACTAAGGCTATATAGTACCTTTGTGAGTCTCAATGGAGAGATATGTGAGGCTCATCAGGGGTCAATGTGTACCTTTGTTCGATTAGCTGGGTGCAATTTGCGTTGCTCTTGGTGTGATACGAAGTATGCACAGAAGGACGACAGCGGAACAGAGAAGACCATTGATTCTATCGTTCAAACAATCAGAGAACATGGATGCAGAAACGTCACACTTACAGGGGGTGAACCTCTCCAACAACTCGATGCAGTAAATGAACTGCTTGCAAGGTTAGTGGACATGAATTATAATGTGTCCGTCGAGACAAATGGAAGTATAAACTTTGTCCCCGTCGAGGGTGTCAGTTATGTGGTAGACTTCAAGCTACCATCCTCTGGTGAGTATGACAAGATGAAAGTTGTTAGTCCCTGGATGAAGTTAAGGGACAATGACTGGATCAAATTTGTGATCGCTGATGTACCAGATTATGAAACGGCTTGCGCCACGATGGACATGCTGAACCGTAAAGGATGCGAAGCCCAGTATGCTGTGTCTCCAATACTTGCTAACGTCTCGGCGAATAGAATGATGCAATGGCTCCGCTATGACCGAAGATTCAACGTGGTCATCAGTCTGCAACTCCACAAATTAATTGACCTAAACGAACCCGATTGATGGACCCCGAAAAAAAGTCTTGACAGGTGATGTAAAGGAGAATAAGATTGATTTTATCACCGTTTTTCAACCCGTAGGAAACAACCCACACACATGAAAGGAGACTTAGGAAAATGGCAATCGACCTTAAAGCAATCGACTTAAAAGCGTTGAAGGAGGAGATCAAACTCCTCAATGACACTGGCAATCTTGAATCGAAAATTAAGATCGTGGGAACCTCGAAAGAGAAGTTGGTTGACGCCTTCGGCGCCGCCGTAGACTTTCTCGATGACAAGGAAAAAGACATTCCTGAAACCTGCATTAACTTTTACAACTCCATCGACTGGCCCAAAGCGAAGGAAGATGGTGCCGGCGGCGAGAAGGAGGAGAAGAAGGAGGAGAAAGAGGAAAAGAAAGAGGAGAAAAAGAAACGCACTCCTCCGACTCCGACCAAGAAGATCACCTCCTTTGAGGAGATCGTTGAACGTCTGAAGGAACCCTCCAACCCCACAGCCTACATGGACAAACTGATGCTCGGCGGCGGCAAGATTGAATCCCTGATCGCCAAATTCAAAGAGTACCTGGACGATAGTAAAGTCGCTCACTCCGGGTTCCGCACCGTATCATCTGTCAAACGTCACATTGAATACCGGGAAGATCATGGCTGGGTATTTGAATCCGATGATGATAAAATCAAACTGGTAGGATTCAAAGCAAAGAAATAGGTCATGGATCAATCCAAAGTTCAACACTACTTTAAATTATTAATGTCGGAGGGGTTGGGGTTCGACCTATCGGATCCTAACCTCCTCGACACTCCTAAACGGGTTGCAAAAATGTACTGCTCGGAATGGTTTAAGTCCGTGGGCTCTGAGTTCACGGACTTTAAATCATTCCCAAATGAGGAGAAGTACACCCAGATCATTATGTATGATCGGATACACTTCACCTCTTTTTGTTCACATCATTTCTTACCATTCACAGGGCTTGCATGGTTAGGATACATACCAGAGAACACACTCGTTGGAGCATCCAAACCTACTCGCCTGATTCAACACTATGCCTCACGTCCTCAACTTCAAGAGAATCTAACCCATCAGGTCCTAAATGCTTTCGTCAATGCGATTAAACCTGAGGGCGCTATCGTAGTCATGCGGGCTATCCATAGCTGTATGACTTGCAGAGGAGTAGGACAGACAAACGGTGCAGGGATGATTACTGATGCCTTGCACGGCAGTTTCTTCAAACCAGAAGTTAAATCAGAGGCGTTAGAACTGGTTAAACTTTCTCTTATTGCATGAGGTAAACTATGAAAGGAACGGTCTTAATCACTGGAGCTACCTCCGGTATCGGTCTATCTATTGCAGACTATTACAGGGGAAAAGGCTATGATACTATCGAAGTCAGCAGGCTCGGCAAAGACTACAAAGTAGACCTATCAGATCAATCCGATGTTGCTGATTTCATTCTCGAATTTAACAGGTCAGGTATAGGTGGTACAGGTAGGTTGAATGTCCTTGTCAACAATGCAGGTGCTTTGTATCTGGATGAGAGTACGATGATGGCGAACGACCTGTATACTCTCCTACTATACACACCTTATATGTTGATGACTCGAATGGCTACGAGACTCGTGGGTGGTCACATCATTAACATTGCCAGTGTATCAGGCATGAAAGCTGATCCAGACACTCCTATGTATGGTGCTATGAAAGCAGGTCTAATCAGCATGACCAAATCATTCGCCCGCAGACTTGCACCAGGCATCAGAGTCAACTGTATATCCCCTGGTTTCATTGACACTAATCTTGTAGGTGGAAGCCCCTTACCACAAGAGTTCATTGATACGATACCATTGGGGAGGGACGCTCACCCAGACGAACTGAAAGAGGTCGTCCATATGTTGGATGAATCTGAATACATTACAGGGGCAAACATTGTTATTGATGGAGGTGTTACGGCATGAAAAATGCTTTTACCTATATCACAAGAGCCTGTCCTCGTGACTGTGACTACTGCAACATTAAGTCAGGGAAAGAGTCACGGGGCAGAATGTCAGTGGAGGATTGGGTCACTACCAATTATATTCTCAAAAATATGGGAGTGACATTCAATCTTATACTTGGGAACGAGACATGGTTGTTAGGTCACAAACTGCTTGACATCCTGAAACTCAATGAAGTTCCCTTCGCCCTCTACACCACAGCCCCACCAAGTCTGTTTGAGAAGTACAGGGACGAGTTCTTTGGGAGTGGGGTGATAGATAATCTCACCTGTGGGATTGATTACTCCTTTAAGTATCTGCAATCGATTACCCGCAAGTTCACTACCACAGAGCAGAAATCATGGGATGGTTGGCAGGCACTCAAATGGGCTAAGGAACACTATCCCAATCTTGATATGCAGGGCAACATAACTGTATACCGAGAGAATTATCTTCAACTACCAATGCTTGTGCAGGAGTTAGCTGAACTGGACATCTTTGAAGGGGTGAATCTAATCCATTGGAATAAGGATGGTCAGTATGATTTCTTCCCAGGCAGAGATGTCATGGAGAAGTACCTGTTCAGAGACCATGACATCGACTCCTTACACAATGTATTCAAACGAGTCCTCCGCAACTATCATCTGCTCCATCATCCTGAGGTACTTGATCTTGACATACCTACCCTGAAATTTATGCTCGACATGAAGTGGCATTGTGAGGGTGACCCATACGGTGGTCCGACAATAGACTCTGATGGAAGCCTTCGATGCTGTGGGTATAGAAGAGGAACCCGCACTCCTAAGATACACATTCTTGATATGGTTGGTAAGAAGATCGAACAGTGGGAGGAGGCTGTTCATGCAGATGCTATGGACTGTCCAGGGTGTAGCTGGTCATTCCCTCGAATGTTTAAGCACTGGAACGCAACCGATGAACCGTTCGGACGTGATGTGTTCACGAAACATGCTGGACGGCATGTCCCTGATGATAAGCTGTCCGAAAGGAAGATAGAATGAGCAAGCAACTGTGGTATGTCCTGATCATCACCTTAGCTGTCAACCTCATTGTTCAATGTCAAATGGGAATCAACATCGAACATATCCGCGATAGCGTCAAGCATATCGAACAGATTATGGAGGATCGATGAACAGGGACCTGTTCGATAAGCATGGATATGTAGTTATTCAAATAGGTTGCTGGATATGGACTGGACCATATCAGTATGACTACTACGGGAAGTGTGGTAAGGAATATGCTCACCGAGTGTCCTACGAGATACACAACGGTCCAATACCAGAAGGGATGCAGGTCTGTCACCGATGTGATGTTCCTATGTGTGTGAATCCTAAGCATTTATTCTTGGGTGACCAAAAGAGAAACGTCAACGATAGTATGCAAAAGGGTCGATATAAACATGGAAAGAGGCCCAGAAGATCGTTAGAGTACTGGGGGTTGACCAAGACAGATGCAGAGAACATAACCTTTAAGGTCAAAAAACAAATGAGAAAAAAGACAGTGGTTGCCAGAGAATATGGCATCAGCGTTTTTGTCTTGGATAACATTCTCAAAGGAGGTGTATCATCTGTGGAATAGTATGTTACTGGGCTAAGGAATCTGTCCTTACCCGTAGAGATTATAACGTGCTGTTTGAAGGAGCGGCGCTACGGGGTCAAGATGGTGTCGGTATAGGCATCATCGACCCTGATGGAGGAGTAAACAGTATCACTAAGTTTTTGGGTCCGTATGAGGGCAATGACGAATTGATACTGGACTATGTGTGCGAGAGGATGAGAGTGGGGTCGGTCCTGTTAGCATCCTTTAGGGCCACACCCGAGACGGAGCCTGTCACGGACTATCCTATGATTCAGCCCCTGAATCTGCCTTCAGAAGGGTTGTTTCTTATCCACAATGGTGGAGTGACCGACTCTGTTAAAAATGAATTGTCCTTTGATTTCCAGACCCCTCTGGACTCCGAAGCGATCATCGCCTCCTATCTTGCCAATGGGAAGAACATGGTTGCAACTATGGAGGACCTGTCAGGCAGTTTTGCTTTTGTCCTGCTTGATAAGGCGAAGGATAAGTTGTTTGCGGTGACCTCATTCTTGCCTCTCGCACACTCTTACGTTAGAGGGTACGGGTACTTTTACCACAGCGACAATGAAACGTTGGGGAAGGTCCTGTACTATCTTGTGCAATCGACCCGTGATGGTATCAACGTGTGGGAATCGTGGTACCATCACGATCTCGAAGGCTACTCTATTTATGAGACTGATTTACAGTCAGGCTTTCAAACCAAGCAGAAGTTTAAACCACGCTTTCTTCACCCTAAGTGGGACAGTCTCGCTGAACCAGGGTTCCATCAAAAGACTTTCGTTGTAGCGAGTGGAGGGATAGACAGTGGGTTAACTGCTTTCCTGTTAATGAAGGGAGGGCATGATGTCTCCATGCTACACTTCGACTACGGGCAGAAGTCAGAGAAGTGTGAAGCATGGGCTATCAATAAACTATCACATGAGTGGGGGATAGGCTACCACACGATTGACCTCAAGCATATCTACCACAGTCTTGCTGACCCCTCTATGCTATTGGAACAGAACATACCTGTCACCTCTGGGGGTGATGACATCAAATCAACTATCGCCTGGGTAGCAGGGCGGAACGCTATCTTTGCCTCTATCGCTATGGCTTACGCTGAATCAGCTATCCTTAATTATAACTATCGCCACGTGTATCTCTCCGCAGGGTGGTCACAGTTGAGTGAGGAGACAGGAGGTTACCCTGACAACTCGTACAAATTCAACAAAGCAGTGGACATGTTGAAGCGGTACGGATACATTACAGGGCACCGAATTAGTTTCATGCCTGTGCTCCAGAACCTCACTAAGACAGAGTGCTGGAGACTTGGTGATGCTTTCAACTTTCCTTTTGAGTTTACCGTGAGTTGTGATGCTCCAGAGATGTATGACGGGCGCCCACATTTATGTACTGACTGTGGGAGTACCAAGCTATCGATGATCGCCGCTGACAGATCAGGCGCAATAGATAATCGAAGATTCAAAGGTTCAGCAGGTTACGGGGCTCGTAAGCCTGAGAATCTGCCTACGGTATTGACTGCTCCTCAAGACATCATCAATCGGTTATACATTGATCACAACGCACGAAGGCAACTGCAGGACCTTTTAAGGGGATAATATGATTTATGCAGTAGATATAGATGGCACGTTGACTGTGGACGATACGAACCCAGAGAATTGGTTTCGCTATGCTGACATGAAGCCTCTCCGAGAGAATATTGCCAAGATAAATATGTTGTATATGGAAGGGCATCAAGTCATCCTCTACACAGCACGATATGAGGAAGACAGGAAGGTCACAAATGATTGGCTCAAAATCAATGGTGTCAAGTATCATCGATTAATAATGGGCAAGTTTAGGGCAGATGTTTACGTGGACTCTAACGCAAAACGACCGGAGGAACTATGAACGAAGACCAAAGAAAGCTGTATGATAACATTAGGAATATGTTCCATGATGAAAAGCACGATTGCACGAACCTGGCTAAAATGATTCCTGTTCTGTTTCCCAAGACAGATGGGGAAGATATTACCACGGAGATCCTTGACTCTCTTGTTCCAATTCTTGAAGCCAGAGCAGAGTTGGGAGTAAGAGTAATGGAAATTTTTTATGACTTAGAGGGAGACTGAAAATGATACTATTATTTAGCGGAGGTTTGGATAGCTATATCGGGTGGCACTTTTTAAAGCAACCTAAGACGTTGTATGTAGGGTTAGGTCACAGATATATGACCCATGAAATTGAGAAAGTGAAGTTACTCATCCCCGACACCACGATTGATACGAGATTGAATCTTGCTGACTGGGAGGAAAGAGACGCAAACATTCCACTCCGTAATGCATTCCTTGTTATGATCGCCAGCAAGTATGACAAGGACGTTGCCTTGATTGTGCAAAGAGGGGAGATGAACATACCAGACCGATCAGTCAAGTTCTTCAATGACTGTGGTGAGTGGTTGACGTTTCTCTGGGACACCAGGGTGACTGTCAATACACCCTTCTTCTCTATGACAAAGACTGACATGGTGAAATGGTATCTTGATCAAGGTTTTGACCCACGTAAATTAAGCACCACACGCAGTTGTTACTCGCCAGGTGACAGACCCTGCGGGAATTGTGCGGCTTGCTTCCGTCGTTGGGTTGCGTTCACCAACTGTGATTTGGCAGAGGAATATGATCGACCGATAAAAAAGTTTGATGGCTTAAAAAAATATGTTGACAACATGAAAGGGGGTTTGTATGACGAGAAACGAACGGATGAAACTCTATTGGCGCTCAAAAAAGCGAGGATAATATGACCACAAATCTGCTTCTTGACTCCGGTGCATATTCCGCTAAAACACAGATGAAGAAGCTGGACATTGATGATTACATCCAATACATTAACAATAATCTGGATGTTTTCCCTACCTACTCTTACTTCAATCTTGATGTTATAGGGGATGGTGACAAATCCTATCAGAACTACCTCTACATGAAAATGAAAGGACTCTATCCTATCCCTGTCTGGCATGCTGAAACTCAAACCCAGTTCCTTGAATTGTACCTAAAGCAAACGGACTACATAGCGATAGGTGCCATCAGCGTTATGTCCAATCAACGCACGATTAGTAGTTTAGATCATGTCTGGGAGACCTTCCTCACAGAGTCTAATGGCATGCCAGTCTGCAAAGTGCATGGGTTTGGTCTGACCTCACTGTTCATTATGACTCGCTATCCCTGGTACTCAGTAGACAGCACCAGTTGGGTACAGTTCGGACGTTATGGTGTCATTCTTGTGCCCCATACGAGATCAGGTGATTGGGTGTATAACGAGAACCCACACATTGTTACCGTATCTTCTAAATCACCCCGCAAAGGACTCCGTGGTAAACATTTCGATACCTTCCCAGAAGTAGTCAAACTAAAGATGATCCAATACATAGAGAGCAGGGGATTCACTCTGGAAGAGGTTGCTAACAATCACCTCGCCAGAGACAAAATAAACATGCTGTATTATATCAGCGTAGAGGCAAGTATGCCTGACTGGCCCTGGAAGTTAGTACCAAAATCAAAGACAGAGGATGTGATATGAAACTCTATCTGGCAGGGAACTTCCCTGTGATGAAAGACCCCGTAAAGGAGAGGGACTTTAGAGACACCGCCCTTGGTGAGACTGACGAGTGGAGGCGTCTGCTGTCCTATTTTTATCCAAAAGATATTCAAACAGTCATTGACATGAGGAGGGAAGAGATAAATGGAGGTAAATAGATTAGATTTAGTGGATGTGTTGAATCTCGTCCGACCAGGCTTATCGCAAAAGGAGATCGTTGAGCAGTCCAACCACTTCATCTTTAATAAGGATGAAGTTCTTGCCTACAATGACGAACTCCTCATTTCCTACCCTTTCGATATTGATGTCCAATGCACAGTCGATTCCTCTTTGTTCCTGAAACTCCTATCTAAGATGACCACAGAGACTATCTCCCTTGAGGTCAAGAAGGGTATCTTAGAAGTGTGGAACGAAAAGACTAATGCTCAAATACCCATCGTGGAAGAGTCCGAAATCTTTGAGCATATTAAAACTGTTACGTCAGGATTAGGAGACACTAAGTGGCACAGACTTTCGGAAGACTTCATTGAAGGTCTGAGGCTGTGTGCGTTTAGTGCTGATACTGACAGGCAGAGAGGAACATTGACCTGTGTTAGAGTTGAAGGATCAGATGTGATGTCTGGTTCAAAGAGTAGGATAAGTTGGTACCAAATGGATAAGGAAGTCGATGAGGACTTCTATATCGAGGCGGCGCTGATTCAAGAGTTGTCCAGATATGATGATATTTCCTCCTACACATTGTCAAAAGCATGGGCACACTTTAAATCAAAAGGCGGCGTCACGTTCAGCGCACGCCGGGTCATTCCTTTAGAACTACTGCCCTTTAGGGAACCGTTCAAGGACTTTGATACCGGCGTGCGTATCAGTATACCTGCTGACTTGCGAGGCTCCATCGAGACTGTCAACCTTGTGAATGAAGGGGAACAGGGAGTTGATAAGCTGGTCACGCTAATGATAGATAAGGATAAAATAACGTGTAAGGCTGAAACTAAAAAGGGTGCTATTCTACAGGAAGTACCGTTCGGGAAGACACCCAATATTGACAAGGACTTCTCGCTCCAGATCAGACCTGACTTCCTGATTGATGTACTCGAAAAGGCTACGTTCATGTATGTTGGTGAACGTTTAGTCCTCTTCAAGCGTCAAGCCTTTCAGCACATAGCGGGGTTGAACGTTAATTGATGGCAACTAAAGGGTTCTTCACCGATGATCAAATAGAGAAAGGCTCCCAGCGATTCGTTGACCTTGATGACACAGGTCCATACTGCAAAGACTGTGGGCTGTATAAACACGTCCGTTCCCCACGCATGAAGTACACAGGGGAAGGGGCATTGAAGGTACTTGTGATAGGCGAGGGTCCGGGCGAGAAAGAAGACCAATTAGGAAAGCAGTTTGTGAAACATGCACAGGCTGGGGGTTACTTGTGGAGAGAGTTAGGGCTCAATAAAGTTGACCTTGATCGTGACTTCTGGAAGGTCAATGCTGTGAACTGTCGTCCTATGACATCTGGGAAGTGGGCGAAGGTCAAGAACCGCACACCTGAAAAGTCAGAACTCCGCTACTGTCGTCCTATCGTTGAACAAACCATTCGAGAACTTCAACCTAAATTCATACTACTGATGGGAGGAAAAGCCGTTGAGTCTTTCTACCTTGATCACTTCAAAGAGGCAAGCATTTCAAGGTGGCGTGGTCTGGCTATTCCAGATCGAAGATATAATTGTTGGGTGCTTCCTTTATTTCACCCTTCCTATATCACCAGAGATAAAGATAACGCAAACCTTACCAGTCAATACAGCAGAGATATTACCAACGCCATCGAGTTCATACGTTCGGCAGACAGTTTCACAATTCCAGACTACAACAAAAGGATTCACTCCTTATTTAGTTACCACGATGTTATATCAATCTTGGACAGAGTTCTCCGAGAGCAGCCTCCACGACTTGAAATAGATTATGAGACAACAGGACTGAAACCATTTAGACCTGGACACAAGATAGTCTCCATGTCGTTCTGCTTTGATGAGCAGGAGGCGTACTCTTTTCCATTCCAGTACAGAAATCATTGGAATCGTAAGGAGTTCCTTGAAATCAAGCGCCGGATCCGCTCGGTATTAAGAGACCACGACATAGGTAAAGAAGCACATAACATGAAATTTGAAGATGTGTGGTCGAGTGAGATCATGGGAGTTGAGGTAGAGAATTGGAACTGGGACTCTATGATCGCCGCCCACATCATCGACAATCGCAAGTACTTTACAGGGTTGAAGTTTCAGACCTATGTCAACTTCGGATTCTATCCATATGATAAACCCGTTCAGCGATACATTAAAGGGTTCCCGTTCAATAAGATGGATCAATGTCCGCTCGATGATCTGTTACACTACGGTGGACTTGATTCTTTATTCGGATTCATGTTGCAACCAATCCAAAAGGTAGAGATAGAAAAAAGAAAGATGGAGTACCCATATGACTTCTTCCATGAAGGAGCCCTTGTTCTTGCTGACATCGAAAAGCGTGGCGTGTGTACCAATGAAGAATATTATAATGAGCAAGCAAACAAGGAAGGTACTGGAGTCATTGATAGGAAGATAATTGACTTGCTAAAGATCACTAAGTTTGGTAAGGATGCACAGAAGTTCAAGGACAAGACAGGTAAGGAGATTGATATTGAGTCACCAAAAGACTTAGGACACCTCCTCTATGACATCCTGAATTATCCCCCAATACTGACTGAAAAAAAGAACTACTCTGTGGATGAGAAAGCACTCCAGAAGATTGACCTGCCCTTTGTTCGAGACTTGTTGGCACTCCGCAAGATGATTAAAGTAAAGGGAACGTACTTGGCACAGTTCAAGAGGTTCTCATACAATGGTGTAATGAATCCCTCCTATGATCTAACGATACCAAAGAGTTACAGAGGATCATCTTCCGATCCTAACTTTCAGAACATACCTAATCGAGATAAATTTTCAAGGATGACATGTAGGAAAGGAATCATCCCGAGCAAAGGTCATGGTCTGCTTTCTTCTGACTTCTCAGGCATTGAGGTCGCAATTAGTGCCTGTTATAATAAAGATCCAGAGTTAATTCGATACATTACAGACCCCACAACTGATATGCACCGAGATGCCGCATCAGACATCTGGATACTACCCAAAGAAGAAGTCACCAAAGAGATTAGATACTCAGGTAAGAACGGGTGGGTGTTCCCTCAGTTCTATGGTTCATACTATGGTAACTGCGCTCCTGACCTGTGGGATAATTACCTTGACCTTCAAACGAACTCAGGCTTAACGCTCAAAAAACATCTATCAAAGGCAGGTATAAAAAACGTTCAGGCGTTCACTGACCATTGTAAAAAAGTGGAGCAAAAGTTCTGGGGACGTAGGTTCAAGGTCTATAAGAAATGGAAGGAAGCAATCAATGAGGAGTACAGGAAGCACGGGTTCATAAGTAGTTATCTTGGCTTTCAATTCACAGGCTACATGACTCGGAATGAATGTACGAATTATCAGACACAGGGCACAGCATTCCATATGCTCTTGTGGAGTCTCATTGAAGTAGAAAAGATTGCGGCAGAGGAAGAGTGGGAGTCAATGATCATTGGTCAGATACATGATGATATGATCCATGACTATGACGAAGAGGAACTACCCCACATCATTGAAACGATTAACTATGTTGGTACTGAGAAGATCAAGGAGATGTTCCCCTGGATTATCGTACCCTTAGAGATCGAACACGAAATATCAGGGATAGATGGTAACTGGGCCGAAATGACTGAATATAAACTGGCAGCTTAGGAGGAAGCATGACGTTAAATGTAGATTACAGACCAATGTCGTTGGATGAAATGATGGGTAACGAACCAGTAGTTGAGAGCCTGAGATCAGTACTCGGGAGGGATAAAGACATACCTGGAAGTTACTTCTTCACTGGGTTGCCAGGCTGTGGTAAGACAACTCTTGCCTATGTCATCAAGGAAGAACTGTCCATATCAGATATGGATTTCTATGAGTTTAACTCGGCAAACACAAGAGGGATTGATACCATCAGAGACATCAATTCCAGTGTGAAGACCGCCCCTATGAATAGTGACAAGAAGATGTATCTATTGGATGAATGTCACCAGATAACGGGCGCCGCGATGGAAGCACTCTTGAAAATGTTAGAGGACCCACCCAAGCATGTCATCTTTGCCCTGTGTACTTCTGAACCTGAGAAGATCAAGACCAACACGCTGAAAGCAGTCCGTAGACGATGCCATGAAGCGCATGTCTTAGCACTACGCAGAGGGCAGATTATCAACCTGCTGAAAGATGTACTCGAAGGGGAAGAAGTTGTGGACTTCCCAAAGGCGATCACCACGAAGATAGCAACGAGTTGTTGGGGTTCACCAGGTCAGGCATTGTCTTTGCTTGACTCTGTTATTGATATGGGCGACATCGAACAGATGGAAGAGGCAATAGAAAATCTCGTGGTTAGCGAGAAGTCGGTCACCGAATTGTGTAGGATTTTGATTGACATTAGGTTGACAGGCAGTAGTAAATGGGAACAGATCAGGAAGCTATTACCTAAAGTAACTGGAGATCCAGAGTCTATTCGATATGCTATCTGCACCTACTTGCAGAAAGTGATCGTGGACAAACCAATGAGTCCGGGACTTTTAAGTATTGCCTCCCTTTTTACCGACTCGTTCATGTATACAGGGCGTCTCGGGCTGGTGCTTGCTTGTGCGCTGGCTTGTTCAGCATCACAAGAGGACGACATACCGTTTTAAGGAGAGGCTATGAGTGATCTAAATTATGAACAGGATCTACACATTGACCCAGACTCATTGGAAGAATGTCTTGTGGAACAAGCAGAACTCTATGGGAAGTGGTCTAATGCTTGGGCTAAAGCTGTTAAGGAACGTGATCATGCCAAAGAACAACTCAGTATTATTAAAGCACAGTTGGACATGAAGATCAGGAAGAACTGGGACATATTAGGGTTTGATAAGAAACCTACCGACATGGCTATCACGACATGGATCTGTGCCCACAAGGATTACATCAAATCAAACTTCCTGTTGATACAAACAACCTATAGTGTGAACGTGTTAGAGGCAGCTAAGTGGGCGTTTCAGCACCGCAAAGATTCCCTTGATAATTTGGTGAAACTGTTTCTCTCCAACTACTATTCAGATACAAAATCAGTTGGTGTAGAAGCCAGACAAATGCTTGCCGAACACAGGCAAGATAAACATTTAGATGTAGTGGAAAATAACCCAAGGACAGCTAAACTAAAAAGGAGGAAGCAAGAATGAGTTTCAGGACCAAGACCAAGAAAATGAGAGAGGATCTCCAAAAGAGAACTCAAGAAAGCATTGACCGTGGCGAAGATATGCCTGAGTATGGGACTATCTTCATTAAGGATAAACTGCCAGAAGGCATAGGGTTCTGGAGACCTGACTTCGGCGATCATCTGCTCGATATTATCCCGTTCGTTGCAGGAGAGCAACATCCGAGAGTGCCTAAAGAGCGTATGGCATTCAATATTGATGTATGGATTCATCAGAACATTGGTCCGATGTTTGACCAGTTTGTCTGCCCCCAACGCATGTTCAAACAGCCTGACCCTATATGTAATTACATGAGGGGCAAGAGACTGCCTGAGAAAGAGTGGAAAGCAATCGCTCCCAAACGCAGGACAGTCTATCTTGTCTGGGTGCATGATACTCCAGAAGAAGAGGAGAAGGGCTTGCAGATTTGGGAAGTTGCGTGGTGGAACTTCGAAAAGAACGTGGATGAAATTGCAAAGAACCCGAAGGGTGGAGCACCAGTTCCTTTCTCTGATTATGATGAAGGGAAAACAATCGCTTTCTCCATCAAGAAGTCAGGGACGTTCACAGATTCATCAGGCAAGGAGCGTGATAGCATGGACTTCGTTGGTCATCGTTTCGTTGACAGGGACGAGGCTATCCCCGATGCTATTCTTGATCAATCATTTTCTCTGGACGAGTGTGTGAACGTTCACCCTAACTATGATAAGATGGAGGAAGCGTTCACAGGATCGAAAGGCTCACCTGATGATGGTGGTGAAGAAACCCAACCTGATACTCAATCTGCTTCCACTGATAATAATAACGATTCTCAACCTGAGAAGAAAAAGGAAAAGTCTGAGCCTGCTGGTGATGCACCAACAGCAGACTTTGAATGTCCAGGAGGGGGAACACCAGGGCTTGACATCGAAAAACTCCCTGAGTGTGCCAAGTGTCCTCACTATGATCCGTGTTCCGATCTTGCTGATACAGGTGGTGCCCCCGTAAAGGAAGAAGTGAAGGAAGAAGTGCAGGAAGAAAAGAAAGCCGAACCTGGTCGAAAGAGAATCGTCAGGCGTAGGCGTACTTAGAAAGGAGGTGAATACAAATGAGTGAAATGCGAATCATGGGCGTTGAAGGTGACAACAAAATGACATGGGAT
>Ga0114922_10002711_pt1 | contig 16532 bp, 17 predicted proteins | sample AartaG_FD_100975 | JGI IMG/M metagenome (GOLD analysis project Ga0114922, IMG submission 100975) | Deep subsurface microbial communities from Aarhus Bay to uncover new lineages of life (NeLLi) - Aarhus_00045 metaG | ecosystem: Environmental > Aquatic > Marine > Oceanic > Sediment | place...
AGGTAAAAGAACTGTAGTAGCAAAATCCGGTATAACTGCTCTTTTTATAAAAAATAATGCCCACCATGCGTCCTCAGCCATATAGACTAAATCTGAACAAATCACAGGAAGTGTAAATCCACCCCCCACAGCAAAACCATTAATCACAGATATTACTGGTTTTGAAAAATCCCAAAACTTAAGGCATAACTTCTTTGATGCCATATCTCTTAAATTGACTTCTGTTCTATACTTTTCAGGTATATCTTTCAACATTTCATTTGAAAAATAACCTCCTGAAGAAAAAGCTCCTGCCTCCTCACACCCAGTCAATATCATAACTTTAACTTGTTTATCCTTATCGGCATGCTCAACTGCATACCCGAGCTCTAAAAGACCTAATGGTGAAAGAGCATTTTTTTTTTCAGGCCAATTTAGGGTAACCGTTAAAATTCCGTTCTCTTCTTTTTCATACTTAATTTGTTTAAATTCTTCTACAAGCATTAATACAATAAAATCATAAGACAATAAAATATTTTATAAAGTAATTTAATCATAATATTATTTTAACTTATAAAATCAGAAATTTTAATAAATGAAGTCATTTGAAGAAAAAATCGAAAAATTAGCGGAATTAATAATCAATTCAAAAAACATTGTAGCTCTTACAGGTGCAGGTATGTCCACTGAAAGTGGGATTGCTGACTTTAGAAGTCCTGTATGAATTCGCATCGATACATTCCTATGTAGCTAATACGAGTAAGAATTTAGAATTTATGTTAGAAAATGGGAGACAAATTTTTAGTGCGCGACCAAATAAAGGACACAAAGCTTTAACTAGGCTTCAAAAACTTGGAAAGTTAAATGGAGTTCTTACACAAAATATCGATAGATTACACCATAAAGCTAAGACTAAAAATATTATAGAATTTCATGGAAATGCTTATGAAGCGAAATGTATGACATGTGGTCATGTTTACGAGATAACATTTATGGTGAATCAAGTTATGAAAGGGAATTATTCACCTTCTTGTGAAAAATGTAGAGGAATGTTAAAACCAAACGCAATTTTTTTCGGTGAACCTCTTGAATCTACTACACTTGAAGCCGCAGATGCTATGATTACTGAATGTAATTTGCTTTTAGTTCTTGGAAGTAGCTTGGTTGTATACCCCGTGGCATTTTATCCACAAAAAATCCTCTCGCTTGGAGCAAAATTAGCAATTATAAATATTCAAGAAACTGATATGGATTCAGTGGCTCAAGTCGTAATTCATGAAAAAATAGGTGATGTACTTCCAAAGGTAGTCTCTATTATTAAAAACCTTTTGACTAAAAGCTAAAAAAATAAGAAAAAAATAATTTAGCAAAATAAAGAGTTAACTAGATTAACCAGATCTTAAAACCTTTTTATCAACTTTTCCAACTGCGGTGAGCGGGAGCTCTTCTGAAAACTCTATCAATTTGGGAACTTCATATGGCGATAAATTCTCTTTTGAAAACTTTAATATATCTTTTTCAAGAACTTCCTTATTTCCATCAAATTCAAAATCGGGATTAATTTGTATAAATGCTTTGACGATTTCAGAACCAGGTCTATCTGGGTTTGGAATACCAATTAATGCAACTGACCCAATAGCAGGATGTTTAACTAGACTATCTTCAACCTTGGCAGAAAATACTTTAAATCCTCCAACGATAATCATGTCTTTGGTGCGGTCAACAATCTGAATATAACCATCCTCATCCATTATTCCGATGTCACCACTATGCATATAACCATCTTTATCTATAGCTTTAGCTGTTTCTTCTGGTTTATTATAATATCCTTGCATTACCAATACACCTTTTACACAAATCTCTCCAGGCTCTCCCAATGGAACCAGCTCATTAGTTTCAGGGTCAACGATCTTTAGATCGACATTTAAAATTGGTACTCCTACCTTACCTAATTTTTTCTTACCTATAGAGGGATTCATTGTTGCTACGGGTGATAATTCTGTCATTCCATAAAGCTCTAATAATTTGCCTTCTCCTACTATACTTTCTAAAACTTCTTGAGATTCTTTTGGAAAGGGAGACGCTGCGGAAATGCATATTTTCAAATTTGTGTGATCTAATCTTTTAAATTTTCGAAAATTAATTAAAATTTGATACAAAGAAGGTACATTAACTAGGACTGTTGGTTTATATTTTTTCATTTCATTACAAATTTGTAATGAATCACGAGGATTAGCAATTAAAACTTGACTCCAACCCAAGGCAATAGCACCTTGACATACAGTTAAACCAGCAATATGAAACATAGGAAATCCTGATAATAAAACTCCTTTTCCCTCTTCCCATTGAAGCCATTTAATGATCCCTTTCATATTTGAAACATAATTTCTATGACTCAACATTGCACCTTTGGGCGGGCCTGTGGTTCCACCAGTATATTGAATCCAGCCAATATCATCCGGAGTTATATCAACTTTTGGTAAATCAGTAGAAAATTTTGTCAGTACATCGTCTTGAAAATTGTAAACAATCTTTCCTTCTAATGGAGTGACCTCCCCAGAGGGGATTTCTCTAACTGCTTTAATTTTTGCTTGATCTTCTTTAGAAAATGAACCGATTACACTTGTAGCTACCACTACTTTTAGTTGTGGTAATTGGTCAGCGACATTTTTCAAACGATGTTCAAAAATTGCATCAAGCGTTACTAAAGCAACATTTTTACCTCCTTTTCCAAGATCATCTAATTGATAATGCATTTGAACATCGGAGAGTAGAGGGCTAACACCTGAAACAACACATCCGGCTTTAAGTGTACCTATAACTGAATATACATATTCTGGAATGTTTGCTAAATTAATTCCTACTACATCCCCCTTTTTGAACCCATTTTCAATCAACATATTTGCAAATTGATTAGAATATCTATCTAACTCACCATAGCTGATTTCTAATCCCTGAAAAGCAAGTGCTAAATTATCGGGATACTTATCAAACATTTTTTGTACCAGTTCAGCAAATGTAGTCTCAAATTCTTTCGGGTCAAGATCTTCCAATCCAGGATCCCAGCTTTTTTTCCAAAATCTGCTTTCATACGGATTTGACATGTTAAAATTACACATTTTTTATTTATTAAATCCAATTCAAATTCGAATTGTGATATTAAATAAGCTATATTTTATTAAAAAGGTTTATCAAAATTTTTTATTCTTTCAATCCCAATAAGAATTTTCTATAAAAATGTTTTATTTCTATAACTATTTGAATCTATTAAAAAGAATAATAATAAAAAAAAAGGTATTAATTTTTTCGTAAAAGTTTTTTATCTACTTTTCCAACTACCGTAAGTGGCAATTCTTCTGTAAATTCAAACAATTTTGGAACTTCATATGGTGCGCATTCTTTCTTAGCAAATGCTAAAATCTCTTCTTTTAAAGTTTCTTCATTATCGTATTCATAATCTGGCGCAATTTGTATTACAGCTTTAACAATTTCAGATCCAGGTCTATCAGGATTTGGAACGCCGATAGTGGCTATCATTTCAATAGCAGGATGCTTTGTTAAAGTATCTTCCAATTTTGCAGAGAAGACTTTAAATCCACCAACAATAATCATATCTTTTGTTCGATCTGCAATTCTTACATACCCCTCTTCATCCATAATTCCAACATCACCAGTATGCATGAAGCCATCTGAATCAATAGCATTCTTAGTTTCTTCTGGTTTGTTATGGTATCCATCCATAACCATCGGGCCTTTAATGCAAATCTCTCCGGCTTCGCCTAAAGGTACTTTTTCCCCTGTGTCAGGGTCTACAAGCTTAAAATCTACATTAGGGAAGGGTAGACCAATATGTCCCAGTTTTTTATTCCCTCTTGAAGGATTGCCAATTGTTAATGGTGAAGTTTCAGTCATTCCATATAATTCTATGAGTTTTCCTTCACCAATTACACCTTCAAATATCTCCTGTGATTCCTTTGGAAAAGGCGCTGCTGCGGATATTGCATAATCAATCATATTTCTGCCGATTTTTTTGAATTTTGGATTCTTTATCAACATTTGATACAATGTAGGTACGTTTGCCAAGACGGTGGGCCTATATTTTAACATTTCTTTAATAATATGGTTAGTGTCTCTCGGATTTGGTATTAAAATCTGACTCCAACCTAACATTATTACATTCGAGCAAGTAAATAATCCTGCTATATGGAAAAATGGGAACCCTGACAATCCAAAGCCTGTTCCAAATTCCCAGCTAAGCCAATGCTGAAATATTTTTATATCTGCAACGAAATTTCTATGACTTAACCTCGCTCCTTTTGGGGGTCCAGTAGTACCACCAGTATATTGAATGAATGCAATATCTTCTGGATTTATTTTTACATTTGGTAATTCATCAGGATATTTGCCTTTGATTTGTTTATGATATTCAAGCACAATTATTCCTTCTAATGGAGTAACTTTCCCCTTAGGTATCTTCCCTACCATTTTTCCTAGCTTTGCTAACATTTTCGGCATGAATCCGCCAACTGAGGTTGTAATAACAAGCTTTAATGATGGAATTTTTGTATAAATCTTAGTAATATGACCTGCAAAAATAGCATCCAAAGTAAGCAAAGCAACTTGTTTTCCTCCAGCTCCTAAATCGTTTAATTGATATTGTATCTGAACAGCCGAAAGAAGTGGAGAGACACCTGAAACGATAATTCCTGCTTTTAAACCTCCCAAAATTCCAATTATATATTCAGGAATATTGGCGGTATTTATTCCAAGAACATCCCCTTTTTTAAGTCCATTTTCAATTAACATATGAGCAAATTCGTTTGATAACTTATCTAATTCTCCATACGTAATTTCTGTTCCATAAAAAGCAAGCGCTAATTTTTCAGGGAGTTCTTCAAATGCTCTTCTAGCAATTTCAGTAAAAGAAGCTTCGAACTCTTTAGGATCCAGATCCTTAATATTTGAGTCCCATTTTGACTTCCAGAACCTATCTTTATATTGTTTTGACATTTTAATTCATTGTTTTTTTTTTTAATTTTAAAATTACAAGATTGATATTATACGTTACTTATTATAAAGTTTGATTTTACATTTCCTTCATATTACATAATTCTGAACTAAAACATAAAGACATTTTCGTCGGGAATAAAGTATGGTTATAACCTTATTCTTTTCATTTTTACTTTTAATCACCCCTCTCCGTCTTCATGAAACAATTTTACTTTTAAAAGAATGTTTCTTCTTGTAAAAAGAAATGATATTACTTACCTATGGAGAAATTACATATATTTCAGAAAATTGTCGGCGTATCTTCGTTTTATTTTGAAGAATCGTTACTTCATGTGATGAATTTGAATCAAACAGGATTCACATTATATAAAAGGAACAATAATACTTCCCTCATTTCAAGTGGGGATGGCACGTTAGATGAGTTACTTTCTGGGGGCTTTCATCAAGATTTAGTGTATTTGCTCTATGGAGATAAGAAGCTAACGACCAATATTTTATTAACTACGGCTGTTATTGCCCAAAAAGCTTTTAACAATGGAGGGCTTGGAGAAGGTATTAGAGTTGCCTTTATCGATGGAAATAATCGGTTTAATCCTTATAATGTAAGTAAGTTTGCGGTTTCCCAGAATTTGTCCCCTCGGAAAGTGTTAGAAAACATCATGATCTCGAGAGCGTTTACATGGGATCAAATGGTCGAGATTTTGGAGAATAGACTTTCCGCACTTGAAGATGTGAAAGTAGTGTTAATCTCTGGGATTACAACTCTGTTTGAAGGCTATGAGAAACAGACTTTCGAAGATCTACTAAGAACTATAGACGGAATTAAACAAATACTCTGGAAAACAAATCCCCTCATTATTATAACGGCACCTTTACACGAACATTCTCTTTTTAGACCGAAGGGTGGAAAAATTCTTTCTCATTTTGGAAATGTGTTAGTGATGATAAATGATGATGATCGGTATGTAGAATATGTTCTCGTCCAACACCCATATCTTCCAGAGAATCGGTTGTTAAAGTGGAAATCTCGTACACCCAAGAAAAAAGTTCCTTTAAAGAATACAACATTAGATTATTGGTTTTAAATATATCACCAAAAGGCTTTTTCAAATTTATCGATAGTGTCCTGTAAACTATCTTTAATATGCTTTTCAAAATCAGTAAAAACACTTATATCATTATCCCAGTTATCAAGCATCTCTTTTGGATATAGATTAAAGAATTTATTTACAATACTCTTTATTTCTTCTTTAACTTTTTTCTCCTTAGTCTTTTTAGAGGAATTTACAATAAAAGATAATCCATGCTGTTTTGTGATAATATATTTTTTATCTTTTAGCTCAAAATTAGATAAACCTCCTCTTTCTAATTCTTCTGCTAATAGGTTTAAAGCGGACAGTAATGCACCAATTAACTGGTCATCAACGTTTCTATCAAAAACACGATGATATAAGACAGCGCCAGCATCATTTAATATCCAAATATCTTGTATTACCTTTTCCACAGAAATCACAGATTATTACATTCAAATTAACTATTAAGTTAATTAAAAAAAAATATATATAAAATATTTAATGTTTAGTTTTTAAAAAACTAGTATTTATTATTCACTAGATCTCGGTCTAATATATCCATAATATGCTCCAAAAATTCCAGCAATGGCAGAAACCCACGCTAAGTAATAGAACACTGTAAATCCAGGGCCTCCTAAAAATACAAATACTCGATCTATTGCAAAATTGAGAAAGATCAACATAAAGCTAAATGACATAATTGCTAATGATAAAAATGCTTGTTTATATGCTTTCTCCTCTACAGCTCGATAAGATTCTATTGCTCTTCGTAGAAAAGGGGCATACACCATAACCATATAAATAAATACAATCAAGAACGCAAAAACATCTAAAAAATCATTATTATTTTCATAGATTAATAAAACATAGACACAACTAAATAATCCATAAATTGATACGATAATTTTTTGAACTGTGTTATATCCCTTTTCAAAAACATTCACCTTTAATATGTAAGATAAGAAAATAGCAATTGTTACAAGGAATTCGCTTAACCTAAAATCTTCTACTATGTTATACAAATATGCATTTATAGAACCATCTTGTACCACACTTAGCTGTGTCACTACAAAAACTTTTGATAACCAAGAAAAAACAATTGCTAAAAAGTAGCCGAGAAAAATTAATAAAAGTAAACGAGTTAAGTTATGACGTTTAATGAAATATTTCTTTAATATCAGCACAAGCAAAACTGCAGCGAAGATTAATATAAAGGATTCAAAGATCATACCAATAAAATTTAAATATATATTTTCAACCATGATATATTATTATGAAAATCTGAACATTTAAAATTTTATTTTAAGAAATAAATATTAAATAACTGAAAAAAAGTCCAAGACTTATATCTTTCAGATAATAGGTTATAAAAGTGGAAACCTTGTATATCCAAGAAAAAAGCTCCTTTAAAAAATACGACATTAGATTATTGGGTTTAGTTTTCATTTCAACTGAATTTGTTTTCCGCGATTCATATAATTCAAGAAAACGTGAATTTATCTATATCATACTAAATAAATATATAAATGTGAATAGCTTTTAAATAATGTGAAATAATAGTCACTGTCATCTAATAAAAAAATAATTCGTATGATGTGAAGAATTTTGGACATTAAAATTTTTAAAAAGACATTTAAATTTATCTGTGATGAATGTGGAGAATTTACACATACAAAATCGGAATATTGCGAAAATTGTGGGGCACAGGCTTTAAGGAATGCAACAAATGAGGATTATACGAGATATGAAAAGGAAAAAATAAGTGAAGTTAAAGAACTTCGGATAGAATCTGAGAAAGTTGAGGAAACTAGGCACGTTGCTGAGAGAGCTGAGAAGGTAGCTGAGAAAGCTAGGATGGTTGCTGAGAGAGCTGAGATAAAAGCTGAGAAGGTAGCTGAGAATGTAATTAAGAAAGCTAAGAATGCTGGGAAGGAAACTGAGAAAGCTGAAAAGATAGCTAAGAAGGTAACTGAGAAAGCTGATAAGGCTGCTGAGAAAGCTGAGAAGGAAGTTAAGAAGGCTGTTGAGAAAGCTAAGGAGAAAGCAGAGAAAACTAAGAAGGCTGCTGAGAAAGCTAAGGAGAAAGCAGAAAAAACTAAGAAGGTGGCTGAGAAAACTTAGCTTTTTTGATAGTATAATTTGATTTATTTCTTCGAGGATTAGTGATAGTCTAGGTATTTTAGGAGATTTGTAGCATATAACTAACCTAAAATGAATTTAGTCTTCTTCAATCTTTTTTTTTATACATATGGGGGTCATTTTCTTCTAAAATTAATTTGTCGCCTCCATACTGAATCTTTTTAGCTTGATAATTAAGTTTAGTTTTCTCATCACAGATTTTATTCCATTCTTCTAATCCTAACATTTGGGTCATAACAGAATTATACACTTTGGAATTATGAGGCTTGAAAATTTCAAAATTTCCAATAGGTTATAACATTTCACAAGGAAAATCTTCACATTCATAACAAAGGTCATGTCCTTTATTTGTAACACATACGTAAATTTTGCACATTGGGTACTTGAGGATTTGACCTTCTAATTCTCGACACCCTTTACATCCGAAAAAATTTACGCCAGGGCACCTTTTACAATAAATTCCACAGGGACCATGCCATTTTTTTAAGTCTTCAGTCATAAATTAGACATTAAGCATGGTTTTATTGTATTAAAATAATAAGTTTCAGTGTTATTTAATATTTTTTTTTTATTTTTAGGTAGTATTTAAAGTGAGTTATTTTGTATTTCCTAAGGGAGATGTAAAAAAATGTGAATTGTGTGAAGGTAATGGTATATTATATGTTTGGAGAAGTGATTAGGAAGATTTTGATTTGATAATATGTCCAGAATGTAATGAAAAAGAAGATTGATCCATTAAATCTTATCATTTTATGCCAAAGAGTTTAGCTGCATTACTATAAAGCCATTTTTCTTTTACATCTTCTTTTAAAGGCAAATTTATAACTTCATCAGCCAGCTGTCTTATTGACATTCTCATAAAAAGCCAGGTGGAGCCAAATAGAATTTTATCTTGCAAGACTGAATTTCCATAATGGATGAGAGGTTCCCAACCTGTTCCTTTCATTCCAATGTATTTAGGTAGGTAGGAAGCGATATCAATATAAATATTAGGATTACGCCAAGCAACAGCAACCATTTCATTAACCCAAGGCCATCCTCCATGTCCCGCAATTATTTTTAATTCAGGAAAGTCTTGAGCAACAACATCAAGATAAATTGGTCGTTCTACTTCCATTGTATTAGTAGAATAATTTATAGATATATGAAACCATATAGGAATATCAAGTTCTACACATGTAGAATAAATGGGATACATTTTTTTATTAGTTGGTGCCATTTGAAACATAAATGGTCTAATTGCAATCCCTCTGAGACCCAACTCATATGATCTTCTTATTTCTTGTATAGCTTTCTTTTTTTTTAATGGATCAATCCCAGCAAATCCAATAAATTTATCAGGAAAATGTCTCACTATTTGAGCATAATAATCATTTGGAAGTCCAGCAATACCACTTGGTGTTTCTTCATCTAGATTGAAAATAACTGCCTTTTCTACACCCATTTTGTCAAGTTGAACAACAAACTTTTCAATAGACATAGTTAACTTTCTTATTTTAGGTAAAAATGGTTTAATTGCTTCCTTAAGTTCGGAGGTACTTAGTGTTGATTTCATTTCATATAGCTCTTCTGGTGTAATACCTAAAAGAGATGCTACTCTTGGACCAAAAACATCCTTAAGGTATCGTGCCATTTGAGGGGGTAATGAAACTAAAAGATCCACAAAGACTTCTTCAGTAGGCACATAGCAAAGAGAATCGATTATCTTATACACATCTAATCATCTCATAAATCCTATATAGTAATATTTTCGGAACTATTATTATTTTCCTTATTAAAAAAAATCAGAAAATTTGTATTGTATTTTTGTTTTAATTTGCCGAAAAACTTTCTTTCTTGGATTTTTAATTAATATCAAAAGTGTAAGAAATGGGAAGAACTGTACCCTCTTTTAGACCTGCGCTTGAACATGAAATTGAAAGCTGGAAGGACTTCAAAAGAGCATTACGTCCTGACGAGCAGAAAATATTTGACAAGTTGATGAATTTCGCTCGAATACACGCGGATGCGGGTAGCATGAGCGCACGTCCAATGTTGTCGGAAGTATTGTTTATTTCCTTTGCAGTTGAACAAGAAAAAAAAATCGAGATGCTAGAAGAGAAAGTAAAAGAATTAGAAGAAATGATAAAAGGAATAGATTAGAAATTGGACTTTCAAGAACAATTTGATGGTTGGCTTTTGGATGTCTCCACTTATAGCAATGGAGTCATTCTTTGGGTCAAAAAAGTAAAAGAACAAAAAGTTGTAAAAGTTTTTCATGACTTCTGCCCCGAATTTTTCGCTGTGCCTAAAAGACATGCTGGCAAAGACTTCAAAAGACTAAAACAGATTCTCAAATCACACCACAATATAGAGAATGTAAGAATCTGTGAAAAATATGTGAAGCTGGAGGATCATGAAAAAACAAAAATATTTGGAGTTTCTGTAGTAAAACCTTCAGTTTTTAAGAAGACAATTAAAGAAATCGATGAAATTGCCCTTTTTACTTTGTATAACACCGATCTTCCAATCTCTCAGATGTATTTCTATGTGAATGACTTATTTCCAATGTCTCTTTGCAGTTTCAGGGTCAAACTTGAAAATAAGAGAAGAGCTGGAGCACACGCAATGCGTTTGATCTCCTTAGAATTAAATGATGACAACGAAGAACTGTTTTACGATTTACCTCCTCTAAAAGCTGTGTGGTTGGATATTAAAGTACAGCAGCGTGGGGTGAGATCATATTACAATGATCCTCTGCTATATGCAGAAGTCAGTATTGTTGAAAAAGATGAGAGGGCCAACATTCCAAGGGCAGATGGACAGAGAAAAAGAAAGATCCTAATTGATAAAGCTGATGAAGCTGAAACTATCAAGACAATTAGTAAAGTGATTGAGAGATTAGATCCTGACATTATATTAACACATGGAGGAGATGAATTTGTATTTCCTTACTTAGCGGCTCGAGCATCAGTGAATCGAGTATCAAAGGATTTATATTTTTCTCGCACTAGAACACCACTTAGAAATTGCATCTTTAATCTATCAGGAAATTCAGATCATTACATGTCATACGGAATAATAATGCGACGTTCTAAAACACAAGTTTACTTCACAGGACGCTTTCATTTAGACACTACTACTTATGGGAGTTTGCACTTTAGTGAGGGAAATATACCAGGTGTCATTGAAGTTGCGAGAATCTCTCGAGTGCCTATGCAAAGATTATGTAGAGTAACTATAGGAGGTGCCCTTCAATCTATTCAATACTATAATGCATATAAACTAGATCATCTTATCCCACCTTTCAAGAAGAGTCCAGAAGATTTTCGAAGTGGTATGGACTTAATCATAAATGATCGAGGAGGTCATATATTTGAACCACTAATCGGAGTCTTTGATCAAGTTATAGAGTTAGATTTCTCTTCAATGTATCCGTCTTTAATGGCTAATTTTAACATTTCTTCAGAAACAATTAATTGTAAATGTTGTAAAGATGATGGAACTGGAATTAGGGTACCAGGGGGTGGAGGTTTTCATATTTGCTCCAAAAGACAAGGAATAATTTCGAAATCGATAAGCTTACCGTTGGGAAAGCGTCTCCAGTATAAAGAATATAATAAGACTCATGATGATCTTAGGTATAAATTCACTGATATTGCTCTAAAATGGGTACTTGTGGTCAGCTTTGGCTATCTAGGATTCAAAAATGCTCGTTTTGGTAAAATTGAGGCTCATCAAACAGTTTGTGCTTTTGCTCGTGAGTTTCTGTTGAGATCCGCTGAGATTGCTAAAAATCATGGCTGTAAAGTCGTTCATGGAATTGTTGATTCAATGTGGCTTCAAGATACAGAAGGAAGAACTTCTGAAGAATTTGAAAAAGTAACGAGAATAGTTGCTGAAAAAATAACTGAACATACAAAAATTCCAATGAACTGGGATGGAAGATTTAATATAATCGTTTTCTTACCTTCTCGAGCAGAACCAGATATTCCCGCTCTCAGTCACTATTGGGGGATTAAAAATAACGGTGAAGTTAAGGTGAGAGGCATTGAAGTAAGACGTAGAGATATACCCAAAATAGTAAAAAATGCTCAATATGCCTTTATAGATATATTTCAGGGTGCAAAAACCATTGAGGAGTTCATGGAAAGAATTCCCGAAGCAAAGAAAAAACTTTATGAATATGTTGAAAGAACATACTCCGGAAAGCTGTCAAGAGAAGAACTTACAATTCGTCAAAGAATATCTCGCAAACCTTCTCAATATAAGGTTAATTCATACCAAGCAGTTGCAGCTAGACAATTAGAACGGTCTGGAGTCATAGCCTCACCTGGCAAGAATGTAAGATATATTATCCTTAATGCTGATGCAGATCCGAATTATCCTGAAAAAAAGGTGATCCTTTCAGATTTATATGATGAAAAGAAACATGAGTATGATAGAAAAAAGTATGTTGAACTATTGAAAAGAGCCTTTGAGAACATATTTCCTTTTGAATTCCCGGAGCTTGAGGTACTGCTTACATCAGACTATAATAAAAAATCTCTTCAAAAAGATCTGTCATGCTTTATTTGATTTTAAAAAAAAAAGTTTATGGAATTGAAAGTATTCCAAAGAAATCAAATATTATTATTATTAAACAGACTAATTCTAATAAGATCCAGAGATTGCGTTTTAAACTTCTAATCGCTCCTAGTGGTTTACCTGAATAGTTGATTATGTTATATATCAAAATAATTACCCAGGTAGTTACTAAAAAAGTAATTGGGAGTATCAATGCGATTAATTCATGACTAGTAAAGAATAATAAGTATCCATAGCCAAGAATTGTAAATCCAGTTATAACTAATGTAAAACCAAGTCCAAATGAATATTCCGCGAACATCACAAATCGTTTAATACGTTCTTCAGAAACATTTCCTAGGTTGGCTTCAAATTGAGCTTTAGAATTAGCCGATACAGAATTAACGAAAAAAATGAATGAAATCATTAATAAAAAGGTGGTCGTAACTTTAGTAGTAGGAGGAGGTTCTTGCCAAATTAAAGCCAAAATCGTCAGAACTGCACCAATCATAACTGTGCTAAGCACAATCCAATCTCTTACGTTTATTTTTTGTATACGTTCTTCATTACTCATTTTCTTAATCTTAAAATTTTTAGTTAATTAAAATTACTTGAGACTTAAAATTTAAAGATTATGATGTAGTCTGTTAAAAAAAATTAATAAAATGAAGAAAAAGATTATTTAAAAGGTTGTCTTATTACAGTTTTCATATTTTCCGGCTTTGCTTTCCGTGGATCACTAAGATAGATTTCATGATGTTTTTTATCATGCCCATCAAACGCTCCACCGTGGGATTCAATAAATTTGTGTACTTTTTCAACAGTAGGACCTTCTTCAGAATATGGGCCTATGTGCATAATTTGTGCTACTTTTCCTTCTTTATATTCTTCAAGACGAAGTTTTGAAATTATATTTGATAGCTCTGGTTTTTTTTCTAAGGTGCTTTCAATTACTTCATTAATTATTTCTTGAGTTATCCAATCAGGTTGCATGATCATCATAGTCCATTTCCACTTATCCCGGTTTCCCTCAGTAAAATCTTCCATGTTATCAGCCCACCAGAGGCCTTCCAAGGGAGGAACAACATAATCTTTACCTTTTGCTTTGCTCAAGAACTTTGTCTTAAAAGCCACTGGATATAAAGCGGCAAGGGCGTCTAAATATTCTTGAGAATCTCCAGGTGATCCCATTCCATCAATCATTAAGAATTGCATTTCAGGTACTTCAACCAATACTACTTCTTTTGCACTTGGTAAATAAAAGTTTTTCATTGATTTTTTAAAATCTACTTTCGTCGGCACTTATTTCACCTATATATAGAGTGTATTCCATTATAAGCAAATAAAAAACTCTTTAAAAATCGAAAATTCGAATATTTTTGTCGGACACTTCCCATCTAAACAATTCATGAAAGTAATCTTTTAAATATCTTTGCTAAACTAATTTTTTTGTTCTTTTGGCACGAATTATAGAATATAATGTTTAAATCTAAATAGACAAATTTGTATTATTTTTTTGGCTATTAGAAAACTAATACAGTGTATTAGTTTATTTTTAAAAAATATGAGTATAAAATTATGTCAAAAGCAGTTTCGTATTATGATTGGGAATTATCATTCAAGAATAAAAATGAGTCAATTAAGGATATAAAAAACGATAATTTCAATGCAATTGGAATGTCTGATAATAATTTTAAAGATTTTATTAAAAAGTGGAAAGAAAAAAATCTTTCTTAATGAAAGTTAAAAAAAAATATTTATACTTCTTCTCCTCGTCTTTTAGCCTCGATATCTTTTAAGTCCTTTCTTAAAACTTTACCCACAAGCGATTCAGGAAGTTCTTTCCGATATTCAATGAATTTTGGGATTTTATAGGGCGCAACATTTTGTCTTAGAAACTCCTTTATTTCCATCTTCATTTCATCTGTCTCATGAAATCCATCTTTTAATATTATATATGCCTTAACTTTTTCACTACCAGGAAGATCTGGATCTGGGATACCTATAATAGCAGCATTTTCAACAGCTTCATGTTCAAACAAAACATCTTCAAGTTCTCTAGGATATACTTTAAAACCACTGACGTTTATCATATCTTTCTTCCTATCAACAATATACATATACCCATCTTCATCAAGTTTTCCAATATCACCTGTTAAAACCCATTCTCCTTTCAATTGACCTGCAGTTTCTTCTGGTTTGTTCCAATACCCTTTAAAAACTTGAGGTCCTTTAATCATTATTTCTCCTGCCTCACCCATAGGAACGATCTTAGTATAATCATCAATATCTACAATCTTTACTTCCGTATCTGGAAATGCTAATCCAACGGAACCAACTTTTCTGAGGCCATTTACAGGATTACTATGGGTTACTGGTGATGTTTCAGTCATACCAAAACCTTCAATAATTTTGCCTCCAGTTCTTTCTTCGAATTCTTTAAGAACTTCAGGTGGCATTGGTGCTGCACCTGTATTACATACTCGTATTGATTTTAGGTATTTAGCATAATCTTCAATATCATCTCTTTCTAAGAGACGCATATACATGGTTGGTACACCAGGAAAATATGAAGGGTTTGTTGCTTTAATAATTTCAAAAAGAGATTTTTGATCTCTTGCGTCAGGATTCAATGCTAATGTAGATCCGGAATATATTTGAGTATTCATACATACTGTCATACCATATATATGAAATAAAGGCAAATTAGTAAGCATCGTTTCTTTGCCTCTCTTTATGTCAGGTCCTACCCAAGTAGCAGTTGCAATACTATTTGAAACGATATTATAATGAGTCAACATAGCTCCTTTAGGTAAGCCAGTTGTTCCTCCGGTGTATTGCAATATTGCGATATCCTCTTTTGCATTAATTTCAAAATCTTGAATATTTGGTTTAGTTTTCTCAATTATATTTAGGAATTGTATTGTTCCAACGATTTCTGGTGGATTTTTTGAACCCATTGGAGCATAATCAAAGACATTAGTAATAATAATATGTCTTAATTTCGTTCGGTCTTTGATCTTATTAATTTTATCAAGTTGAGAATCCCATGCTATTATTATTTCTACACCAGAATCATTAAGTTGATAAGCTAATTCGTGTTCTGTATGTAGCACACTACAAGCTGTGACAATTCCACCTGCTTTCAGAATACCATAAAAACTGAATAGAAATTGTGGAAAATTTGGGATCATTATAGCTACAACATCTCCTCTCTTTACTCCTAGGTCCACTAAAGCTGTTGCTAATCTATCTGCAATATCCTTGAATTTTTTATAGGAAATCTTATTCTTCATGAACCAAATTGCTGTTTTACTACTAAATTCTTCAACGGTATTGTCTAATAATTTATATACATTCATTTCAGGATATTCAATATGCTCTGGAACACCCTTATCATAATGTTTTACCCAAGGTTTTGCTGCATATGGATTTTCAGTTTCATTCATTTTTACCATTAACTCAAACTTATATTTCTCGTTATATAATTAATATATATTATCTTTATATGCTAATAAATGTTTAATTGTTGTAATATAACAATTTTTTGTACATAAATTAAAGAAATCAAAAATTCTAAGTTTTATCATAATTAAATTCTTCAAATTTAAAATTAAAGTCTATTCTGGAAAAAATTTGAAGTGAATTGATTTAACTCACTCCTAATCTCTCTAATGAATCAAGAGCAATTGTAACTACAAGATCAGATTTATCTTCTAATAATTTCTTTAAAGAGGGAATAACATTTGGATCATCTGGTTTAATTTTAGCTAACGCCTCAGCAGC
>Ga0114922_10002712_pt1 | contig 16532 bp, 13 predicted proteins | sample AartaG_FD_100975 | JGI IMG/M metagenome (GOLD analysis project Ga0114922, IMG submission 100975) | Deep subsurface microbial communities from Aarhus Bay to uncover new lineages of life (NeLLi) - Aarhus_00045 metaG | ecosystem: Environmental > Aquatic > Marine > Oceanic > Sediment | place...
CTTGCATTTCTTATCCATACCTTCTGCCAGGAATTGGCTGGATCGACTATCCGCAGGCCGTCCACGACAAAATTGTATTCGTAAATCTCAGGCTCAGCGGGGCCCAAAGTAATGCTCCACAGGCCCGATTCACTTCTGGTCATTGGCCGGACACCCTGTGCAAACTGAATACTCACCCCCACACTTTTGGCGCTCGGAGCTCTTAGCCTAAAAGTAACACGGCCGTCCGAATGAACTTCCGGGGAAATTAGAATTTGTCTTCGCGAAGCCGCAGCTTGAAGATGCGAGGCTGGACAAGCCAAAACCAGTATTAAAAGGAAGAAACGCGCCGATTTAACAAATCTCATTTTTTGACCTCCAAATAAAGTTAAATCAAGACTTAAGCTGTGACCAAAAATTATCATAATCGATAAGCACCTGCTCGCCGGTTACCATATCTTTGACTGTGATCTTATTCTGCTCAAGCTCCTCGTCACCGATGATGATGCACTTCTTAGCATTTTGAGCCGAAGCTTCTTTCAATTGCTTCGAAAGTCCTCCCATCTTATAGCTGAAATTGACCGAATATTCCATCGACCTTAGCTTTTCGACAATCCACCATACCTCCTTGCCAAAGGCGCCTATGCAAGTGACAAAATAATCAAGCTGTTTCTTCGGTACATGTTCACCCAGCAGTCCCTTTTCCTCAAGGAGAATTTCCAATACACGGTCACCCATACCCATTCCGGCAGCAGATACTGGCGGTCCGCCGAAATCTCGAAGCAGATTGTCGTATCTTCCTCCTCCACAGATGGCTCGAAGCTCACCTGCAACGTCGTGAACTTCAAATACTATACCGGTGTAGTAAGCCAGCCCTCGAACAATCGATGGATCATAGAAGCAGAAATTACCAACACCCATCATATCCAAATTGTCAAGAACCATCTTTACATCAAGGTAAGGATTGTATTCGTCTGATTTGCTTTTTAGTTGTATTATTTCTTCGAGCTGCGGCATTGAATCTACAGTCATAAAATCCTGAATTTTATTAACTGTATTTTTATCTGGAATTTGTTCTTCAAGCATTTGCACGAAGGTTTCCGGAGGTAATTTGTTTTTTTTGTCAAGGGTAACATATATAGGCTCAAGCTTGTCTTCGGGAATACCCAGGCTTCTAAGATAATCAGCAAGCAGTTCCCTGCTTGATATTTTGACTTTGATGTCCTTACTCTTAAGTCCAATTTCGCGTAGATAATCCACTGTTGTAAATATCACCTCGGCATCGGCCAGGCATTTTCCAAGTCCATTCTCGACGCCGATTATGTCGATGTTCCACTGGAAGAATTCTCGGAGGCGGCCTTTTTGCGGGCGTTCTGCACGGAACAGCCTCGGTACCGAGAACCACTTTATCGGCTTGGGGAGCGAATTTATTCGCTGGTTTACCATGCGTGCCAGCGTTGGTGTGATTTCAGGCCTGAGGGCCAGGTCTCTGCCGCCCCTGTCCTGCAGGGAGAATAGCTGCTCGACTATCTCATCTCCGCTTTTTATCTGAAACATTTTAAGATACTCGAATATCGGCCCGTCATATTCTTCGAAGCCGTTGCGTACGGAGACCTTCTTCCAGCCGTCGATTATCCAGTTTCTGACAGCCATCTCGGGCGGATAAAAATCCCTTGTTCCTTTTACCGATTGTATTTTCATTTATTTTTCTTTTTATTCTTTTTCTTTGTCTTTTTCTTTTCAATTACATTGTTGTCGAACTTTATCTTTATGTACTCCTCCATTTGCTTGTCGTTGGTAAAGTGCAGCTCGTAATCATATTCTCCATCGACAAAATCGCAGTCTGCGTGACGGTATCCTCTACAGATATTGGGTCTTTTGTTATAAATCTTACAACGATTGTCTTTTTTCGAGAGGTGTCTGCAGCGGTTGTTTATGTTGATATACCAGTCACCTTCCTCCACGAAGACCGTTATATCCTCATGACACAGATACCATCTTATATCGTCGTAATCATCTTTGTCTTCGGGTGTCTCAATAGGCAGCGCAAAATACTGACAGCACAATCCCGTGCACTTTTCACATTGACTTTTCTTAGCCATATACAACAAACTCCAAATAACCTCAATACCATACCTCAACCACTAAAGTCCATAACTATATGGTATTGGCCGTCAGCCGTCAAGAAAAGCAAAATTCCTGCTCACTGTTTTTGCAATACGCTCCGATGGGTCAAGATCCATTCAGCCATAATCTGCTGATCTAATATGGAGGTTCTGACTTTGGTTAGTAATTGAAATGAAATGAGCGCAAAGGGGGAAAAAAGTAGCAGTTGCAGGTTAGATTTGGTAGTATAGCTTGTTGCTGGTTTTGGGAATTTTGTAAAGCGGTGTATATAACAAATTTCCTCTGAGTATAAGGATGACGGAAATGATAAGCGGAAGATTTGGTCCGGGATTTACTTTAATAGAGCTATTGGTAGTTATTGCCATTATTGTTTTATTAATGGCGGTCCTGATGCCCGCACTGCAGCGTGTCAAGGGACAGGCAAAGTCGATTGCCTGTCAGTCGAACCTGAAGCAGTGGGGCCTTTACTTTTCGATGTACACAGATGAGAACAACGGCTATTTCCATAGAGGCTGGAACGTTGGCGCCGACCAGGATTACAGTTGGATGACTGTGCTGCGGCCTTATTACATACATAACCAGGAACTCTGCTGCTGCCCGACGGCTACAAAACCTTACGACCAGGGCTGGCAGGTACCATTTGCGGCCTGGACAAACTTTTATGATGAATTCGGCAGCTATGGAATTAATATATGGGTAACCGACCCGCTGCCCGGACGGGAGGGGGGCGAGCCGAGTGGACGCTACTGGAGAAACCGCGATGTCAGTGGTGCGAATAATATACCTTTGTTTCTGGATGACCTGTGGTGGGATACAAGGCCGGAGCACACCGATAATCCTCCATTATTCGAGGGCCAGAGGGAAGACTGGACTTCGAACGCTATGAAAATGCTCTGTATCAACCGGCACAACGGATTTGTTAACAGCGTGTTTGTGGATTTCTCTTCCAGAAAGGTCGGGCTTAAGGAGCTCTGGACTTTGAAGTGGCATCGGGAGTACGATATAACAGGGCCTTGGACGCAGGCGGGACTTGTCCAGACTTCCGACTGGCCGGAGTGGATGAAAGGATTCAAGGACTACTGATTGTTTACGCTCTCCAGGGGCGATGTCTTTCTATTTTGCCGGACAAGATGTTCCGGGCAATAAGCACATCTTCAATGACCTGAAAATCGAACATCCCCACGCAGAGGAAATCGGCGCCGTTTTGAAAAGCGAATTTGAAGCCGTCTCTCGGATGGATAGCTCCGGCGGCCAACACCTTATAAGCGATCCAGGGCTTTTTGACCGTCTTCATAAATTCGACGGTTTTTTCCGGGTACTTGTCCCAGTAGTTGTCCGCATTGTAATTATCAATAACATCCTTGTTTTGGTCCGGCCTTCGCGTTGACCAGTATTTAGTGCTGTGGTGGGTTTTCATATAGAAGTCGGCGTTGATTCCGGCCTTTTCAGATGCCATTGGAGTTCGGAGGTTATGTCCGCCGACACCGGCGATGATTCCGTTTTCCTTGATAAAGTCCACGACTTTTCCGATAAGGTCGGTTCTGTCGTTCCGGGCCCAGTTGTCTCCGACATTACCAATCACAAAGGCCCCGGTCGCTCCGTTATCAATTGCTTTCTTGACATCAGACAGAAGGTCATCCGTCTGTGCCGTACATTGAGCTAACCACCGGATTTTGCCGCCTCTTTCGTTCCAGTATTTTTTCAAAAGCCCGGCCGAGGTGGTGCCGGTGATGATTGTATTGATTCCGTTTTCCTCGCATATCTGGAGGGTTTCTATAATCTTTTCATCTGTGAAATAGTGATTCAGTAAAGAAGATACATAAATCAGGTCTCTGCTGTGAGCGTATCCGCCGATTAGATTTCCACCGCAGATTATCCTGCTTATCTTAACATTTCCGATTTTGCCCGCGGGCAGGCCTTTAATTGAGCCTACGGTTTGTTTGGATGGCTTTTTCATTTGCGCTAATAAAGCTTTTTCTTCGAGGCTCACAGCGGAGGTAACGGCAGCGGAGGCAAGAAGGGATTTTTTGACGAACTGTCTTCGATTCAAATCTTTTGACATTTTCTGCACCCTTCTATTTTCGTTGAATGTATTACGCCCTCCAGGGACGGCGTCTATTCAATTTGCCGGAGAGTGCATCTTTTGCAATTAGCACATCTTCGATAACCTGAAAATCGAACATCCCCACGCAGGCAAAATCAGCCCCATTTTCGAAGACATATTTGAAACTGTCTCTCGGATGAATTGCACCGGCGGCCAATACTTTAAAGGCAATCCATGGTGTATCCAGCGTTTGCATAAACTTAATAGTTTCTTTCGGAGTTCTGCTCCAGATATTATCATTCTCCGGCTGAATCCTGGCCGACCAGTAATCATGCGGATGAAGAGTCTTGACCCAGTAATCGGGTTTGAGGCCGGCTTTTACACAGGCCTTGACAGTGCTGAGCAGGTGCGCGCCCAATCCGCCGGGTATGCCCTGCTCCTTGATATATTCAAGCGCTTCGCCCAATTGGTCAACCTGCCCTTTTTTGACTGCGGTGTCTGCCAGACCGCCCTGAATATAAGCTGCATGCACCCCGTTATCGATGGAGCGTTTTATTCCGGTCTTGATGTCCGGCCCACCGGCACAATCTGATATCCATTGAATCTTTCCGCCTCTTTCATTCCAGTATTTATTAATGACCCTGTCGGAAACAGGATTAGTCAAAATGGCATTGATGCCGTTCTCCTCGGCCAGCTCCAATGTCTCAAAAACCTTTTCATCGGTATGATATGCGACGACCAACGAAGAGACGTACATCAGGTCTCTGCTGTGCGCCCATCCGCCGATTAGATTTCCGCCGCAGATTATCCTGCTGATGTTGAGTTTGCCTATTTTTCCTTTCGGAAGACCTTTCACCGAACCTGCGGTTTGTTTGGCGGGCTTGTTCACTTGTGCTAATAAATTCTTCTCTTCAAAACTCAAGGCCGATGTAACACCGGCCGAGGCTATTAGAGACTTCTTGAAAAAATCGCGACGATTCAGATTTTCCGACATTTTTTATACTCCTAAGTCTTTACGTCATAAAAAATGCATTATAACATTCATTCGGCATTAATACCATAAAATTATTATTACTTACCCCTATGCTTGTGCAAAAGTTCGACGATTTCTGTGTGGCCTCTGTCTTTTGCCCATCTTAGAGGGGTTTTGCGCTGGTAGTCTGTTGCATTAATGTCGGCGTCTTTTGCCAGTAGAAGCTCCACTATTTCCTTGTGTCCGCCTCCGGCGGCAAAGTGCAGCGGTGTTTCGCCGAATTTGCACTTTGCATTTACATTAGCGCCTTTGGAGATAAGCAATTCCGCCAGCTCGATGTGGCCGTCCAGGGCTGTCAGGTGCAGCGGTGTTGCGTCAGTCAAGTATCTTGAATCGATTTTGCTGTCGTTTTCCAGGAGGCTTTTGAGTTTTTCCAATTCTCTGAGATATACAGCCGTATCGATTGCTGTCTCATCGCCTTCGGTTTCCAAATGTTTATCCAATTGCTCAGGACCCGCAAGGGCCGCCATCAGCAGGGGGGTATCGTCTAACTGCTTTTTTGCGTTGACGTCAGCGCCGTTAGATATTAGAAGCTGCACTATGTCCCTGCGGTGTATTCGTACAGCCATATGTAAAGGTGTTTCGCAGTTCCATGCATCTTTGGCATTGACCCGGGCCCCTTTGAACAGCAGAAAGCCAATAATTTCTATATGTCCGGCTTCTACCGCATGGTGCAGCGGAGTTTTACCTTGCCAATCCTTTATATTTACATCCGCACCCTTTGAAATAAGCGATTCGGCACTGCTGAAATCACCATCTTTAGCGGCCTTTAGCAGTGGTTTTAACTCGATCTTGAGAAGGTTATCTATCACGTTTTCAACTACGGCCCCTTTTACGACAAGAAACTCAGCCACTTCCTTATCGTGCAATTGAACCGCCTCGCTCAATGGTGTATTGCCGCCTCTGTCCTTGATGTTGAGGTCAGCGCCTTTTAGTATGAGTAATTCAATTACATCCTTGTTACCATTTAAGACCGCCCCGTGCAGGGGTGTGCCTCCTGATTGGCCCTGTGCATTTATGTCCGCACCGTGGCCCAAAAGCAATTCGACCATATCACCGTGTCCGGCATTTGCAGCATAATGCAGCGGAGTACCGCCGGCTTTATTTCTCGCATCGACAAAGGCGCCTTTTGAAATAAGAAGTTCAGAGACTTCCATATGGCCCCGCTGTGCGGCGTAGTGCAAAGGTGTTCGGTCGCTCATATTCTTTGTGTTAACATCGGCACCACCGGCAAGAAGAAGCTCGACAATGTCCTTGTGGCCGTTCTGGGCAGCCAGGTGCAGCGGCGTATTTCCAACCATATTCGGTGCATTTATAAAGATACCGCCTGAAATCAGCTTTTTGACCTGCTCAATGTTGCCATCTGTGGCGGCCTGGTGCAAGGGTGTTATGTATGAAGGAGATTCATTGTCGTATTCGATGACTATCGGTGTGAACGCCAAAATCAGGCAGAGGACTTTTATCGATTTCATCTTTGGTTACCTCTTGAAAGAGAATACCAGAATTAAGGCAACTTGTCAATGAAACCGCACGTAACGATACATCAGAAATGTCAAATAAAAAAGGCGGCTAAGAAGCAAAACACTTATCGCCGCCCTGTAAATATCAAGTCCGGATTAGCCTTATTCTTCGGGTACTTTTATCTGCGCCATTTCTTCTTCCGTGAATTTACTGTTTGCGATAAGGCCCGGCTCCCAGCACTGTTCGAGCTTTGTGGGTTTGGGTTTTCGGACCGGAATGATAAAGACATCCTGAGCCTGTTGGTTCTTTAACATTCTGCCGCCTTTCCTCTTAACCGCTTGCCTGACGAGTTTCTTACTTACTTCCACGAGGGTCGGGAAGTTGTATGGAGTGTGACTGAACTTACCTTCGGGGTTCAGGGCCGATTTGAACTTGTCCGGAAGATTTTTAAAGCCGATAGTAGTAAAAAGTATGCCGCCTGCGTTGGATGGATTGCAGTCGGAGTCCTGGCCGCAGCGTGTCGAAATAATAATCGTTTCGTCCGGGTCACCTTTGCCGTACAGCAGGCCCATTACTATGTAAGCACCGTTAATCTTGGCGTCGATATTGAAGTCGCCTTTACTGCAAGAAAAGCGGCGGTAGTCGGGATTGTCCTGGTATTTTTCTTCAATAAGCTGCCAGGTTTTTTCCCAGTCATCGGGATTTTCTTTGTACCATGCGAGTACATCACGGATACATTCGGCGTATTGGCTTTTGGCCGGAATGCATTTTAGACCTGCCTTGACAATCTTTAACATATCGTCTTCAAAGAACGCCTCGGCGTACATTCCACCGACAAACTGGCCTCCGTAAAGACCGTCCCCGTAGTTCATCAGCCGTCCGAATTTTTCGCCCAGCTCGATAGCCATGTTCGGCATGCCGGGCGCAATCAGGCCTGCGTAATCGGCCTCAATCTGGTAATCTATATCATCGGCATGTGTATTAAACTCGGGATGCCCGGAGTCCGGCGGTGCAATTCCTTTGCGCAAGTTATCACGGCCATTTCTGTTTGCGTGCCAGAGCCGATAGCCGCTATTGGCAAAATCAATCCCGGCCTGGCGGATAGAACAATCAAAGCCGTACAGCTCAAGCGTTCGCAGGAAAGTCATCTCGACGTAAATATCGTCCTGCCTGAACTGGTTAATCAACTCCGGCTTCCACTGCGGCATCTTATCTTCGGGTATGATTTCGCCTTTGTACTTGAACTCGGTTGGGCCGCCCCAGCCCACGCCGGCCATCTGCCCGACCCAGCCGGCCTTCATCTTGTCCACATAATCGGCAACCGTTATAGAACGGACGCTTCCGGTGGCAAGAGACAAATCCGTCAGGGCATCGTACTGACAGCCAAAAACAAGTACCAAACTTAAAACGGCCGCTATTGTTATCAGGACTGTCCAAAAACCTTTAGCCATTTTGCACCTCCATTTAGCTTTAAAAATAATACGGTTGATTAGTCCATAGCTTTATAACCTGCAAATATTAAAAAAACAAGTTTTCTTGCAATTATTGTGGAAAAATTATAACATGCTATATTTTAAGGAGCGGGTTTGCAATAGTTTCAGGAACAGGTATAATGTTTACCGGTTGCAAATAAACCGATGAACGAAAAAATTGGTGGGGCATGGATATGCTTAAATACAGGGTGTTATTAATGGTGTTGGCGATGGCGGCCGTACTGTCTGCGATATCGACGGTCTGGGCCGATACGTGGCGTTTGGGAAAAGACCAGGACTGGCAGGCCGTTTCGGCTGAGGGCAGGGACAAATTTCTGTTGGCTGTGGCCGAAACGAAGAAGCTTGTCAATACCGGCCAAGCCAAGGCCGCCGGCCAGGCGTTCGATAAACTGAAAAAAGACTTTCCCGAAATCGCAGGCCCTGATTTAGACGTCTTTATCAAGGCGGAGATGCTCTTTTGCAAAGGCAAGTTCACCGGGGCGGTCGATAATTACAAGAAGCTGATAACTAAATATCCCGAGAGTGAACTTTGCGATGCGGCCTTAGACAGGCAGTTCGGGATAGCGACGGCTTTTTTAGGCGGTCAGAAAAAAACCATCCTTGGCGTTTTCGAAGTAACAGGATACTCCGAGGGCATGAAAATAATGGAAAGAATCAGCGAGCAGGCGCCTGATACACCTATAGGAACCGAGGCGACAGTTGCAATGGCGCAACAATACGAAGAAAAAGGCCGGTTCACCAGAGCACTGAGAATCTATGAGAAACTGCTCACCGAAAAACCCGACAGCGATTTTCGGGATCAGGTTATGGACAGACAATATGCCATAGCAACGGCTTATTTAGGCGGCCAGAAGAAACGAGTGCTCCGTGTCATCGAGTTTAAGGGATATGCCGAGGGTGTCAGGATTATGGAAAAGATTACCGACCGGGCGGGCCTCGACACACAGATGGGATTAAACGCATCTATCGCGGTTGCTGAACATTACGAAAGAAAAAAGGAGTTTAACGCCGCGTACCTGAAATGGTGGGAGATATCATCGCAGTACCAGACGGGAAGAACCGGCAGGGACGCGCTGCTTAATATGGGCCGATGTGAACATGCCGCCTATAACAATCACCCCGAGCATAAGAGACCGTTTTATGACTCATCGAGCCTGAATATTGCAAAAAGCTGTTACGATAAATTCAAGCTGCTGTACCCGGGAGACCCGGAAGAAACAAACATTGACACAAGACTCAAAGAGATAAACGAGGAATTGGCCTATAAACAATTCACTATCGGCCAATACTACCAGAGGACCGGTAACAAGCAGTCGGCCAATCTCTATTTTGATATGGTGATAAACGACTGGCCCGGCACAAAGGCGGCAGAGATGGCAAAAGAAATGCTTGCCGGCAATTCGGGCGGTAATGAGAGAGAAAATGAAGAAACAAAATCTTAAAGACAACCATTTCAGTGCAGGGCGAGGCATATCTATTCTTGTGCTCTGTGCTTTGGGTTTTTGCGGGTGCGCCGAGCTGAACGGTTATTCCAGCCAATCGCTGTTTCCGCAGGATATCGATACCGTCTATCTGGAGATGTTCGACAACCAGACTTTTCGACGAGGAGCCGAATACGAACTTTCCGATGCTTTGTCCAAGCGAATCGAGGTGGAAACACCGTACAAAATAGTCTCAAGCCGAGACCGTGCTGATACGATTATGAGCGGTCAAATAGTATCAATCGGCGAATCGGCACTCAGCACCGAGCGGGAAACAGGCCTGATTCTTGAAAAAGAAGTGGAGCTGACAGCCCGGATCAACTGGAAAAATCTAAAGACGGGAGACCTTTTGATCGATAATCTCTCTCTGAGCGCAACTGCGAGCTATTCCGAATACCAGCAGCAGGATATTAAATATGCTTCGAATCTGGCGGCAAACAATCTGGCGAGGAAAATCGTAGAACTAATGGAAGTAAAGTGGTAATATAGCTATTTTAAGCAATCCTGCTTTTGCAGGGGTAATCCGTCTCCGTGAAAACGGGGATACAAAAAACGCAAATTATGAGTGACGATCAAGACAACAACCCAAATCTTCAACAACGTCAGGGCCAGCAAAACAGGCCTGGAAAAAAGCCGATACCGCCGAGATATAAACGCGGGCCGTTTTTCTATCTGATAATAGCAATTGTGATATTCACAACGTTGATGATGCTGCAACAATTTCAAGGGGGCGGAGAAATAAGCTGGACCAAGTTTATTGAAGATGCCAATGATGGCAAAATCGAAAGCATTGAGATTGGCGATACCGAGATAACAGGTAAATTTAAAGCGGACACTACTGTTGGAGATGAAAAAGCACCAAAATCTTTCACGGTGAATTACAACCCTGATTTGGTCCCTGATGAATTTCTCAAAGAATTAGAGAAAAAGGGCATTGAGGTCAACTTCCCCGAGCAGCATACCTGGCTGCTGAATATAATAAGCATGTTACTGCCGATAGTTCTTTTGGTGGTTATTTTCTATTTTCTGTTTGCGCGCAATCTTCGCAGCGGCGCCGGTGGAATGCTGATGTCGTTTGGCCGGAGCAAGCATCGGCTTCAGGGAAAAGACCGGGTAAAAGTAACATTCGAGGACGTGGCAGGTGTAGAGGAGGCAAAGGAAGAAGTTGCAGAGATAATCGAATTTTTGAAAAATCCCAAGAAATTCCAACGTTTAGGCGGCCGTATCCCTCGAGGAGTGCTGCTCGTAGGCCCTCCCGGCTGTGGAAAGACGTTGCTGGCAAAAGCCATAGCAGGCCAGGCCGATGTGCCTTTCTTTAGTATATCCGGCAGCGATTTCGTAGAAATGTTTGTGGGCGTCGGGGCCTCCCGCGTACGCGATTTGTTCAAGCAGGCCAAAGAAAATTCTCCCTGTATCATCTTCCTTGACGAGGTTGACGCAATCGGTCGAAAACGCGGGGCCGGCTTTGCCGGAGGTGGACACGACGAACGCGAGCAGACACTAAATGCGATACTCGTTGAAATGGACGGCTTTGATACCAATGACCAGGTGATTGTTATTTCGGCGACAAACCGTGCCGACATCCTGGACCATGCCCTGACGCGGCCGGGGAGATTCGATAGACAAATCTTTATTCCCCTGCCAGACCTGAAGGGGCGGGCTGATATTCTGAAAGTTCACTCCAGAAAAGTAAAGTTGGGGCCTGATATCAGGCTGGAAAGGCTCGCAAGAGGGACACCTATGTTCAGCGGAGCAGACCTTGCGGCAATTATCAACGAGGCTGCCCTTGCGGCAACTATGGCCAATAAAGACAATATCGAAATGGCCGACCTTGAAGAGGCCCGTGACAAGGTTCGCTGGGGAAGAGCAAAAAAGAGCCGGGTGATCGACCAAAAGGAAAAGGAGATTACCGCTTATCACGAGGCCGGACATACACTCGTGCAATCGCTCTTAAAAGATGCCGACCCGCTGCATAAGGTAAGTATCATTCCCCGCGGGCCGATGGGCGGGGCCACTTTTGCCCTTCCGGAAAAAGACAGAACGATATTTACGAAAAGATATTGTATGGCGTTATTGCAGGTGTGTTTCGGGGGCCGAGTTGCTGAAGAGATGTTCTGTGATGATATAACCAGCGGCGCACAGTCGGACATTCGACAGGCCACCAATATCGCAAAGCAGATGATTTTGACCTGGGGTATGAGCAGCGAGCTTGGGCCTATCAATTATACTCCCGATATGGGCATTAACGACCAGATATATATGATGCCGGGCGAGAAAGAGTATTCAGAGAAAACAGCAGAAGCAATCGACGGCGAGGTGAAAAAGATTACCAACGAAGCTTATCAGCAGGCAAAAGAATTGATAGAGGCAAATAAAGATAATCTTCAGAAAATTGCAAAGGCCCTGCTGAAGTACGAAACCCTCGACGCTGATGATGTAAAATTGATTTTAGAAGGCGGCCGGCTGGACAAGCCAACCGTTGCCGATTTATTGGCCGCAGAGCAAGCCAAGAACAACGAGAAAGCCAAGGATAATAAAACCGAACAGCCAGAATCCGGGTCCAAAGAACCTCTGGACCAGCCGGCTGACTGATATCGTTTCTACTCCTAATCATTTTAGGTTTTTTATGGGGGAGAAATGGCTGCTATGAAATCGAAAACATTTCTTATAAGCATATTATGGATAGTTTGTATTTTCATAGCCACCTTTAGTGCATCAGGCCGGAATACAAATGAGCCAGACTCCGTAATTAAGATCGATGCTGCCGCCAGTGTTGAACTGGCAAAGTCTGAAAAAGAATCATCGTCTGTACGTATCGAGCCTGCTCGGATGGGTGACGAAGCCGGTGTAGCGGTCATATTCGAAGGGACCGACGACCTTCACTATTACGCAAAGTCTGAGACTGTGCCTGCCGAAGGATTAGAGTTAAAGGTTCAGGCCAAATCCGATGCCTTTTCTTTCGGTAAGGTTGTTTTCCCTAAATGGCACCTCTTCACGGATCCGCTGAACAACAAAATAGAAGTTTACGAAGGTAATTTCACTGTCTTTGTGCCAATCACAGACGTCAATGTTCCGGCAAACACAGTAATCCGTGAGAATGATATTGATGTTAAGATTACCGGTATTGCCTGTACGAGCAAGGTATGTTTGCCGCCGTTTGAAAAAGCTCTACAGACGAAGATTGATTGGTCACAGCGGGATTCCTGGACAAGTATCAATGTTGAGACTGGCGATGATACACCAAAGAAAATTACAGTGCCCGGTTATTCCATCCCCTTTGCCCTTGGTTTGGCTTTTTTAGCAGGGCTGTCTTTGAATATTATGCCGTGTGTCTGGCCGGTGCTTCCACTTATCGTAATGAGAATCGTCGAGCAGGCGAAAGCAGGTAAAAAACAATCCAGAGCGATGGGAATTGCTTTTTGTTTAGGGATATTGCTGTTTTTCGCATCCCTTGCAGTTGCGAATATTATCCTGCAAATCTTCTATGGAACAGTGTTACAGTGGGGTGATCAATATAGAAATCCAATCTTCGTAGCGGGGATGGTGCTTTTGCTGGTGGTGCTGGCCCTGCTGATGTTCGGGGTTTTTAATATTGGCGTGCCATCTTCGATAGCTGGTAAATCGGTTTCCGTTAAAGGCTATTCGGGCGCTGTTGGCACAGGCTTTCTTGCGGCTGTTTTGAGCACTCCCTGCGGCTTTGCTATATTGGCGTTTGCGTTCGGATGGGCACAGTCCCAGCATTGGTTGCTGGCCACTGTTGTTATAATGGTGATAGGTGCGGGGATGGCAGTACCCTATGCAATACTGACATCAATGCCCGGCTTACTGAAACGGCTGCCCAAGCCGGGGCAATGGATGGAACTATTCAAACAGGGCATCGGATTTGTCCTGCTGATTATCGCCGTGAAACTCATTGGTGCTTTGCCGCAAGCCTACAGGACGAATGTATTATATTTTGCGGTAATTCTTGGTTTTTGTGTCTGGATGTGGGGCGGCTGGGTGAGCTTCAATACAAAACCCGCGCGCAAGTGGCTTGTCAGAATCAGCGCCGGTCTCATTGTGTTCGCAGGAGGTTGGTTTTTTTTACCTACTCCTGCGGGAGAGCTAATTGCCTGGCAGGATTATGACGATGCTGTTGTCGAGGATGCCTTAGCTGAAGGCAAACCTGTTTTAATCAAGTTCACCGCCGATTGGTGTCTGAGCTGCCAGGCAGTGGACAAAGTAGTTTACCATAATGAAAACGTTGTAAAACTAATCGAGGAAAAGGCAGTTTTGGCAATCAAGGCCGATACTACATTAACGAAATATCCGGCAACGCTTGCATTGAAAAACAAGTACAATGAACCCGGAGTACCTGTAACAATTTTATTGTTACCCGGTGCCGAAGAGCCTGTCAGATTGCATGAGATATTCTTTACGGAAAAGCTGAAAGAGCTCTTGCAGGAACTCCCTTCGAAAAAGTGACTATGCCTAAAAAAACAGCTACGAAAAAAACAAAAATAGACAAGACCAAGATGGCCGAAAGAGTCAGGAAAATATTTCCGATATTGAGAAAAACATATCCTGAGGCCAGGATAGCACTTAAACATTCGAATCCTCTGGAGTTGTTGATTTCGACAATTCTCTCGGCCCAGTGCACTGACGTTCGAGTCAATATGGTTACAAAGACCCTGTTTAAAAAATATACATCCGCCAAAGACTGGGCAAAAGCGGACATAAAACAAATCGAGTCGGATATAAAAAGCACGGGCTTTTTCCGCAATAAAGCGGTCAATATCAAGGGGGCCTGTACGAAGGTAGTCGAGGAATTCGACGGCAAAATCCCGGATACGATGGAAGAGCTTTTAACGCTGCCGGGCGTGGGCAGGAAAACAGCAAATTGTGTATTAGGCAACGCTTTCGGGATACCGGGAGTGGTATGCGATACCCATGTTATAAGACTATCACGCCGATTAGGGCTTTCGCCGAACTCGGACCCGGTAAAGTTGGAATTCGATTTAGCCGAAGTAGTTCCGAGAAAGAACTGGCTGTTATTCAGCGATTTGCTGATTTTTCACGGACGAAATATATGTAAAGCTCGTAAACCGGACTGTGTTAACTGCCCGATTGCTAAATATTGTCCTGCCGCAAATAAACCGGCTTTATGGTAATATTCCCAAAGGGAAATACGAGATAATACCCCATGCTCGCCTGCTTCGCTGCAAGGAAATATGAAATATAAGGAGATTTGATGATTGATACAATTGAAAACCCGGTGCAGGACCTCTGGCGGATATTCAGAGTAATGGCTGAGTTTACCGAAGGCTTCGAGGAGCTTGCCTCTGTTGGGCCGGCGGTTTCGATTTTCGGCTCGGCCCGTACCCCAGCGGATGATCGGTACTATAAGCTTGCCAAGCAGACAGCTTCGGAAATAGTAAAATCCGGATTTGCCGTCATTACCGGCGGCGGCGGAGGGATTATGGAAGCCGCGAATAAAGGGGCTACAGAGGCAGGAGGTCAAAGCATCGGCCTTAATATCGAGCTGCCTATGGAGCACATTCCGAACGAGTACCAGAATCTTTCCCTGCATTTTCGATATTTCTTCGTACGAAAGGTCATGTTCCTGAAATACGCCCATGGTTTTATAGTTTTACCCGGCGGCTACGGGACTATGGATGAGTTCTTCGAATCATCTGTATTAATTCAAACCTTAAAGCAGGCATCTTTTCCGGTGATTTTAATGGGGAGTGACTTTTGGGAGGGATTAATTGAGTGGATCAGGGAAAAGATGCTAAAAGAACACGGCTATATCGACTCGGAAGATATGGGTGTTTTCACAATCGTTGATGACCCGCATGACGCAGCTAAGATTATCGTGGACTTTAAAGAGGCGCAAAAGCCTGCCGGTATGGAATTACCCATGGGAATGAAAAAACATAATCACCGCTGAAAAAGCTCTTTCATCCCCGCCCGGGTAGAAAACCAGAATATTCAGCCCCGCAATTGATTGCGGGGCTTTTTATTTTACTTCAAAATTTATCAGGAGATTATTTCACCAACACCGTCGGACCAAAGCATATACCGGCTGTTCAACGATAATCCATGCCATTGAGACTGCGGACGACGGATGTCAGCCATATTTGGAGCTGAGATTTCATAGAGTTTACCAGGTTGGTATTCTGGGCGATCAGGTTGTTTTTTTCAGCCGGATCATCTGCAAGATTGTACAGCTCAAACTTTAGGTTAGCTTTCTTTGACTGTATTCGATGAAGCTTCCATGGCCAATCGATCCATGCGGCGTGGCCGGGGAAGCTGTCCAGGGGGTATTGTTTAGTTATTTCGCCTGCGTCCAAACGTAATCTGAAAGTCTCGCTGCTCTCTTTACCTGCTTTCTGTACTTCGAGTAATTCAGACATCCACTTATGGCTGGGTGTGCTGATACCGCGGGTAGGATGGTCCCAGAAACCCATAGGTTTCGGTCGGGTTTTCATTTTGCTCTCTATCAGCGGGACCAGGCTGATGCCATCCAGCGGAGGCTGGTTCTTCATCCGCGCACCCGTGATTTCAAGAAGCGTCGGATAAATGTCAGAGGTATTGCAGGGTACCTCGGTTGCGCGTGGATTCGGAATTCGAGCGGGCCACTCAAGGATGGCAGGGACGCGAAGGCCGCCTTCATAGACTTTGCCCTTGTTTGCACGCCCGCCTGTAGTGCCGACTTTAGGAAGGCCGCCATTGTCGCTGCAATACCAGAGAATCGTGTTATTGTCTATACCGAGAGTTTGCAGTCTTTTGCGAAGCTTGCCGAATGCGCGGTCCATACCGGTAATCTCGCCGTAGAAATGCTGAAAATTCTTTTGCTGGTCGGCATATATTGCGCGGTCCTCTTCTATCGCCTGGTGCGGGCCGTGCGGAGAGCCGAACCATACTACCGCCAA
>Ga0114922_10002713_pt1 | contig 16529 bp, 12 predicted proteins | sample AartaG_FD_100975 | JGI IMG/M metagenome (GOLD analysis project Ga0114922, IMG submission 100975) | Deep subsurface microbial communities from Aarhus Bay to uncover new lineages of life (NeLLi) - Aarhus_00045 metaG | ecosystem: Environmental > Aquatic > Marine > Oceanic > Sediment | place...
CAACCTGATTCCTTACCGGTGGGCGGCAATTTTCGCCGGCTTGACCCTGATAAACACCGATCCCGAGGATTTTCCCCAGGCCCCGGATTACATGTTCTCCCTCGGAGGCAATTTCAATATTGTTCAAAAACTACAGCTCAGCCTGGACCTCCAGGCGGTGGGCGAAAGGTACGTGGAAAATCCGCGTATGGGCAGAGTGTTCGGCAAGGTCGACTCCTACATCGTTGTTAATGCCAAGCTTTCCTATCATCTCAGCCGCCTTTCTGGTTCGACCGGGAAGACAAAAATTTTCCTGGCCGTGGAGAACCTTACCGATACCGAATACGAATACAAGCCCGGCTATCCGATGCCCGGAGCCACCGCTTTTCTGGGGTTGTCTCTCGATTATTGATTTTGTGTCCCGGGACGTGTTAAATGATACGTAAAGCCGAACTTAGCTTAGCTTCGCTCCACAATTGGAATGATGGAAAATGGAATATTGGAATATTGGGTTTAGACTCCCTCACTTTGAAAAATCTCATGATTCGTGCAATTATCTAAGCGTCAATCCTTTGTTTGGCAGTGCCATGATTCTCATGAGGGGGTGGCTATCCCTTCCTCCTATAAGAATATTCATGGCGAAATAGTCAAAATTTACCCTGAAAACCTTGATCCAAACACCAAAGTTATGTGCTTTTGACCATTAGTCCATATCGACAGACCGAATCGAAAGCAACAAAAGTCAATGATTTCAATACATTGTAGAATTTCCAAAGCGTTAATTATACTTCTTCTCCTTCCGGTAGTGGCCGGTTCATCGGCTGCCGCCCAAAAACAGCCGGTGGTGGCAGCCACGACTTCGATGATCCAGAGTATGGTCGAGCTGCTCGCCGGCGGCGAACTGGAAGTCCGTCTGCTGATCCCGCCCGCAGCCTGTCCGGGACATTTCGACCTCAAGCCCACTGATGCAGCGGGCCTTTCAAAAGCCGCCCTGATTATCAGGCACGATTACCAGGGTTATCTCGACCGCAAGCTTGTTTCGCAAAATCCCGACCTGAAAATCGCAGTACTCGAAACACCGGGACATTTTGTAATCCCCGCCAATTACCTAAAGGCGCTGGTCCGGGTGAGAGAGATACTCGGTGAGCGGCTTTCCGATCTTTCCCCTGTGCTGGATGAAAACTTTGCCCTGGCTTCCCACCGGGTCGAGCAGGCCGAGCGGGATGCCCTGGAACATATCGCCCAGACCGAGCTGTCAGGGGCCAAGGCGTTGTGTTCGTTTAGGCAGTCGGATTTCCTGCGCTGGCTCGGCGTGGAGGTGGTGGGCACCTTTCCCAATTCGCCGGAGGAGCTTTCGCTGCTCCAGTTGAAACAGCTCGTAAGCTCCGCCCGTGCCGGCCGGGTCAGTTTCGTGGCGGGCAATCTTCAGGGAACCGGCCCGACAGTGGCCAGAGGGGTCTCCGACGAACTCGGGATTCCGCTCTGCATTTTGAGCAACTTTCCCGGCAGCAACAAACGCAATGCCACTTATTTCGATCTGCTGCAGGATAATATCAACCTAATCATCCGAACCTTACTCGATATCACACACCCATGAAACCAGCCATCGAACTCCGGGAAGCATCGGTAGTACTGCGGGAAAAAAAGATCCTGCGTCAGGTTACTCTATCTATCACGCCGGGCCAGTTCTGGGGAGTGGTAGGTCCGAACGGTGCCGGCAAAACCACCCTGATGCGCCTGGTGGCGGGCTTTGTGCCCCTGGCCGAGGGACACCTGGAAGTGCTCGGCAACAGCCTTGAGCGCCGTGCGCCTACTGCATTACGGAAACGGATAGGCTACCTGCCCCAGCACCTTTCTTTCGATGAGGGCATTCCCTTTTCAGCCCGCGAGGTAATCCTGATAGGCCGAACCGGAAAGCGGGGCCTGTTTCATCGACTGACGGAGGAGGACTACCGGGTGGCTGATGATTGCGCGGAAGAACTCGGGATTGGCCGGCTTCTCGGGCGCCCGATCGGCAGCCTCTCAGGCGGAGAACGCCAGCGGGTACAACTGGCACGGGCTCTGGCCCAGCAGCCGGAAATCCTCATCCTCGATGAGCCGACCAGTAACCTCGATCCTCGCGCGGCTCTGCGTTTCCTCGAAACCGTGGACAGTCTTCAGCACGACCACAGGCTCACTGTGCTGATTGTGACCCATGAGGTGGCTCACCTGCCCGCTGGCTGCGGCTTTGTAGCCCTTCTGAAAGATGGGTGTCTCCTGGCTTCCGGGGAAAAAAACCAGATGTTGAGAGCCGAGCTCTTGAGCGAGCTTTACGACTGCCGGGTAAGTGTGGAGACCCGCGGCGAACGTTACCACATTTTCAAGGAATAGATTTGGCTGAGCTAGTTGAACTCTGGCAGTTACAGTTCTTCCGTAACTCGCTTACCGCCAGCCTGCTCTGCGGAATCGGCTGTTCGGTGATCGGGGTTTTCATAGTCATCATGAGAATCCCGTTTATCGGAGTGGCAATCTCGCATGCAGCCATGGCCGGAGCGGTTTTCGGGATGATAATCGGACTCGATCCGATAGCTTGCGCCTTCTGCACCGCAGTGTTGTCCTCGGTTTTCATCGGTCCGCTGGCAGATTGGGCGCAGATGGACCCCAATATCTCCCTCGGCATTATCTTCTCGCTGGCGATGGGCCTGGCATTCCTCGGCATCGGCCTGGCCCCCGAGCCGAAAAACGATGTGCTGGGTGTGATCTGGGGGAGCATCCTGCTGCTCTCGGCCGAGGATGTGCGGCGCATGGCCGTGGTGACTGCAGCCAGCCTGGGAGTGGTCCTGCTGTTCTACAAGGAGTTCAAGGCCGTGATGTTCAGCCGCCCGGTGGCCGCCGCTGCAGGTGTGCGCGAGCGCCTGGCCTACTACACCCTGCTTGTGCTCTGCGGCGCGACTGTGACAATCAACCTCGACACGGTCGGAGGCCTGATGTTGTTCAGCCTGCTGATTAACCCCGCCGCGGCCGCCTACCAGTTCACCTACCGCATGAGCGTACTTTTTCTGCTCTCCGCGCTGTTTGGTGTGTTAAGCGCAGTTGTCGGAATTATGCTCTCCTGCCTGTTCGACCTGCCCTCCGGAGCGCTGGTAGTAATCTCTTCCAGCGTTATTTTCGGCATATCGCTGACGGTTTCGCCCAAGCGCAGGCATGCCGGCCATTAATCCCCCTGTCTCCCCCTTTGAAAAAGGGGGAAGAATAGGGGAATGTGAAAAGTACAAAGGGCACGGCGCGCCGTGCCCCTACAGGTTTTTTGGGGGCGGGGCCCTTTGTGCCTCTGTCCCTCTGTGCCTCTGTCCCTCTGTCCCTTTGTACCTCTGTCCCTTTGTCCCTCTGTCCCTTTGCCCCTTTGTGCCTCTGTCCCTTTTTTCTTTTCTCCTGACTACTGTATTTCCAATTTTTTTCATTCCTCCTGAGAAAATCTTATCCGGCCCTATCGATATCTTCCTATAGGTTCAAGGTATATTCCTTACCGGCCGATTAAGATATAGGGGTAATATATCCGGATGCCGTGCGGCCAAAGTTGCCGGCCTTAAACATAAAATGTCAATGACTGCCCGGCAAAATATTCCGCACAATGCCCTGAATCTGGAAAAGAACCGGCCTTTTCGGTTTGCCATAATGTATTACCGATACTTTAGTAACCGGACAGACAACCAGTTACAGCGGATATGACCGTTCACTGGCATAACTTTTGCCCTTTCAATTTTGACTGCGTAAAAGATACTATTCATACAAGGCAAAATGATTGTTTCATCGCCTGAGTGGAGGTCTGTCCGCTTTCGCGTTTTGACTAACCCCCGGGGAATCACAACATGACCGCACCGATCAGCTTTACCGGCCTGGCCACCGGTATAGATTCCGAGTCTATTATCACTTCGATGGTGGAGGCTCAATCCCAGCCGATCCAAAGGCTCGAAAACCAGGCGATATTGCTTGAACTCAAACGGGAAGTCTTCCGCGAAGTCAATACCCAGTTATTGAGCCTGCAGAACGAGACTCTGAACCTGAGGCTCGAGTCGACTTTTTCCAGCCGCAGTGCTTCCTCCAGCGACGAAAATAAAGTTCAGGCCACGGCGAATTTCTCCGCGGCCAAGACCAACCACCGCGTTATAGTTCATGAACTGGCCCAGGAGGCTGCGGTCACCAGCCATCGTTATCTGAGCCAGGCCAAACTGTTAGGCTCGAACACTATGGGGATCAACCAGGTCGGCACGACTACCCGAGTCAACGCTCCGGGAGCCGGCAGACTCATCGGCGGTGTGGTTCTCAGCGAATCCGACACTCTGGGCTCACTTGGCTTAGCCGGCGATTTCACCCTGCTGATCGACCCGGATGACGATGGCTCGCGCTCTGCAGTGCCGGTTATCGGGCTGGATGCATCGACTACGGTGGGCGGGCTGATTAACAAGATCAACGACCAGGTTGACTCGGTCAAGGCCCAGCTTATTTACGATGAGGCCCTCGGCGACAAGGTCATCCAACTGAGCAGCAATTATGTGGGGCTGGATGTAAGCGTCTCCAGCGCGGTGGCGGAAGCCGTTTTCGGAATCGATGCCGGAGCCACTGCATCCAGCGCCGGCAGCTCAGGACTCGGCTCGGCCAGGGGCAAGGCGGCGCTCAAACCTGAATACGTCCCTTCCGGAACGGTGAGCATCTTCTCTACCGACGGCCAGGCCGGGAGTATCACCGGAAGTGTCGATCTGGCCGCGGTCGGAGACGATATACTGGAACTTACCCTGGATGATTTGGGTGTAACCGAGTTCAGCGGTTTCGAAATCGACCCGGACGCCTCGGGTTCCACCGGCAGTGTTGCGGTGAAACACGAGGATGGATCGCTGCTGCAATCCACCGATACTATGGCCGACCTGATCGAAGCCATTAACCGGTCGGTACCTGATGTAACCGCCCAGCTGGTGGACGGCACCGGTGGGGAGGTTTACCTGCGGATCACCGCCAATGAAGGCGGCCGGGATATCACTGTGCAGCAGCTCGGTTCCAACAAGGGCATTATGAAGGAAATCCTTGGAACGGGCGATTCGGTTACCAGCAGCAACGCCACTACCGACAGCAGCGAGGTGACCCTGGTGCAGAGCTTTTACCGCCGCGGGAATCTCACTCCGGAGTCCCGGCGAGTGGTAAGCGGGACCAAGGAAAACTACCGCACCGTAGGGGTCAGCGACCTGATAGACGGGGTAACGATTGTTGGAGCCACAGCCGGAGAAGTTTTCACTCCGGGTTCGGCCCGGTTGCAAATCAGCAACAACGAGCGGTTGGCAATTGATAACAGCGAGCGTTTCCAGCTTTTCGGAGTGCAAGGCGTGACCGATTCCTCGTACGCCACCGGTCTGGGTCTGGATGCCGACGGCAGCGGCGTAATCGGCCTCAACAAAACCGTGGCCGAGCTCAACACGGCCGGCGCATTCACCCTGGACAGCCCAGGCGAGATCACCGCCGGCCAGTTCAAGGTCGGTGACACAATCCTTACTCTGACCCAGGACGAGATAGATGAAGAGATCACCCTGGCCGAGATAATCGCCCGGATCAACAGCACCGGTGAGGGAGTCGTGGTTCATTACGAGGCAGCGAGCGACCGCTTTATCGCCAGCGCCTCCGATTACGGCTCATCCGGCACGGTGAGTTTCGCCACCTATACCGGGCAGCCCGGCGAAAGCAACGTGCTCAAAGTCCTGGGGCTGACCAACATTGCGGAGGGTACCCTGAATTCGGCAGGGCGGGACGCGGGACAGATTGATCAGGACGCGGAAGTGATTGATGCGGGTTTTGCCATCCGGCCGACCTCCGGCACGTTCACTATCAACGGAACCACTATCGAGGTGGATACCACCAGCGACAGCCTCGAAGATGTGATCGATAAAATCAACACCTCAGCCGCGGGAGTTACCGCATCGCTCGATACCAACTCCAACCGGATAAACCTGGTTCAGAATGTGGATGAGGATACCACCATCAATTTCATCCAGGTCGGCTCGAGTTATGACACCAGCAACCTGATCGCCGCCCTGCGGATCACCGGCGGTGCCAATGCTGATGGCAGTATCAAGGCCGCCGAATCGCCCCGAATCAAGAACAACGTCGGCAGCGAGCGCAGACAGGCTGAAATCGAGATCGATGGTCTCCAGTACACTCGCAACACAAATACCATCGACGATATCACCCCGGGGCTGACCTATCAACTGTTGGGAGTTACGGAAGCTCCGGTCACCTTAACCGTTTCCGGCAATACCGATAAGGCGATCGACGCTCTGGCGAGCTGGGTTACCGAATACAACAAGACTCTCAAGATGCTCACTCCCGAGCGGATCAGCAGCACGGAACGAAAGAACCTCGAACCGCTGACCGATGAAGAACGCAACACCCTGTCTTTCGAAGAACTGATCGAGCGCCTGGACAAGTTCGAAACTTTGAACAAGAACGAAGTAATTCGCCGAGATTCCAGTATTCAGCGGCTAATGAACCAAATGCAGACAAATGTTATTTCTCCGATACCGGACTTAAGTGGGGAGATTACAAGTCTGGTCGATATCGGCATCTCGAGCGGCGAACCCGGAGCCCCGCTGACACAGAATCTAATGGGGGTTCTGGTGCTCGACTCCACGGATTACGAGGAAATCAAAACCGCTCTGGAAAACAATCAGCGCCTGCTCGACGCCCTGAACTCAGACGATCGCACAGTCGGCGAACTATTCCGCCAGCAAGGCTACTCTACGGTTTCGATTATGGGCACCACCAGCTACGATGAAGACACCCCGCTGGCCAATGATATCAGCTTCCAGGTCTACAATGGAACCAATTCCGCCTTTATCACCCTTGAAGCCGGCGAGTACAGCAAAACCCAGCTCTTAAGTCAGATTATCAGCCAGATAAAAAGGAACGGAGTCAGCGATATCGAGGTTTCTTTCGACAGCGGCGGGCACCTGATGTTCGTTAACGAAAAATCAATCGGTAGCGCCTACATCCGGATCCTGGACGCCACTGATCCATCCGAGACCGACCGTCTGTCCAACCGTTTAGGGATCGCCGGTGGTTCGTTCAACGGTCCGGTTGCCGAGACCAAGGACGGGGTGGCTGAGAAATTCTACAACAATCTTCGTGAAGCCACGGGTGTCGAGGGCTACATCAGGCAGCAGGTTTCTCTCGGCGGTACTTACGGCCAGGGGACTATATACGATGAATTAATATCCCTTCAGGAGCAGATACAACGGCTGGAAGAACGGATAGCCACCCGCGAGGAGCGCCTGCGAAAGCGGTTCGCGAACATGGAAAAAGTGGTTGCCAGCCTCCAGGCACAGCAAAACGCCCTGGCACAGTTTATGACTGTTTCCACGGGATTACAGCAAGCCAGAAACACCTGATAGCTAAAAAAAAATAAATTTACGACTTCGGTTGAACGAACCGGAGCCTGCATTAACTTGATCTCGAAAGCGAGCAAGTGATGAAACTCATACTTGACGGTCTTGAACTCGAACCCGAAACCCTAAAGGCTGAAACCCTCTCCGGTTTGATCCAGACCGTGGAAAGGTCCCTGGCACCGAAAAGGGTCATTATCTCGATGAGCCTCGACGGCCAAACGCTCGACACGAAGCAGGAACGCGAGCGCGCTGCGGAAAGCCTCGATACTCTGGATTGCCTGGACATCAATACCCAGATGGTGGATGAACTGGCACGCAACACCCTGTCAACCCTGATCGATTACTTGCCTAATCTGATAGATCTGCTGGGCGAATGTGTAATCTTTCTCCAGGGGAAGGATGAAAAACAAGGGCACACCGCCCTGGGCCAGTTGATCGACGGCTTACTGATGGTCTCCGCAGCCTGGGAGGGCATTGCCCAGACCATGAAAATACCCGACCACAAACCGGAGAAACTGACACCGGATATGACGGCTTTCAACTCCACGCTTAACAGCATGTTGGAAGCTCAGGAATCAGACGACATTGTCAGGCTTTGCGACCTGTTGGAATTCGAACTCGCACCCATGCTTGACTCCTGGCTGGAAAAGGCCGGAGAAATCAGGGAACTCGAAGCCGGTTAAACCCTTATTCCCGAGAAGGAAACTTTAGCCTTCAATGGATTTTTTCAAGAGCAACATCCAGGCCCTGGCCAGGATCAATCCCAATCTGGCAAAACATCTAATTCAGACCGAAGCCGCCTCTGCCGAAATAATCCAGACCCGGGTCGGGGTGCCCTCGGTGCGCCTGAGCAACGCCGGCGGTCGGTCCTTTACCTTGCACAGCGCTGTCGATCCGCTGGGCGAGGCCGAGCGACTGGTCGCCTCCCAGTACAAACCCGGGGTCAACACCTGCCTGATCTATGGTTTCGGCCTGGGCTATCACCTGGATGCCCTGATCGAAAAGCTGCCGGCCAATGCCTGGGTACTGGTAGTCGAGCCGCAAATCGCCATTTTCCGCCTGGCACTGTCCGTGCGAGACCTGAGCCACCTGTTCGCCAACACCAGAATTTTCTGGGCGGTCGGTGAAGATGTCAACCAGATTCCGGCCCATTTCGGCGAGGTTTTCAGGGTTATTTCACTCGAGGGCTTTACCATTATCTCGCATAATCCCTCGATCCGCCTCTGCGGAGATTATTTCAACATCCTCGATGAACTCTGTCGCAAGTGGATTGTCGCCGTAGGCGGCAACTTCCTGACTAATGTCCAAGCCGTACGCAAATATCTCTCCAACACCCTGGAGAATATAACCGCGGTAGTGGAGCATCCGCCGATTAAAAAGCTTTTCGGACGTTTCCGTAACGTGCCGGCGGTAGTGGTCTCGGCCGGCCCCTCCCTGGACCGTAACCTGGATCTGTTGCGGCTTCTGGAGAAAAGCGCCTTGCTTATTTGTGTTGACACCTCCCTGGGTCCCCTTTATCGTGCGGGGATCAAACCGCACCTGGTGCTTGCAGGTGATGCCAGCGAACAGAATTTCAAGCACATGGAAGGTCTGGGTGAAACCGGAGCCGCCCTGGTGGCCGAACCCATGACCCATCCGCGAATAGTTTCCGAATTCAAGGGGGAAAAGTTCATCATGAGCTTCAACGAGGCCCTGATGCGCAAACTCTCAGAATTCATGGGAGATTTCGGAATCGTAAAGGCCTGGGGATCGATCTCCACCGGTGCTTTCGACCTGGCCCGCCGGCTGGGCTGCGACCCGATCATCTTTGTCGGCCAGGACCTTTCTTTCCCCGGCGGCCGTTATTACGCGCACGGTACTTACCAGGCGCACCGCTGGCTGCGCGAACTCAGCCATCCCTTAACCCTCAATGAAATTCACCGTCGCCGCATGGTCAACGAAAACAACCTCGAAGCCACCGATATTTTTGGCCAACCGGTGCGCACCTCCAAGGTGCTCGAGGCTTACCGCCAGTATTTCGAACGAGAAATTTGCGAAACCCCGGCCCGGGTGATTAATGCCACCGAGGGCGGTGTCGGTTTCAAAGATGTGGAAAACATGCCGCTGGAAGAAGTTCTCTGGCGTCTCGCACGTAAACAGCGGCCAATCCGGCAAACTATCCGCAAGGCTCGGGGGCGCAGGCCCAAAAAGGAGATCTCACAACTGTTCCGTTTCCTTAAAAACACCTCAGCTGAACTCGAAAAAATGTGCACGCACTTCAACGAGGGATTCGAACTGGCCAGGGAGATTCACCAGCAGCAGAGCGACGATTTCAAAGCCGACTTCGACAGAATCGAAAAAATTTACGACAAACTCTACAAGCAACGGGAAATCCTTGAGATATTGGAGAACGCCAACCAGGGGGGCCTGCTTACTTTTCAGCGGGGAGCTGAAAAGCTTAAAGGCCGACAGCTCGATAACGACACCATCCTCGATGGAGCTCAAACCTACGGAGCGTTTTTTGTCAGCTTTTACCAGACCGCTTCATTTCTGAAAAAACGTTTCGAAAACGCCGCAGTAGTGGTGGGTGCCGAATACCACCACAATGGAAACGGACACTCTGAGCAGGCTGTCGAGGATATCCTGCGAGCAAGCTGAAATAAGGATACTTTAAAAACTACGGATATTTTATTATCTAAACCCGAAAAGGGAAAAAACCGATAAAAAGTCAACGACTCAACCAAAGCTCTTCTGAGTCGGAGGGGCGATGCCCAAGAACCAGGGTTTGAAAGACTATAAAGAGATGTCGATTTTGAGCGCCAAGCCCGAGCGACTGATCCTGATGCTCTATGACGGGGCTCTGCGGTTTCTCCGTCAGGCGATCAAGGGCCTGGAAGAAAAAAATCTCGAATTCGCCCATCATAACATGATCCGGACCCAGAACATCCTTACCGAACTGATAGCCTCTCTGAATTTTGACAAAGGTGGGGAAATCGCTTTAAACCTGTTCCGGATCTACGAGTTCATGCATTACACCCTGGTCCAGGCCAACGTGAAAAAGGATCCCGAACCGGCACGTAAAATCTACGAACAGATAAAAACTCTCCGCAATAGTTGGGAGGCCGCCTTAAAGGATCAGAAAAAAGCGAGCGGCGATTCCGGTGGAGACAAAAAGGACTCCGAGCCCAAAGGCTCGGAAAACGGCCCGAAAAAAAGTATTGAACTCAGAGGGTAAACAAGAATCTTATAAAGTTTCCTGACGGGTATTTTTTCTAAATTTCTGAAATCTATTTTCGTATTATTCATTCGGTGAGTGAAGGATGTTCGGAAAGTTCGATCTGTTGCTTCCCGGGCGCCTGATCCGGGAACTGCTCCTGATGATCGAGGTCGAGCGCGACCCCACCATCAGTCAGAGCCGACTGGCGCTGAAAATCGGCCTTGTACCCTCGATGGTTAACGCCTATATCCGCCGGATGTCCGAGCAGGGCTACCTGATCAAGGCCGGTACCAGCCACCGCAAAACAACTTACCACCTCACCGAGAAAGGCCGGGAATACTGCGCCAGACTGATGAAGCGTTACAGTATAGAAACAGTCAGGCTTTACAAGTACGCCAAACAGGAGTTTCGCCACCGACTGGCCCAGAAGTTCAAGCCGTATCAATCTCTGAAAATCGCCCTTTATGGGGCTGCAGAGACCGGCGAACTGGTCTACCAGGTGTGTCTGGAGATGGGTCACCATGTGGTTGGTGTTGTCGATCAAGACCCCCGCCGCCAGGGAGGACGCATGTTCGGCTGCCGGGTGACCGATCCTGCAAAACTCGAACTCATGGACCCGGATGTGGTCTTTATAACTTCCATGGGCCATAAGGATGAAATCGCCAAGGAACTCGATCCACTGCGCGACCGCGGTATCGAAATCTATTCGGTGGACTAGCCGGCGGCCGCGCGCTGTATAGGGGAAACAGTAGAAACTGATGCCGAAAAAAAATAAAAAATCCAGACGTCGCCGCTCTCCTGAACCTGCTGCTGCCTGGACGAAGTATCATGAAGAGCTTCCTGACCGGTCAAACACCGGAGAGTTGCTAGCCTACTGGACCGAGAAACTGAGTGCGGGTTTCGTGCCTGAACAGGCCCAGGAATCACTGGCCAAAGTGGCGAAAGCGGACTTGAGCGCCGGAGACCGGCGGAAATTGGAGGCGCTTGCCAGTTTGACCGCCGATCCGTTGGCTCAATCATGTAGCCTGTGCCAGGCACCGGCGGTACCGGCTTCCGCTCTGATTGACAGGGCCGGCGGGCGGCTGTTTATAGCCGGCGGCGCCGGGGAAGGTTTGACCTGCCTGGAGCTTTCAAGCGGACGGAAACTCTGGCATCTCGATGCCGAACAGATCCGCCGCCCGGGAGGTATGGTTCTGGCGGATGAGCTGCTGCTGGTCTGCGACCGCTGGAAGCACTGCGTACTCGCTGTCTCAGCCGCGGACGGCACCCGGCGCTGGACTCTGGATACCGCCGGCGGCGAAAAAAACCGGCTGGATGAGCCCTCAGACGTAACATTGGTGGAAAAAGAAGACGGCTCAGAGCTCTGGGTAGCCGACCGCTCCAACCACCGGATCTGCCGCTACAGCACCCAGGGCCGGCACCTCGGCAACCTCGGCCGCCGCGGCCTGGTCGCCGAGGAAATCATCTGGAATAATACTAAAGGTCAAAATCAGCCGGAAGCGATTTTCCTGGAGTTCCCCGAGACAGTGTTTACCGCAACCGATATCGACAAAGAAAAAAGCGTCTTTGTCTGGGATTCGGGAAATTGCCGGGTTCTCTGTTTCAGCACCACCGGAGTGCTGAAACGGGTCATCCGTCTGGAGACCGGAGCCCCTGCCGGCCATAGACACGCGCTCAGGCTTCGCCTGCTCGATTCTCCCGCCGGGCCGGTGCCGGTAGCGACAGACGAGTCGGATAGCGCACTCATGCTCTGGAGCCCGCAGGGAGATTTGATTATACGGATTATTCTCGGACCCGGTCTGTTCGGTCCAGGCTCGCGGACAGAGGCAGTCAGGATAATTTCGTCTGCGGACGGCGACAACAAAGATCTGTCACTCGTTACCAGCAAACCCGCCGTGGTGGACATTAAAAAGGAAGTTTTCGATTTGCCGTCACTGCTGCAGGCCCGTGCTGCAGTTCAGCCGGATCAGGCGCGCTGGCTACTGGCCCTCTGGGAAAACCAGGATAATAGCAAAGCCAAAAATGAGGTTCTGGCACAACTCTGGTCCGGACCATTCGCCGAGATGGGTTCAGAGGGCATCGTGCGCAGCTTACTTCATCCCGATAGAATAATCGAAGGTCAACTGAGCCTGAACCTGTCCCGGATCGAAACATTTATCGAAGAATCCGGCCGAGCAGGCTTCGAACAAGCCGCTGCAGAACTGTCGCGGGCTGTGGACAGTCATCTCGAGTCTCTGATCGAGCACACAGAAAATATCTTGTGTAAGCAGGCCCTGCCGGAAGAGGTCGTTCTCGATACCTGGTCCAAGGCCCAGGCCTCACTGGACGTGGCGTTTTTTCAAAACAAGGGCAACAACCAGAACGAGGCTCTTCGCCAGGATTCCACCCTGGAGTCAATGTGGAAACTTCCCGACTCCACGCGCCGGTCGGGTTGGAATTACCGCCTTTTGAGCTGCGAATTGAAGCGCCGCGAAAAAAGTCCTCTTCTTCGGCGGCGCAGGGCCGCCCGCCTGGCTTCCCTGGCCAGGGACCTGCTCGTTCGGCGATTAGAAAATCTGCGCCGGCTCGAGCAACAACTCGATTTCAAAAGCGAGCCGAACCGGTTTCACCCGGAAGAACTGATCGCTATCCACCGCTGCCTGATTACTATTAAAAGCATCGGGCAGGTCACCGGCATCCTGGCCGCTGAGATTGCCGCCGCGGCCAACGGCGATGAGGCGAACGGGCAACCGGCCGCCGACCTGCGCGCCTGCGCCCTTCTGGCCCCGGATGGCGACCTCTGGGAGCGGCTGTACGAAAAAATCGGCAGGCAAGAATCAAATTGCCAAAACATCGATGATCCGGTGGGCGCAAGCCGTCCAGCGGCGGCGAAAGTTAGCCCCAAGAGACGGCTCAAGCTTCTACGTAACCTGGTCGAACGCATGGCAAACTACTGTAAAACTCTGGATGAGTCTGGTAAAGTGGCAGGCATTCCCGGTAAGATTACCAAGCGCCAGAAAGAATTTTTTGCCTTAAAAGCCGCATTGTTAATCGCTGTTTTAAAAATAGACCGGTTTAAATCCCGGGGACTGGACGAACTAACCGAGCGGGCGCGCAAGCTGGCCGGCACCTCCTGGGAAGAGATTGTACCGGATTTGACTCATTAGTTAACCACGGAAGACGACAGGAAATGAAAGCGCTGATTATTGCAGCCGGAAAAGGCACGAGGTTCAACAGGCACGCCGGGAAAAAACACAAGGCACTGCTCAAGGTATGCGGAGTGACTGTTATCGAGCGAATCCTGGACGCCTGCCCGCAAGTCGACGAACTGGTCGTGGTGACCGGCTATCTGGCAGAAGATCTGGAAAACAAGCTCCACCGGCTTCTGGCAGGGCGGGTGCGCTTGAACTTTGTCCGTAACCCCGATTGGGAGCGTGGCAACGGCCTCTCGGTGCTGGCTGCCCGGGATGCGCTGGCCGGCGAGGAGCGTTTCCTGCTGTTAATGAGCGATCACCTGTTAGAGCCTGCACTCATCCGTCAGTTATGCCTCGATCCGCCGAAACCCGGCGAATGCCTGCTGGCAGTGGACCGCGATATCGAGAATGTGTTCGACCTGGAGGACGCCACCAAGGTTCTGCTGGCCGATGAAGAGCGGATCGAAGCGATCGGCAAAGGACTTGAAAATTTCAACGCCGTTGATACCGGGATCTTCTACTGTACCGCGGCACTTTTCGAAGCCCTGGAGGAGGCTGCAGCTCAAGGTGGAGACAGCCTCTCGGACGGCATCCAGGTGCTGTGTCGCGGGAAGGCGATGGGCTACCGCGATGTGAGCGGCTGCCTGTGGCAGGATATCGATTCTCCGGAATGTATTGTCGAAGCCGAAAACAGGCTCTGGCGCAAGATACAAAAGCCGCGGGATGGTGTGATCAGCCGTCTGTTCAACCGCAAGGTGAGCGGGTTTATGACCCGCCGCCTCTGCTATCTACCGGTAGCTCCCAACCAGGTGACCGTTTTCAATGTTCTGCTCGCCGGGCTGGCCGCCTGGCTGATGGCCTCCGGCCAGTTGCTCGCCGGAGCGGTGCTGGCCCAGATGTATTCGATAACTGACGGCGTAGACGGCGAGCTCGCCAGGCTTAAAAACCAGGGCAGTTGGTTCGGCGGCTGGCTCGACAACATCGGCGACCGGGTCTGTGACTGGCTGGTGGTCATCGGCGCAGCCTGCGCGGCCCGCTATCTGGGTGCCGGCGACACTTACTTCTGGATTCTCTTGTCGGCGGTGCTGATTTCGAACCTGGCCTACTGGACAGCCATGGACTCCCTGCTGATCTCCGGCGTGCTCCGCGCTCCAATCCAGACGCAAGGAGTTCTCTCACGGATCGAGGCCTGGTTTTACCGGAGGGAAATGGTTTTCGGCCTGACCCACGACAGTTACCTGTTAATGCTGGCCATTGGAGTGGCCGCGGGCTTTCCCGCTTTCACTCTGTGGCTGTTGATCGCGCTGGAAACTATATGGTGGATAGCCAAGCTGTACCAGGTGCGCAACGCTCAACCGAGTAAAACCTATGGTGGATACCTTGCTCGAAGAACCTTTTGAAAAGACAACCAACAGTCCAAGTCCGCTGAAGCTGCTGGTTGACTCACTGGAGCGATTCCAGGAGTCCAGACGCAAAGACTATCGCGGAATCACCTCACAGAGTGCCACCGGTTTGATGGGAGTGCTGGCATTTGTCTCAGCCGTATTATATGTCGTCGGGTATATGCCTGCCGCGCCGGCTGCCGCATTAGTGCTGGTGGGTTGGGTCAGTGTGGTCCGTGTCGATGTCCCCACATCCCGGGTGTACGCACCGGGTTCCAGCCACCTGGCGGCGGTCGCTGTGAGAAGCCTGGATGCGGCGCTTCTGTTGGGGGTCGGCCTCATTTTCATCCTGCGGGAGGGATGGCCGCAGTCTGTGATGCTCTGGGCGGTGGCCGGCGGGTTGACCGGGCATCTCAGCTATTACAGCCAGGTCGCTATTCTCAAAGCTGTCCCCGGCGCACTGCGCACCGGTGAACCCGAGACCATGGTGACGGCCGACCACCTGTTTCTCTCCGGCACGTCACTGTGGGGTCCCGACCGGCAACTGGTAATGGGTCTCACCGCTGTGGGCCTGTTTATCAACCTGCCGGAATGGGGACTGGCAGCGGCGGTCATCGCCGGCAACCTGAACTGGCTTCTGAAATTCCGCAGGCTGTGGTGGGAGATAAACCGTAAATGAGCACTGTCCGAAATAAACGAATACTTGCCTTGAACCTGCAAGGACTGGGCGATTTTGTGATCAGTCTGCCGGTACTGAACGAGCTTGCCCGTGCGGGCTGCGAGTCGATAACCAGCCTGGTCTGGCCTTCCCTGGAGGATATCGCAAAGTCCGCACCGGCGATCGATCGGGTGTTACCATTGCCCAAAGCCTCGGAAAACAAGCCCGAGCTGGACGACTTTGTCCGGGAGGCGGCCGGCAGGAGGGGTTTCGACCTGGTGCTGGACTTCTCCTTCCTGCCCCGTGCCGCCTGGATCGCTGAAACAGTTGCCGCACCGCGCACAATCGGGTTCGGCATCGATCCGGCCGACTACCCATGCTATACGGACAGCATACCCAACCTGTCCGGAGAACTCAGGCTTTACAGGAACCTGCACATACTCGAGCTGTTGGGGCTTAAAGTTCCCGATGCACCTGATTTCTCGATCCGGATTCCCGAACCCTCCAGGCGCAGGGTGGACTCACTGCTCGAATCTTTCGGAATCAAATTGCAGCGCAGCCGCCCGATTGCGCTGCATCCGGGCAGCGGTGTGCGGAAACGAAACTGGCCGTCGGGGCGGTTCGCCGAACTTGCCGACAGGCTCGCCAAGCGCACCGGCGAGCCCGTTAGTATTTTAGGCGGCAGGGGCCACACTAACGTCGGTACCGATTAGGCGGAAGTCGTGGCCGAGGTGG
>Ga0114922_10002714_pt1 | contig 16529 bp, 11 predicted proteins | sample AartaG_FD_100975 | JGI IMG/M metagenome (GOLD analysis project Ga0114922, IMG submission 100975) | Deep subsurface microbial communities from Aarhus Bay to uncover new lineages of life (NeLLi) - Aarhus_00045 metaG | ecosystem: Environmental > Aquatic > Marine > Oceanic > Sediment | place...
GAATTTTCTGAACTAGAGATAGTCCGATGAGCTTTTTCCGCAGCAGCAGGGAGAAGACCTCATGGGTAAAGATTTCCTGGATGACCTCGTCATGGAAGCGAGAGACGCGATGGAAGACACCATTACGCCTGGAAAGCCAAACCATAAGCCAGGCTATTTCTATTAGTATGCAATCAGATGTTGACGATGGAAGGTTAATTTTGACAACCAGAGTCGACTTCTACAGTGAAAAAAAAGCTTTGGCTAAAACAAAAGCGGCTTGGAGATAGGAGGTGAGCAGAGAGGGATATGGTGCAAGCACTCTATGTCAATAAATTTTCTCATTCTAGAACTTCCCTTTTTGTCTTTTTAAACAAATATTTTACTATTGACCTACCGCCTATAGTTGAATGACAAAAATCAAGATCGTCGTTAAATTCCACCTCATCAAAATTAACCGGTTCCTCAAAATGTGTATAACCAAAATCAGCCAGACTGTTAAAAACTGCTTTATTAAAATCAACTCCGTTTTTAAAATTTTCATGTTTGAAATCAGCATGCCTAAAAAAACTCACTTCCGAAAAATCCGGACCTTTGGGAAAATCCGTGTGTCCAAAATTTGCAGTTCTTTTGAATACTGCTTTATCAAATTCAATTTTTCCACAAAAATTAGTGTGTCTGAAGTCCGCATCATGTTCATATAGTGATTCTTCGAAATAAGCATCACCATTAAATTTTGTGTGTTTGAAATCCATATCATCATTAAAGGAAGATTTCGTAAAAACAGCAGATTTATCAAAACTCACATGTCTGAAATCAGCGAATCCATAAAATGCCGTATTTTTAAAACAGACTCTCTTCATAAAATCGGAATGACGGAACGAAAATTCACCGGTAAATTTGCAGCCGTCAAATACGACTTCGTTATAAAAAACAGCCTTATACATTTCCTCTCTACCCTTATGAACGTGACCTACAACATCATCCTTAAATAGACAATTACAAAATTTTACCGGAATTCTTACATGACAAATATAAAGTCTAGGAAAACCCGACCATGGCTTGCCTTTATCCTCAATCACATCTTCAATCGCAGTAAAATCCAGTTTACCTGTTATGGTAATATTCTCATAGTGCACTTCCACACCATTATTGATTTTTTCAATAATATCTCCAGCATTTATCGATGACTGTGAATAAACGAATATAGTGAATAGAGAAAAAAGTGAAATTAAAATTACATACCTTCTCATAACTCCTCCTAAAAATTGGTTTTTTTTGTAGCTATTCATACCGCAGGGCGCTAACCGGATTGGAGCGGGCGGCCTTCCAGGTTTGAATCCAGGTTGTCAACAGCACCACCAAAAGCATGAATAAAGCCGCTATCAGAAAAACAACCGGTGAAAGACGGATCTTATAAGCAAAATTCTGCAGCCACCTGTTCATGACAAATACAGCCGCCGGCCAAGCGATCAGATTGGCCATCAACACCCAACCCACCGACTCACGGGAAAGAAGTATCAAGACACTGAAATCAGACGCGCCGTGAACCTTACGAATTCCGATTTCTTTAGTTCTGCGGCTTATGGTGATCGATGTGAGCCCGAAAACTCCCAGACACGCAACCAGAACCGCCAAAACGGATGAATATCCCACGATTCTATTCCATCTCTTTTCTTTGAGATACTGTGCTCCTATAACCTCATCCAGGAAAGAATAGGAAAAAGGCTTGTCTATCTGTAGTTCTTTCCATGCCGATTGTATGTCCTCAAGCATTCTCGATATCTCAGAAGACGACACACGGATCATCATAAGATCAAACCTGTGGGAGGGACTAAGAATATGAACGGCAGGCTTAATCTCTATTCCTTTTCTATTTGTGTGATAATCGTCAACAATCCCGATGATTGGAAAAAATGTTCCATCTAATTCAATTCTTTGTCCGATTGGATCGGTTATTTCAAATCTCTTTATCAGGGTTTCATTCACAATCACAGAATAAGGATCGGTTTGCATCTCCTGGGAAAAATTTCTTCCCTGGAGAAGATCGATCTCAAGGGTTTTAAAATAATTCTCATCGACACGATTAAACCATACAGATTCATATTCCTTATCCCGATATCTAAATTGCAGATAATAACTATTTTTCCCATCTAAAGAAGCAAGAGCTCCTGTAATCCCTTTGATCCCGGAGATGTTGGAAAGGCGGTTTTTCAAGCGGTCATATATTTTTCCATCGATATTATTAACGATGACTATATTATCCTTATTAAATCCAAGATCTTGATTGACCATGAAATTTATCTGCCGCCCCAATACAATGGTCGAAATGATCAGGAAAATAGACAAAGCAAACTGCAGAATCACCAGAAACCGGGTAAAAAAGTTTTTTCCACTGATTTTCATTTTTCCTTTGAATATATCCAGAGGATGAAACCGCGAAAGAACCACTGCCGGGTAGCTGCCCACACTGATTCCTAAGACCAAGGTGAGTAAGATAAGAACACCTACATTAAGGGGAGAAAAAATAGCATCTGTATGCAGAGATTTCATGGTCACGCGGTTGAATGCAGGAAGAAACATGCAGGCTAATCCCACACCTATAATAAAAGACAATCCAGTCAAAACCACTGATTCACTCCAATACTGCTGGATAAGCTGCCGGCGTTCGGCACCTACGACCTTGCGAATCCCGAGTTCAATAAATCGTTTTGAGGCATTTCCGATGGATAGTGTGACAAAATTGATACCGGCAATAAAAAGGATGATGAACGCGATCCCTCCCAAAATATAGACCGGAATCAGGCTCCCGGATTCTGTAGCACCCGGATCAAAATGAATATCTCTCATCCTCTGCAAGCCGAAGGATATGGGATCGATGTTTTCCGCTGCGTTTTTAAACTGCCTGTAGATCTCACGCTCGAAGTTGGCCGCATAATATTTCTTGCCAAATTCAGAATATCTTTTCTCAATAGTCTCTACCGTTTTCCCATCATAGAGCTGGATGTAGGTTTTCCACGACATCCTCAGACTTATCCAGTCTGTCAGTCTGTCCGCTCCCCCGAACAGTCTGATACTTTCAAAATTGATCAACAGATCGAAGGTCACTGTAGAATTAGGGGGAGGATTTTCCGCCACGCCGGATACCACAAAGTCGTTCCTGTTATCGTCCGATATCAAAGTCATAGTCTTTCCAACCGGATCCGTATCCCCGAAATACTTCCTCGCAAAAGACTCGGACAGCACAATGGATGAATAGTCAGATAAGACAGAAGCTGGATGTCCTTGTGCAAGAGGAAAAGAAAACATCTCAAAAAACTCTGCATCGACCATTGTGATCTCCTCCTCTTCAAGGAAATCTTCAGTTTTCACAATGAATTCCTGGGGGAAAACTCTGACATACCGCTTTACCTCAGGAAAATATTCTTTTAGAGCCGGTCCGTGTGGTACATGCACAGCTCCACCCTGCCATTTTACGCTCCCGTCCGGATTGTGAAAGCGGATCAATGGACGGTAAATGGAATGGAGATTCTCATGAAACCGGTCAAAAGAAAGCTCATCATTAACAAACAAAAAAATTAAAATTGTGCAGGCCAATCCCATTGACAGTCCAAAAATATTGATCATCGAATGGGACTTTTGTCTTCTTATATTTCTAACAGTAATTTTTAAATAATTTCTAAACATTAAAAACCTCCAGTAGATTTTGTCCATGATGATTCCTGGGAAAGATTCCAAGACGCGGAACCAGTACCAGGCCTTTGCCCGCCATCTCGGCTTGCAGCCGATCATGTATCGATAGATTTCATCGATATCGTCAGTGAATTCATAAAAGTCTTCTCCCCTTAACAAAAGTCTGAGAAAAAAGTATGGGATAAAAGGGGGCTTCTGTTTTTTTGTATGCAATTACCTGGCCTTCTGCTCAATCGACAGTTCGTCAATACCCTTCCAAAGGGAATTATGCACGCTCTTGATTTTTTCCAAAGCAGAGATACCTTCAGGAGTTAATTCATAATAGTATTTACTCCGTCCTCCTCGTTCTGAAACGGGAGCACTGGAAATCTTATCTAAATATCCTTTGGCCTTCATCTTCTTCAAAGTTTTGTAGATAACTCCAAAGGACCAGTGCCTGCCGATATCTTTAAAGACTTGTTCTCTTATGGTCACGCCGTAGGCGTTGCTTCCCTGTTTATAGACCGCTAATAGTATGATTTCTTCGGCCCTGGATAGGAGTATCATATTCAGCTCCTTTCATTTGTGTGCAAATTGCATTCATACATACTATACGCAAAAAATCTTTAAAAGGTTTACAAAGTTTTCCATCAAGCTTTATTCATACCGTAGTGAATCGACCGGATTGGCTGTAGCGGCTTTGATGGTCTGGTAGCTGACGGTTAAGAGGGCAACGCCAAGGACAGCCAGGCCGGAGAGTACAAAAATCCCTATCCCAAGGCTAACCCTGTAGGCAAAATTCTGGAGCCACCTGTGCATGACAAAGTAGGCAATAGGCCAGGCAATGATATTGGCGAACAAAACGCATTTGGCGAAGTCTTTGGAAAGGAGCCCTGTGATACTCGGAACCGAAGCTCCCAGGACTTTCCTGATCCCAATTTCCTTAGTGTGCTGTTCAGCAGATAAGGTTGAAATGCCTATCAATCCCATACAAGCAATGATGATGGAAAGCAGCATAAAGAAACCGAAGATTTTCCCCATCATTCTTTCGTTTTGGTAGTCTCTGCCGAATATTTCATCGAAAAAATGATAATCAAACTGGTAACTAGGGGCGAATTTTTTCATCGTTCTTTTTATATAATCTATGGTTTTAGGTATATCGACGGGATTTATTTTGATAGAAATGTAGTTGGTAGATCCGGGAGACAGAGCTATAAAGGTTGGAGGTATTGGGTAGTGCAATGGACGCGAGTGAAAGTCTTTCACGACACCCACAATTCTTCCGGTTCTGATGCCCCAGAACCTGAATTCCTCTCCTATCAGCGCCTCCCCCGCGATGACTTTTGCTGCCGTTTCATTAATGAGCACTTCTTTTATCGAATCTGGATGAAAATCTCTTGAAAATTTTCTACCTTCGACAATTTTTATCCCGTAAAGGTCCACAAACTCATGGTCGACCGTATAGACATTGAAAGGTACTGGTTCACCCGTGTTTTTATCCAGCAAATCTATGTTGCCTCTCCAAATGATGGAATTAGGCAGATCTGCCGAGCAGGACACGGCCGTAATATTCGGATTTCTTTTCAATTCTGTTTTAATACTCTCTTCATTTCTCCTGACTTCCTTGTGATACTTAACCTTGCTCAGCACTAATATCTGTTCCCTGTCAAATCCCATATCTTTTTTGTTAATAAAATCGATCTGATGTTTGATGGCGAGTGTGCTTATGATAATAATGATGGCAATCGAGAACTGTGTAACAACCAGAATATTTCTCACCAGGATTCCCTTTGCATTGTACTTTGATGTCCCCTTCAATATGTTAACAGGCCTGAATGAGGATAGGTGAAAAGCCGGATAGCCCCCTCCAACAACTCCGACAAAAACAACGGCAGAAATAATCATAAGGAAATATTTGGCATTTCCCAGTTGACCTAAATTGAACTTGCTTCCCGTGATGCCGCTGAAAACCGGGAGAAATATTATGACCAGAGCAATTGAAACCACAAGAGATAATATCGTGGCTAAAAAAGACTCACCCAGAAACTGCCTGAACAACTGCCTCCTATTTGCTCCCACAGCCTTTCTAATCCCTACCTCTTTAAACCGCTGAAATGACCGGGCCGTCGATAAGTTCCAGTAATTCAAGCAAACAACAACCAGGATCAGTAATGCGATGGACGAATAGATATATATATACTTAATGTCAGAATTATCGCTGTATTGAGTGTTGTCGCTGAGATGGGAATGCAGATGAATGGATGTCAGAGGCTGAAGGAAGTACCTTTCTTTGACATTATCATCCAGTGAAAGACGGAGGTCATACTTATGCAACAAGGCAGGGAGCTTTTGTTCGAGATTATCCGGATCAGCCCCTTTGCCCAAAAGAACATAGGTGTGAGATGAGTCTGCTGCTTGCATAATGCTTTTATCAAGTCGTGTGACTAAATCCATCGTGAGATGCGAATTTTCCGGCATGTCCTTAAAAACGCCTGTAATCTTGTAGGTGTATTGTGTAGCGCCTTCTTGAAGATTCAATATTTTTCCTACAGGATTTTCATTTCCATAATGTTTTCCCGCCAACCGTTCCGACATCACGATGGAATAAGGTTCAGTCAAAGCTTTTTTTGAATTCCCGCTTATAAAAGGAATCGAGAATATTTCAAAGAATTCGGGATCTGCGTAATAAAGATTTTCATAGAGACTCCTTTCACCGATGGCAAAAAATTTTTCGCCGACATGCCACCTGAAAATCCTTGCCGATGAGATAGCTTCGGGAAAATCCTCGACCATGGCCGGTCCCAGAGCATTGTGTATAAATGCTGATCTATCATTTCCCGTACTGCTTCCTCTTTCTCTTATCACGCGGAATATCTTGTCTGCATTTTCATGATACCTGTCAAAACTCAATTCATACTGCACATATAAAGAGATCAAGAAAAAAGCCGCCATGCCTACAGACAGGCCTGCAATATTGATCACCGAATACCCTTTATGTCTTTTGATGTTTCTGACAGCAATTTTTAAATAATTTCTAAACATTAAAAACCTCCAGTAGACTTTATCCATGATGATTCCCGGAAAGGATTCCAAGACGCGGAACCAGTACCAGGCTTTTGCCCGCCATCCCGGCTTGAAGTCGATCATGTATCGATAGACTTCGTCGATATCGTCGGTAAATTCATAAAAATCCTCTCCCTTAAGCAGAAGCTTAAGAAACAAGTAAGGGATAAATGGGGGATTTTGTTTCTTTGCTTGCATCTACCTGGCTTTTTATTCAATCGATAGTTTTTTAATTCCATTCCAAAGGGAAAAATGCACGCTTTTGATCTTTTCCAACGCAGAGGTGCCTTCGGGAGTTAATTCGTAATAGTATTTACTCCGTCCTCCGCGTTCTGAAACAGGAGCACTCGATATCTTTTTGACATATCCTTTGGCCTTCATCTTCTTCAGAGTTTTGTAAATGACTCCAAAGGACCAATGTCTTCTGATATCTTTATAAATTTGTTCCCTTATGGTCACTCCATAAGCGTTGCCTCTCTGTTTATAAACCGCTAATAAAATGATTTCTTCGGCCCTGGATAAGAGTATCATATACAGCTCCTTTAATTTATGTGCAAATTGCATTCATATATATTATACGCTAAAAATCCCAAAATGTTTACAAATTTTTTTATAAATACCAGAAAATTCCATTAGGCTATCGATCCATGCGGGATCTGCCTCAGAATAAATAAAAAAAACACAACATTTTCTGGAAATCTGTAACCTTTTTTTATTCTTAAAGTATATTTATTTAGATGATCAGAAAAAATAGAATCAAACCCATGGAATTTTTGCATCACCCTCCTAAATCGGCTAAGTTCCTTTTGAGAATTTTATCTTCCCGGGAAAAGTATGACGCCTATATTGGGGACATCGAAGAGATCTTCTTTGAGCGAATAAATCATTTCGGAGTAAAAATGGCAAAACGATGGTACTGGTGGGAGGTTATCAAAGCCATTCCCAGGTTTCTCACAGAATCCATTCGTTGGAGGACAATTATGTTTAAAAATTATCTAAAAGTCGCTATACGGATTATCGGAAGACATAAAGGATATTCCCTGATCAATATGGCAGGTCTTGCGGTCGGTCTGGCGGCTTTCATTCTAATAGCCTTATATGTTCAATATGAGTTGAGTTTTGATAAATATCATGAAAAATCCAATCGAATATACAGAGTTGTAAGACCAGGACGTGCAGTAACTCCTCCACCCTTAGGTCCGACATTGATGCAGGAATTTCCCGAAGTTCTCTCCGCTGCCCGAATTATAATGAGCCAAAATGTTTTAGTTTCTCCCGGGGAAGAACATTTCCTTGAAGATAAAGTCTATTGGGTGGATCCCGAGACCTTCGAAATATTTTCAATTCCCTTTATGAAGGGTGATCCCAAAACAGCACTGAATGATCCCTCCGCCATATTGTTGTCCGCAGGCACAGCAGTGAAATATTTCGGGAGTAACGATCCGATGGGTAAAGTCCTAAGGATTGGGGAACGTCATGTTTACAAAGTGTCGGGTATCTTTCTAGACATGCCTGCCAATTCTCATTTTGTGATGGATGTTGTCCTTCCTTTAACGAGTTACTTCCAAATAACGAGTAATGACATGACAAGTTGGTACAAGAATTATATTTACACCTATTTTCTACTGCATGAGGGAGTCGATCCGGATTCGCTGGAAAATAAATTCCCCGCGCTTTTAAAGAAATTCAAATACAAAGGATCTGAAATTGAAAACCGTGATATTCCGACCTGGTCAGCACAGCCCCTGAGCAAAATCCATCTTCACTCCCATCTTCGCCAGGAAATTGAGGCGAACAATGATGTGAAATATATCCTGCTTTTTTCATCTATTGCTTTTCTGATTCTTTTTATCGCGTGCGTTAACTACATGAATCTGGCTACCGCCCGATCAGTACAGCGCGGCAAAGAAGTAGGCATGAGGAAGGTTGTGGGCGCACGGCGAAGCCAATTAGTGAAACAATTTTTAGGAGAATCAACAGCCTTGACACTCCTTGCCATGGTAATATCCATCATTATTGTCCTGTTAGCCTTACCGGCTTTTAACCGCTTGGTGGAAAGACAGCTCAGTTTAAATCCTGCCACCAATCCGCAACTGCTTTTGGGACTTGTCGTTATTATCATCTTTGTCGGGCTATTTGCCGGCAGCTATCCGTCTATGGTTATTTCCGGTTTCAGACCGATATCAGTTCTCAGTGGAGCATACATAAGAAGCTCCAAAGGATCGGGTCTGCGAAATATTCTTGTTTTAAGCCAGTTCTCAATTACCATCATTCTTATCGTCTGCACCTTAACCGTCAAGAAGCAGTTGAATTTTGTGAAGAATACGGATGTGGGCTACAGCAAAGAGCAAATTATCACGTTAAGCGTTCGTGACAAGGCCGTTCGCCAGAATATTCAAACAATAAAAACAGAATTAATGCGATATTCAGATGTTACGGCCGTTGCAACTTCGGACAACTTGCCCAACAATATTGACAATTTCACACACCCCGATTGGCTTAACACGGATCCTGATGCGGATATCCCTATTTATTATAATACGGCAGACTATGATTTTATTCGTCTCTTTGACATGAAAATTGTCGAAGGAAGAAATTTCTCCATGGATTTTCCTTCGGATAAAAAAGGGGCGTTCTTGGTCAATGAAGCTGCCGTCAAGGCTGCCGGGTGGGAATCGCCCATCGGCCGGGAAATCGTTCACTGGAGAGGTGACACCGGAAAAATCGTTGGGATTATGGAAGATTTTCATTTACATTCTTTTCACCGTCCGATTGATCCGCTCTATATCTTTCTAGATGAAAATGACTTTTCTTATATCTCGGTTAAAACAAAGTCAGCCAACATTCCTGCAACTATCGATTACGTGAAAGGTGTAATGAAAAAATTTTCACCGAAATATCCCTTTGTATACTCTTTTTTTGATGATTTGTTCGAAAAAGCCTATCAAACGGAACAAAGAATGTTTGCGATTTTTGGATCTTTTGCCGTCCTGGCAATTATAATTGCCTGCCTGGGGCTATTCGGACTCACCTCGTTCGCGACAGAACAGCAGACAAAGGAAATAGGAATAAGAAAGGTTTTGGGAGCTTCAATCGGAGGAATAATTACACAATTAATGAGCAACTTCCTTAAATGGGTCATTGTAGGCAATTTAATCGCCTGGCCGATTGCTTATTTTGCTATGACTAAATGGCTGCAGAATTTTGCCTACCGGACTGGCATCGGGATATGGACCTTTGTCGTGCCGGCGGCTCTCGTTTTTATCATTGCATTGTGCACAACAAGCTACCAATCCATCAAAGCCGCAATGGCAAATCCGGTTGACTCACTGAGATATGAATGAATGATTTGCGCCTTTGTCACTAATTGTGTTACCAGCAGGTGCCGTTGGCAGATTACCGCCCGCGTACCATAAATAAAAGCTCTAAGAACCTTTCTGAGGCCGACTTCTTTCGTTTCATGCTGGTCTGTGAAAGATGTCAGAGCGAACGATACAAGACAGGTAATTTGTGTCGATAGCAGCGTAAAAGTGGGATACCTCACAATACGTGCAATATTTTTTTCTTGACATATGAATGGAAATTCAATATAAATATATGTATGGAATATCAATTCATTTAAAGGATGGTCAATGATTGGATTAACTTTTAATGAAATGTTGATTTTAAATACCATATGGCGTCTTAAAGAAAACACTTACGGAGCAGAGATTAGAAGATATGTTTCAGAAATGACACATAAAAATTGGAATTATGGAACCATGTACTGCATCCTTGATCAGCTGGTAAAAAAAAGAATTATCAAACGAATCGTAGGTGATCCTGCCCCTGTTCGCGGGGGAAGGAAGAAAATTTTTTATAAAATCACGCCTGTTGGGAAAAAGGCTCTCGAGGAAGCATTTGAAATCAATAAGGCCTTATGGGAAGGCTTTTCTGTTCCTGAACTTGAGGAAGTCTAGTTATTATGAATAACAAGCCAATACTTCCCCCAAAGCTGGCTGCTTGGATTCTTCACCATATAGCTGTGCCAGAAGAAAGATTCCCCATCGTCCAAGATCTGGATGAAGACTTCAGCATATATGTTTCCCTTGAAGGAAGATCTAAAGCCCGACTCATGTACTGGCATAACGTCTTCAAAACTGTTTTTATTATTTTTTGTTACAAGATTTACTGGAGGATTGTTATGTTGAATAATTATCTCAAGATTACCTTAAGAAAAATAAAAAGGCAAAAAGGATTTTCCCTGATCAACACAGCGGGGCTGGCCATCGGGATTGCATGCTGCATTCTCATTCTTCAGTACATCAGGTATGAATTCAGTTTTGACAAGTTTCATGAGAACTCCATGTCCATTTATCGAGTTGTCCAAAAAAAAGAGGGAAAAATCTATCAAGGAACGGATACATTCAACTCAGTCCCGGCGATCCTTGCTCCTTCTGTAAGGAGTGATTTTCCAGAAGATGCAAAAGTAACAATAGTTAGAAATTATGACAGACAGGTTAGATACAAGAATAGACAATTTTATGAAAAACGTTTCCTGTATGTAGAAACTCAATTTTTAGAGATTTTTTCATTTCCTGTTGTTAGGGGAGATACGAAGACTGCTCTTAAAGAACCATATACTGTTATGATTACCAGGAATATGGCTCAAAAGTACTTTGGAGAAGAAGATCCTGTGGATAAAACCATTAATATCAATAATGAGCAGGATTACAGGATTACCGGCATTCTGGAGAATGTGCCGGATAACTCACACCTTAAATTTGATTTTCTAGCCTCATTCAGCACTTTGCTCAGTACCTGGGGCCAAAATCAACTCACCAGCTGGCAAAACAGTTCAGTATGGACCTACATCCAATTGGCTAAAAATCATAATCCCCAAAAATTTAATAGCCAATTAGAAAAATATAAAACCGTTGGATTTTCGGGCCATCCGGCCAGCTTCCATCTGCAGCCTTTAACTGATATACATCTGGGTCAAAAAGTTGCTTTTGATTTGCCAGGAAAAGGAGATATAAGGTACATTTATCTTTATTCTGCTATTACCCTGTTTATTCTGCTCATTGCCTGTTTTAATTATATGAATCTTTCTATCGCGCGCTCTTTTACTAGAGGTAAGGAAATAGGCATCAGGAAAGTTGTCGGAGCGAAACGTAAAAGCATCATTTTCCAATTCTTGGGCGAATCTCTTGTATTGTCCCTATCCTCACTTGTGCTGGCACTTTTACTTGTTCGACTTGCTCTCCCCGTATTCAATTATCTAACAGAAAGAAATATTCAATTCGATCTTTCAACAGATATCGCTTCTATATTTTACTTGATAGGTCTTGGCATATTTGCCGGTCTAATTGCAGGAATTTATCCTGCGATGTTCTTGTCTTCTTTTAAAACGGCCAGAGTTTTGAAAGGACGTACCAAATCCATTTCAAAAAGCTCAACTTTCCTACGAAATGCGTTGATAATCGTTCAATTTACGGTCTCTATTTGTCTAATCATCTGCGCTTTGGTTATCAATCACCAACTCCACTATATAAAAAATACAAAGCTCGGTTTGGATAAGGAGTCCATAATCACCATTCCGATGCCAAATGAAAGAATGTGGAAGAAATACAATGTATTTAAGAGCGAAGTCAGCCAGCAAGCAAACATCCTGGATATTACGGCCTCGAAAAGCCTGCCTACAGAGGTTGATAACACGGCACAAATAAGGCTGGGAGGCCAAAACCAAGGAGAAATGCTCAGAGTTTGGGTAAACTGGGTGGATTTTAATTTTATAGATTTCTACAAGATTAAAATTATCCGGGGGAGAAATTTCATCAGAGACTCTCCTCAAGATTTAAAAGATGCCTATATTATAAATGAGACCGCTGCCAGAGCCATAGGGTTCGAAAAGGCTGTAGGGGAAAAATTCAAAACCGGGAGAACAGGAGGGCAAATTATCGGAATCGTTGAAGATTTTCATTTTGCGCCTTTGCACTCCAAAATCGAACCTCTTTCACTTAAACTCGATCCTGGCTATCTAAAAGTTCTAAGCGTGAGAACTAATTCTCTCGACATTTCCAATACCTTGACCTTTATCCAAAACAAATGGAAAAAAGTATTTCCCGATTTCCCGTTCGTCTTTTCATTTTTGGACAAAAGAATGGAAAACATGTACAAGACAGAAATGAAATTGGGGCAGTCATTCAACTATTTCACAGCGATCGCCATTCTCCTCTCCTGCCTCGGATTGTTAGGGCTGGCCTCTTACATGGCTGAAAAGAAAACCAAAGAAATTGGTATCAGAAAGGTCCTCGGCGCAACCGTACCAAATATTCTCCTCCTCCTGACAAAGGAATTCACAAGATTCGTGTTTCTGGCCAATATTATCGCCTGGCCTGTTGCCTATTTTTTGATGAACAAATGGCTCCAGAATTTTGCCTATCGTGTCAACATAGGTTTGTGGATATTTGTTATTTCAGCGTTTCTTGCGCTCTTCATGGCGCTTCTTACAATCAGCTATCAGTCCATAAAAGCCGCCACAGCCAATCCGGTTGATTCGCTGCGGTATGAGTAAGATTTGTCTCTGCGAAAATCTCCTTCAACAGAGCCACTTTTTATTGAATCACTGCATTTAGACTTATATCAAGCAACCTCTTGACTTGAATTCCGTCTATACTGTATGATATGCTTAAATAATGTTAGACAAATAAATGGAGTTGAATCATGAGCATGCTTTCGCGAACAGATGAAATGATACTGTTGGCAGTCTGGCGGCTCGAGGACAACGCATACGGAGTCACCATAGCCGAAATGCTAACCCAGACATCCGAAAAGAAATGGGTATTGGGCGCGGTCTATGTTCCACTCGAGCGGCTGGAGAAGAAAGGATACTTGAGCTCCTGCCTCGGAAAATCCACAAAAAAGCGCGGCGGCCGGAGCAAAAGACTGTACAAACTCACCAAAGACGGCCTCGATATCTTGATAAAAACCAAAACCCAGGAACAATCGATCTGGGCGGATATTTCCATCTCCAGCCTGGAAAAAGGCTATGACACAAAAAACTAAAGAGCCCCAGCCTTCCTGGCTCTGCAAATGGCTGGTCAAGAGGATCTTCAGAGATGAAGGAGAGGCAAAACTCGGTGACTTTATGGAAATATACAGCACTTTTACAGAGGAGAAAGGGAGGTTTCAAGCCAAAGTACAGTTCTGGGGGTATCTGATTCGGTCAATACCTGACTATCTCAAAGATAAAAGCTACATAGGGGGAACCATGTTTAAAAATTACATAAAAAATGCTTTGCGCAACATTAAAAGGCATAGAGGCTATTCATTCATTAACATTTTCGGGACGGCTGTAGGAATTGCCTGCAGTATAATAGTGTTGCTTTATGTGTTTGATGAGCTAAGTTATGATAAATATCACAAGAATGCAGACCGGATTTACCGGGTTCGGGTAAGGTACACACTGGATGGTGAAATTTCCACCGATACTACGTATTCACCCGAATTACTTGCTTCAACCCTGCAGAATGAATTCCCAGAAATTGAGGCAGCAGCCAGGTTTACAAATTATGGATTTCCGGTGTTCCGGTACCGGGATAAAGTATTCAGCGAGGAAAAAGTATTCAGAGCAGATAATTCCATTTTTGATATCTTTTCTTTTGAATTTATATCGGGAGATCCGGAAAAAGCCTTGATTGATCCGCATTCCATTGTGTTAACCCAATCCTCTGCCAAAAAATATTTTGGAAAAGAGAATCCCATCGGCAAAGTCATAAATGCAGATAAAAGACGGGATCTGACAGTCACTGCTGTCATCAAGGATATTCCCAGAAAATCCCACTTCCATTTTGATTTTCTGATATTTTTGCCCAAAGCAGATCCACAGGCAAACTGGCTGAACCTTCCAAACAGGACCTATGTGTTACTGAAAAAAAATGCAACGATGCAGGATCTAGCCGGAAAACTCGAGCTAACCGTTTCAAAGTACCTGGCTCCCTTTATAGAGAAATCAGATAATATGCCCTGGGATCAATGGACAGCATCAGGAAACAAAGCAGAATACCTGCCTCAGGCTCTGACCCGGATACATCTGCACTCCAATATCGGGGGTGAATTTGAATCCAATGGAAACATCACCAGTATATATTTTATCAGTCTGATTGGAATGGCTCTGTTGATTATTGCGTGCATTAATTATATTAACCTTGAAACGGCAAGGGCCTCAAAAAGATTTCGTGAGATCGGTATGAGGAAAACCCTTGGCGCCAAACCTTCTCAGATTGCATTTTGTGTTCTAACCGAGTCCATGCTCATGTCATTTTTCTCATTTACATTTGCGCTAGTACTGGTAAAAACTCTCTTGCCTGTTTTCAATAATTTATTTGGAAAATCTCTGGTTCTGTCTTTGTCGGATCAGGTGGCTTTATTGCCGGTAATCTTTGCTTCAATGTTTTTTATTGGATTGGTAACTGGTTTGTATCCTTCGATAGCGCTCATGAAAGTCAAAACATCAAGGGTGCTAAAAGGATTCAAATCTTCAGGGAAAAATAGGTCTTATTTAAGAAACGTCTTGGTGGTGTTCCAGTTTGCTGCTTCAATTTTCATCATCATTGCAACCTGGATCGTACTCAGCCAAATCAAATACAGTCTGAATATGAAACTGGGTTTTAATAAAGATCAGCTTATGGTTATTCATAAAGTTGATGATATTGCTCAAAGCAGAAAAACCTTTAAGCAAAATTTGTTGACCTTGCCCGGTGTACTTGAGGTTACAAACTCCTCAACCGTCCCGGGGAAAGGAATAAGCAAGAGCTACCATCGATTGTACGGAGGAGATATAAACAGCAATCTACTCCTGAGTCAAATATATGCTGATTACGATTTACTGAACACTTATCAGATTAACCTGTTGGAAGGAAGGGACTTTTCCAAAGATTTTGGAAGAGAAATGGACGCGGTGATTCTAAATCAAACAGCAGTTAAAGTCTGGAGCTTGGATGACCCTGTTGGCAAGCATATTACTCCTATAGGATCAGGATTAGATCGCAAACTTAAGGTTATAGGAGTGGTTGAAGATTTCCATTTCAATTCTGCTCATGAATCAGTTCAACCTTTAAAAATAGGACTGTTCAGTGAAAATGGGTATGGTAGATATCTTACGGTAAGGGTGAATCCACAAAATATTCAAAATACAATCAAGAAAATGGAAAAACAATGGCAAGTTTTTGCGGGGAAACAAGCCTTTGAATACAGCTTTGTTGATACTCAGTTTGAAGCGCTTTATAACTCAGAAAAAGAACTCGGACGTTTGTTCTCTGTTTTTGCTATTCTGGCTGTATTTATCGCCTGCCTCGGACTTCTGGGACTGGCTACCTTTTCTATCAGTCAAAGGACAAAGGAGATCGGTATCCGTAAAATATTAGGCGCTTCTGTGCCCGGTTTATCAGTGCTGCTGCTTAAAGAATTGCTGCGTTGGGTACTTATAGCTGCCTGCATTGCCTGGCCGCTGGCATACTTGATTATGAAAAAGTGGTTGTCTGGCTTTGCCTATCGCACATCTATGACTATGTGGACCTTTTTGGGATCAGCTGTAGTTGTGCTGATCATTGCTGTAATTACAGCGAGCTACCAGACCATAAAAGCCGCCACAGCCAACCCGGTCGATTCGCTGCGGTATGAGTGAAAAATAACTTTTCTGCCAACCTTTTTCCAGCTCTGAGCGTCTAATATATTAGAATCCAATAAAACTGAGAGGAAGAATGAATATCATAACCCGGCTGGAAGAAGCCATCCTCATCGCCGTATGGAGACTCGAGGATAACGCCTACGGC
>Ga0114922_10002715_pt1 | contig 16527 bp, 14 predicted proteins | sample AartaG_FD_100975 | JGI IMG/M metagenome (GOLD analysis project Ga0114922, IMG submission 100975) | Deep subsurface microbial communities from Aarhus Bay to uncover new lineages of life (NeLLi) - Aarhus_00045 metaG | ecosystem: Environmental > Aquatic > Marine > Oceanic > Sediment | place...
ATGGTGCCCCAGGCACGCCTGGTCGTTGCTAGCGCTGAACAGATTCCCTTCAGGGATGGGGCTTTCGACTGCGCAATATGCTATGACTTGTTAGAGCATGTTCTGAAACCGGCAAGGGTAATCGACAACATAAGTCGAGTGTTAAGTGAAAATGGTACGATATATATGATTGTCGCCAATGGTTATTCGATCAATGATCTGGTATTTAGATTAGGCGGCAAAGTAGTTCGAGGTCGTTCCAGCCACGTGCAGAGATTCAGGAAGCGGGATGTAGAAGCGCTGCTCAGGAATGGTGGCTTCGCCATTGAGAACATCAGTGACATTCGAGCTGGCATTATCGATTATGTTGGCCTTGCACTCAAAGAAAAACTCCCATTCTGTGGAGCTTTGACAAAACTAAGTCGTGTGTTCGGCAAGCATATGAGCGCTGGTTGGGAATTTAAAGCGACAAAAGAAGGTAGATTGTGAGAAGCGACGTTCTTCCGTTTGCAAGTATTATTGTAGTTAACTATAACGGGATGCAGTTCCTAACAGAATGTTTTGACGCTTTGGCGCATCTGGCCTATCCCAGAGATAGATTTGAAGTCATACTTGTGGATAATGCATCAACAGATGATTCTGTTGGATACACCAGGCTAAACTTCCCCTGGATAAGAATACTGCAACTCGATAAGAACCATGGATTTTGTAGGCCGAACAATGAGGGAGTGAAAATAGCAAAAGGGGAGTATGTAGTTCTTCTGAATAACGATACTATGGTAGAAAGAGAATGGCTATCTGAGCTAGTAAATGGTGCCTTGAGTGAAGAACAAATTGTCTCGTGTGCAAGCAAAATGCTGTACTACGACCGAAGAGAGATCATCAACACGGCTGGGGGGAAGATCACCATCATAGGCGGAGGTTTCTACCGAGGGTATGGTGATAGAGACGGCACAAAGTATGGCGAATTTGAATATACCGGTTTCGGCTGCGGGGCTGGTGTGCTGGTTAGAAAAGACTTCTTTGAAAGCATTGGAGGGTTTGACGAGGACTATTTTGCTTCCTGTGAAGAACATGACCTAGGTTGGAAGTCATGGCTTTTTGGGTGCAAGGTGCTCTATGTGCCGACTGCGGTGATGTATCACAAGGAAAGTGGGACCTTCGGCAGCAAAAGCAGCTATCACCCGACAAAGGTGTATTTCATTACCAGAAACAGGCTGTACAATCTGACTAAGAACCTTGAGGGAAAGAACGTACTCAAAGGCCTGTTTATCAGTGCTGTATTTGACCTGTACAGAGCAGTAAAATATGGACTGGGCGGTAACTTCCTATCCGCCTGGGCTATCGCAAGGGGATATATGGACTACATGAGGAATATCGGAAGAACGCTAAGAAAGAGGAAGGCGGTACAGCGAGACAGGAAACGGTCTGACACGGAATTGTACAAACTGGGGGTCATAGCCACGCTTAGGGAGAGCGTAGCTGAGGAAAGAAGACTGAGTAGGATCTGGAAGCAGAAGACCTATAAGATATGAGGATGTAGGCGACATTATAGATGTAAGCATTATGCTTAAGCTTACAGGCGAGGAATGCAGATGAAAATCTCCACTATCATATATTCGTATTCCCCCTATACCTGTGGTGGCGCGGATATATATGCTGAGCAAATCTCCAAGCATTTAGCCCAGAGAGGCCATGAAAGCGTGGTGATAACGACAAGGCCCTACTCAGGTATGAATTCCCTTAAACCGTTGTTGGAATATCGGGATAAAGTTAAGATATACCGGTTCTACCCGCTTAACCTTTACTTTCTTCCCAACCCCCCCCGTTCTACGTACCTGAGGGCAATATGGAGTCTTATCGATACTTGGAATCCTCACTCATACTATGTGGTTAAGAGTATCCTTGCTCGGGAAAAACCGGACGTTGTTCATCTCCATTCACCCGTCTCCTTGTCCCTCTCCATGTTCAGCGCGGTGAAGTCCTTGAAGCTGCCCTTGATATTAACCGTACACGATTATCATTTGCTATGCAAACGGACATTTCTTCTCCATGGCAATGGAGACCTCTGCACTAATCCTCGTGCCATATGCAGCTTTTATCGCAGAGTAAGTAGACTTCTTGCCAGCGGAAAACCGGATATAGTTATTTCACCGTCGCAATTTGCCCTGGACATGATGTTAAATGCAGGTTTCTTCGTAGATGCGGCCAAGTTTTGTTTGCCTAACGGGGTGCAAATCCCCAAGCAGCCTGAGGAAAAAATACAAAATGAATACCTGGATTTGCTCTATCTGGGAGCTGTTTCTAAGCATAAAGGTGTCCATCTGCTAATACAGGCCTTCAGACAGGTCAAAGACCAAAACTTAAGGCTGCATATTGCTGGAGCTGGGTCTGATCTTGGGGAATTCAAGAATATGGCTGAGGGTGATCCACGGATAAAGTTCTATGGTTTTATATCTGGCGAGACTAAGGATGAACTATTCAAATTGGCTGATTTATTGGTCTTACCTACCATTTGGTACGAAAACTCCCCTAATGTGATTCGGGAAAGCTTCGCTAGTGGCATCCCGGTTATCGCCTGTAACATAGGGGGTATCCCAGAAATGGTCAAGAGTGGATATAACGGTGCCTTATTCGAGGCTGGAAATGTTGATGAGTTAAGGGGAGTATTGGAGGAGCTAGCACAAGACCCCTCTAAAGTTAATAGGCTGAGTAAAATTGCTTCTGAATCTGCTAGGCAATATGACATCGAAGAGCATGTCAATCAGCTGGAGTCTTTATATCAGGAGATTGGCTTGAGGCGAGATGAGTTCCAGTAAAACAATAATAAGGTCAATAGCCATTTTGAGCTTTGTCTTGACTATTGCCGCCTTAATAATTAGCTGGAATTCGCCGGCCACGGGCTTCGAAGCTTCAATCTACTCCCATACGCCAATATCGGTGTGGTTGTTTTTCTTTTTCAGCATTGTTTGTGGGATCGGTATTGTATTTCACCAGGTTTATACCAAGGAATACAAGGGCAGTAGTCTCTGGGTCGTTGGCCTACTGCTGGTGGTTTTCCCCTGGGTGTCAATCCTGTTGTTACCCACCATAAGGGGATATCTCCTTTCTGGTAATCTCGATAATCTAGTGCAACTGGGTCATACAACTACTATCATATCGACTGGGCATGCCTCAGCACACAATAGCTACCCAGCATCGCATATATTTGTTGCCGCTCTATCTCAGATAGTTAACGTTGAGCCGATAGTGTTGTTTCGATATATACCCGTGCTATTTAATGTGCTTTACGTGGTGTCCATGTTTCTTTTAGCTAGGTGCATTTTGCCTCACAAAGGGCAAGCTATACTGGTCACTGCCGCAGCCGCCATTATTGCTTTCCGCAGTGTATCCATGTTTCCCTGGAACCTGGCAAGCTTGACGCTGCCTCTGGCGTTGCTGCTTTTTGTTAGGGGCTGCGGGTTGCATGCAGCCTCAATCAGATGGGGGTTCCGGTTTCTATTCATATTCGTGTTGCTTGTGTTCCCGTTTTTCCATATTCTGGTGGCTTTTACCATTAGCCTGATTCTGTTAGCAATCTGGTTCTCGGGGAAACTATGGGTAGCCTGGAGCAAGCGTCCCACTTTTGTTAATAAGAATTTAGTGTTCATAATCTTTGCCTTCACGATTCTCTTTATCTGCAGTATCGTTTGGGTAAAGTCATTACCCGTCTGGGAATGGTCACTGGCGAGTCTTGAGGTATCGGCGACGGGTTTCATTCCACCATTCTCGGCAGAAGCTTGGCTGACTCCACAGGAAATCGAAATGGGTGTAGGGTACAGCCATTTTCAGATACTGCTAAGAAATATTCTATACGCGCAAAGCTACGGCTATAGCGTGGCTGCACAGTTCTTGAAGGTCTATGGTGTGCCTGCAGTCTACCTTTCACTGGCATTGCTTGCGTTCTTCATGCTGAGAAGAAGGAGATTTGCCAACCCAGAGCTAGGCAACCTCTTTTCGTGGTATGGACCACTGGCAATATGTGCCATAGTTCTTGTTACTCTCTACATGACCAACCTGGCAGCTTGGCCCGGCAGGTTGGTCTATCACATGGCGATTATATCTGCCCTTTTCGTTGGGTTTGTCTTCTATGAAATCCTTGAGAGGGTGCGCAGTAGCTCTGGGAAAATGCGTATATTAAGCACTCTATTTGTCTTTCTCATTCCACTTGTTTTGATTTTAGGCTGTGTCAATAGAGTATTAATGCAATATCCCTCGTCATATAATTTCGCATGCTACGACCACCAGCTTAGTCGCACTGAGGTTGCGGGGATGGACTGGTTTCTACATAATCAAGATACTACCACTGGCACGGTTCAGATACATTTGCTCTATTCTCGATACGCTGATTTTCTCCTAACACCTGAAGAAAGAATGCAGCGCGAGAAACTTCCAGGCTGGTTTACTTTTCAACGACCTCCATTCCATTTCGGCTACCCCGAATACTCCACAGTGGGTGCCGTTTGTGAAGAGGACAATTATATGGTGCTGGGCGAGCTAGACGAAGTCATGTATGAGGAAATATTGCCTAGGATGGCTGAGTACAGATTCTCCCGCAGTGACTTTGACAGGTTAGAGGATGATCCTTCGCTTGACAGGCTCTACGCCAATGGAGAGTTTACTGTCTGGTTCATACACGCTTCAGGCGAACCGGCGTCTCTTGTTTCTCATCCATGACACTACATTTCGGGGGTTTTCTCCCTTGTGGCTTTGCTATGCTTGTTTTTTTATCGTGCTTGAGTTTGTGTTTACTTATAGCTCAGCAAAAGATATAATTCCGTAGGTGCCGAGGCGGGTTAGAGATTGTGGTGATGCCTATTATGAAAGCGTTGATATTAGCCGGGGGCAAGGGTATCAGGCTAAAACCACTGACATATACTACTGCTAAGCAGCTTCTGCCGGTGGCCAATAAGCCGATTCTGTTCTACGCGTTGGATCAGGTTGCAGGTGCGGGGATAAACGACATCGGCATGATTATCTCTACTGAAACAGGCGACGCTATAAAGCAAGCCGTGGGTGACGGCTCAAAGTGGGGAGGCCAAATTACCTATATTCTACAGCCGGAGCCCTTAGGTCTGGCCCATGCGGTGATAACGGCACAGGAGTTCTTGGGCGATTCCCCTTTCCTCATGTTCCTTGGCGACAACCTTGTCAAAAGTGGTGTTCGGGAATTTATACGGCAATTTGAGAGCTCATCACCTGATGCCTTGATTTTGCTAAAAGAAGTGACAGATGCCCGTCTCTTCGGTGTGGCCGAGCTTGATGACCAAGGCCGAGTGATTTCCCTTACCGAAAAGCCTCAGCAGCCCAAGTCAAACCTTGCCCTTGTGGGCATATATGTCTTCTCACCCACAATTCACCAAGCTATAGCCCGGATTAAACCCTCGTGGCGGGGAGAGCTGGAAATAACGGATGCTATCCAAGAGCTGATTAGCAGTAGGAAGACGGTTCAAAGTCATACCCTCGACCACTGGTGGCTCGACACTGGCAAGAAAGACGACCTGCTTGAAGCTAACCGCCTTATCCTTGATGAATTCCTTGAACGCAATGTAGGGGGTGAAGTGGACGCCAACAGCCAGATAATCGGGCGGGTGGAGGTAAAAGCTGGGACCAGGGTTGAGAACAGCATCCTCCGTGGCCCCATATCTATCGCCGAGGGCTGCCTGATTAGGGATTCCTTTATAGGTCCTTACACCAGCATTGGCAAGGGAACTACAGTGGAGGCCTCGTCGGTGGAGCACTCGGTGATCTTGGAAGATAGCTCTGTTCATGGAGTCGACCGCCTCAGCGAAAGCATAATTGGCAGAAGTAGCGAGGTCTCCAGGTGTGATGACAGATTAAAGTCGATACGGCTGTTCGTAGGTGATGATGCCATAGTGGAGCTATGAACTTAAGGTGGTTACGAGAGATCCGCGAGAAAGGAGATGAGCGATGAAGGACTACCCCCTGGAAGGCGTTAGATCATATGAGATCAATCTATTGCCTGATGAGCGAGGCTTCTTTGCCGAGGCGCTCCGACGGGACTGGCAGGACTTTGTCGATGAATGGATAGTACAGGCCAATTTAAGTTACAGCTATCCCAACATGGTCAGAGCCTGGCACCGGCACTTGAGGGGACAGGTTGACTACTTCCTCGTGGTAAAGGGGGCAATGAAGATTTGCGCTTATGATGAGGAAACTCGGAGGCTTGCTGAAGTGATTGGCAGTGGAGATAAACCGACGCTGGTCAGAATACCGGGGCACTATTATCATGGAACAAAGACAGTCAGTAGTGAGCCGTCACTGACAGTCTACTTTGCCACCAGGCTCTACGATTACCAAGACCCCGATGAAGAGCGAAAGCCATGGAACACCCTTGATATTATCCCCTCAGAGATAAATGGTAACAAGAATGACCCCAGGGTAGGTCAGCCCTGGGATTGGTTTTATCCGCCCCACAAGTGACCAGAAGGAGATGTTGATGAGACTGCTTGTAACTGGAGGCGCTGGTTTTATCGGTAGCAATTTCATCCGCTACATTCTTCAGCAGCATCCCCAGTGGCAAGTAACGAACTTTGATAAGCTCACCTACGCTGGGAACCTGGACAACCTGAAAGACATCCAAGACGAACCCAGATACAGATTCATCAAGGGTGACATAGCTGACAGGCAGTTGGTGGATGGGCTGTTGAGCCAGGGTTTTGACACCATTGTAAATTTTGCAGCTGAATCCCATGTTGACCGGAGCATTCTGGATGCCTCGCCTTTTATTGAAACCAATATCAGAGGAACTCAGATACTTCTTGAAGGTGCCAGAAACCATCAGATACAGAGGTTTATTCAAGTATCTACTGATGAGGTATATGGGCCCATAGACGAAGGTGACTTCACTGAGTCATCGTCCTTGTCTCCCAGCAGTCCTTACGCAGCCAGCAAAGCTGCTGCCGACCTTTTATGCCTTGCCTACTACAAAACTTATGACGCTCCAGTAATCATCACCCGTTGTACTAATAACTTCGGACCTTATCAGTTCCCCGAGAAGCTGATTCCGTTGGTCATCACAAATGCGCTAGAAGGCAAGACCATCCCTGTCTACGGGGATGGTCTGAATGTGAGGGACTGGGTTTTCGTAATTGACCACTGCGCGGCTTTAGATGTTATTATCCAGAGAGGGAAGCTGGGGCAGATATATAACATTGCCGGTGCTAATGAAAGGACCAATCTGGATATTATCTGCGAGCTACTGGAATTGGTGGATAAGCCTAGGAGCCTGATACAGTTTGTTACCGACCGCCTGGCGCATGACCGAAGGTATGCTCTGGACACAACTAAGATGGCCAGAGAATTGAGCTGGCACCCCAGCGCTTCGTTCGACGATGCTCTAGCAACGACCGTCGACTGGTATCTGAAGCACGAGCGCTGGTGGCGCCAGATTAAAAGTGGCGAGTACACTAAATACTACGAGCTAATGTACGGCCAGAGATGAGAGTTGTTATTACCGGCGCTAACGGGCAGCTGGGCACCGACCTTTGCAAGTTCTGTCACGACTTTGAGGTCGTGCCCCTTGCTCACTGTGACATCGAGGTGACCGACATGGCATCGGTCAAGAGGGTATGTACTACCTACAAGCCGGACGTAATCATAAATACCGCTGCTTATGTCCGCGTTGATGAGTGCGAGAGCGACCCGGACATGGCCTTTCGTGTTAACGCCCTGGGGGCGCGAAATGTGGCAGTTGTGGCTCAGGAGCTTGGTACCAAGCTCGTTCACATCAGCACCGACTACGTATTTGGTGGTGAGAGTGAGTGCCAAACCGTCCCCTTCACCGAGTTTGATATCCCTGTCCCGGCAAATGTCTACGGTAAATCAAAGCTGGCGGGGGAGAATCTTGTCAGGCACCTCTGCCCTAAGCATTTCATTATCAGGGGCTCGGCGCTATTCGGTGTCGCTGGCAGCAGCGGCAAAGGAGGAAACTTCGTCCAGACCGTGCTCCGGCTTGCACATGAGAGGGATGAACTCAGGGTGGTGATGGACCAAGTCTTCTCTCCGACATACACCGCCGACCTGGCAAAGAAAATAGTTCAGCTAATGGCAACAGAACTATATGGAGTCTTCCATATTACGAACAGTGGCTCGTGTTCGTGGTACGAGTTCACCACAGAGATACTGAAGCTGGCAGGACTAGCGATTCCTGTTATCCCCATAACGTCGGACCAGTATCCCCAGAAGGCGAGAAGGCCCAGCTACTCAGTCCTTGATAATTACCATTTGAGGCTTCTGGGGATGGATGATCTGAGACCCTGGCAGGAGGCGCTCGAGGATTATGTGAGGGAGAAGGGAGACCTGAAGTTAAATGGGTAGGGCGGCGGCGCCGATCATCATATCATCGGTGCTATCATTCGCCGGTGAATCCGTGTCAAACGGGAGCTGCGCCAGTGCCCCAATCTTTGATTCGGCGGGATAATGCAATTGGAGTCAGGTTGTTATAGGAGCCAGAAGAAAATGGAGAAGTTATGAAAGCAGTGATTCTAGCAGCTGGGGTTGGTTATAGATTAAAGATGGCACTTCCAAAAGCACTAGCTATGGTTACCAATGGGAAGACTATTCTGGATTATCAGGTGGAAAAGCTATCAAAGTATGTTTCTGCTTCTAATATATGCGTAGTGGTGGGATACAAGAAAGAGACGATCATGGAGACTCATCCCGAAGTTACGTATATAGTTAATGAAGAATATGCCGAGTGCAATACCGGTAAAAGCTTACTCAAAGCGTTGAACCGCATAGAAAGTGACGATGTTCTGTGGCTCAATGGAGACGTCATTTTCGACGAACGGCTCATTCCTAGACTCATCACGGCCAAGAGCTCTTGTGTTCTTGTAGACAACAAGAAGTGTGGGGCTGAAGAGGTCAAATACAACAGCGACTCGAATGGCTTCATCATGGGTATTTCAAAAGAAGTGGTATCAGCGGAAGGTGAAGCGCTGGGAATAAACGTGGTTAGAAGAAGGGAACTGGAAATATTCAAAAAGCATCTTACTTTGGTCGATAGGCAGGACTACTTCGAAAAAGCTATTGAGAATATGATTAGGCAGGATGGCGTGAAGATATTACCTGTTAATACAGATGGATTATTCTGTCACGAAATCGACTTCCTTGAAGATCTGGAGAATGTGAGACAATACTTGTCGGAAGCTTACCGCATTTAGGAAGCCAGAATGTTTAAGACAATTAAGGACTTCCGTGAGAATCTAATTAAGCCTATGCCTTTGCACGAATTCGAGGACTATGATGAATACTGGAAACGTAGAGAGAAGGCTAAAATAGAGGAGCATCGCTTTGCGCCTCCGACGGATAGAGCGAAGCTAATCTCAGAATACATCGAGCCAGACTCAACGGTCTTAGATATCGGATGTGGAGATGGCACATTGATCGATTACATATCCAGGAACAATTCCCCAGAAAGAATAGTGGGTGTAGACATCTCCAAAGAAGCGGTTGAATATGCAAAAAGCCGAGGATATGAAGCTTACAAAATGGACATGACTTCGGATATATTTAGGTCTTTCGTGCAGGAAAACGGGTTTGACTATATCATCCTTACCGAGGTCTTGGAACACATCCGCGAACCAGAGAAGGTGATGCTCAATATTAGGGATTGCTTTGCCAAGAGCATATTTGTGTCCATTCCAAACTCTGGTTGGCTCATGCACCGATTGCGCTTGTTGTGTGGCAGATTTCCAATCGTGGTGATAATATATCATGTTAAGGAGCACGTCAGATTCTGGACGCATCGGGATTTCCTGTACTGGAGCGAGCATCTGGGATTTCGAGTTGTGCGTTATAAGGCCAGCTCAGGTTCAAAGAAACTAGGGATAGACCTCGGCAGGAGGTGGCCATCATTATTCGGCATACAAATTGTGTACGAACTTGATAAGAAGCTATAGATTGTAAAACCAGCTTTAGTAGATGAAATTATTGTTTAGAATAGCCGATTATCGGTAGCAAGAATGGCAGGTGTAGGGTCAGTCAAATGTTGAAAGTATCAATCTACGGAATAGGGAATTTTGGCTTCGCTTTACTGAAACATTTGAGCGTAAAGCAAGCAAGCAAGAACACTTTTGCCTTATACGCCTATGATAGCAACAGGAACTTGGTTGATCATCTTCGCGTCAAGCGAACACACCTGCTGCACCACAGAAGCGTCAGGATAAGCAAAAGCGTAATCTTCACCGGAGATAGTAAGGAACTGGTGACAGACTCGGATATCCTTGTTCTCGCAATCTCCTCAGATGCGATAAGGCAGGTGGTTACCGATTTGAAACAACACATCAATAGAAAACTGATAATGCTGAATACTGCCAAAGCCCTGGACGGAGAGACCGGGCTGAGATTCTCGGTGCTTATTTCAGATTGCTTAAAGGACATAAGGTATCCCCTTTCCATAGCCATGCTTGCTGGTGGGACGATCGCGAGAGATTTATTCAAGCACGAACCTCTTGGGGTTGACATTGCCTCCCACGACAAGAGAACTCTGAAACTATTAGGGGATATTTTTACCACCGATAACCTAAATGTATATACCACCACGGACCTCGCCGGCGTCGAATACGCGGCGGCATTCAAGAATGTGATAGCCATCTTGGCGGGAATGATAAAGGGGCTGGGATTTTCGTACGGCTCCGAGACGCATATAATCTCCCGGGCCGCCCGCGAGGTCAAAGAGCTTGTTGCAACCAGACTGGGGGGTAAAGAGGAGACATTCTCTATTGAGAGCCAGTGCTGGGGCAACGATTTGTGGATGAGCTGTACGGGGAATACTCGAAACCGTGAATTCGGTATCATGTTGGGAAAAGGGTATAAGCCACGGAAGGCCATCGAAAAAATGAAAGGTGAGAATAAGACGGTTGAGGGTGTAAATACGGTAAGGGTGATTGGCAAGCTGATAGAGAACAACGTGGAGGATTTTCCCATCCTTCGCAGTATAGGCGAAATTGTCGCTGGAGGCAGGAACCCCAGAAGCACCATAATCCATCTCATGAGTTCGAATAAGATCTGATGCATTTGTCCGAATTTCGTGGAATCATGGTGGTTTACAGAAGGTATTCTGTTACCATCGTAACTTATCTGTAGGTTAAACCAGCCAATTGATACAACAGAGACCGTGATCAGACGAGGGTAATACATGGTTAGCATGGCAAGATATATCAAGTTCGCAGTGAGGGTGCTGGCATATTATGCATCTTATGCGATTCCCAGAAGCGGGAATTTGTGGGTTTTTGGATCCTGGGGTGGGCAAAAGTTTGCTGATAACTCAAAATACCTCTTTCTTTATACCACAAGAAATCATCCAGAGATTAGGGCTATCTGGCTGACCCATAACGACCAGGTTCTCAAGGATCTGAGGACCGAAGGCTTCGAAGCGTACAAGGCACACAGTTTAAAGGGTTTCCTGTATTCGCTGAGGGCGAAGTGTGTAGTTGTATCCTGTGGCTCGGTAGATGTTAACGGATATGTAATAGGTGGAGCAAAAAGGATACAATTGTGGCATGGGACTCCTCTGAAGAAAATCGGCTGTGACTATGACGATACCTTGTTATCGGATAAATCAGGCTCCAAAGTGGCTAACAAGCTGAGAAAGCTACTGCCTCTGATCGAAAGTAAGATCGCCTTGTACCGGCTTTGTAATTTCCATATATTCATAGCTGCTTCAGAGGAATCCAGGCGGACATTGGGCTCGGCTTTCAAGTCACATCAGGGTCGAGTCTATGTTACGGGGTATCCACGAAACGATGCGTTGATGAATGCACAGTGGCTTGGCTCCGGCAAATGTGAATATCTTAACAATATAAGGCATCAGTTTGAACACACGTATGTATTCTCATACTTCCCCACATATCGCGACGCATATCGGGGAAACCCAGATTTGTTTGCAAGATATGGCTTTGATACGAATGCCGTTGAGCAGATACTCGAGAGGTTGGATGCTATTCTAATAATGAAAGGTCATTACATAGATAATCGATTTGGTTTGCCAGGTGATCACAGAATTTCACAAAGGGTCTATGTTGCATCTGATGAAGAACTGCCGGATATCTATCCCCTTTTGATGCAAACAGATGTGCTCATAACGGACTACTCGAGCGTTTATTTTGATTTCTTGCTGCTGAATCGGCCGATCGTTTTTGCGCCTTTTGACCTTGAAGAATATATGAAAGAGGACAGGGGATTCTATTATGACTATGAAGAGGTAACGCCTGGCCCAAAGGCGAAGGACTGGCCAGAGGTCATGCAGCTTATGGAACAAGTGCTAGAAGACGACAAATGGCGAGAGCAAAGGGAAGCTGTGTGTATTCGTTTTAATCAGTTCAGGGACAACAATAGTTCAGAGAGAATGTTCCAGGCAATACAAGAATTGCTAGCGTAAATGGATGTTAAAACATTTGTCGATGTGTGCGAAAGTGGGGCATGTGAAGAGGCAGACTCTACGTGCACTTCTGTAGTCTGTTAGCATCCCCTGAGTGCGGTGCGGCATTCCTTCAACTTATACTCTATTTATTCGCACGTTAATTTCTGCAATTGCCTCTGAAAGGTAAGCTCGGCGCACCATTTGTTCTGCAGTCCGACTAGTGACAATCTCTTCTGCATTGCGAATCCAGCTACCACCCTCATGAAGAGTAGTACGGATTTCAGTCTTTCCCACCTCGTTTTCCGACAATGGCTCAATTGTAGAAGTCCTTTGCCTTCAGAGTTGATAGCATGGCAATACCCCAGGGTTAAGTTACTAACTGGCTGCCTTTCCTCTAAGGCGTAGCGACAGCATGGCAAAAGCAACATATACGCTGACAACCCCCTGCACCGCAATCCACACATAGCCAATCCCGATTATACCAGTAGTTGGTGTTATGAGGTAGCTCCCCACTAGCGCTACAATAGTTATGAAACCGTAGAGCGCTAGCAACTCGGCTATTCTGTCAGTCACCCGCAGGATCGTCATATAGATACTATTTATAGCCACAAATACGCTTGATATGCTCAGGACGGATAATAGCATCAGGGCGTTTGCCGAATAACCGGCTCCGAATAGAAGGAGGAGCCATTTGCCCGCCAATAGCAATAGGATGATAGCTGGGACGAGCAATAAGAAGATGAACTTGTAAGAACGGCGCACATTTACATTCAGTGGTACCGCAAAGTGTGAGCCCTCGGCGAAAAGCGACTGTGAAACGGATATGGGGATAGCAAACAGCAGACCCGCGATCATCCAGGCTACGTAGAAATACGCGTTCTGCACCGAACCCAACAGGTTAAGGATCATTATAGGTAGGATCAAGCCTGGCGCCGAGCCCAGCAGGGCAGCAAGGTAGTTGCCTGCTGCGTAGCGCCGTATGCTCTTGATGATTTCTCGATTAAGCTTGGGTACTGGTCTGTAGCCTGCTTCAACTCGGGGGACAAACAGGAAAAGGGAAATGACCAGCGCGATCGCAACGGCAACGCCCCAGGATGCAACGATGCCAAAAGTCCGGAAATAGAGGATGAGACCAATCGGTAATGGGATTCTGAGCAGGGAGAAGATAGTATTCTTCAGCAGGGCAAAGTTGGCCTTCCTCCGCGCGACGAAGGCAAAGTCCATGACCCCCGATAGCGTCCAGACGAGAACAATCAAAACGAAGACAACAGAGAAGACAGGATTCTCTCTGATAAGCTCAAGAGCGGGAGACCATATGCCCAAACCAACCAGGAAGATTCCGGCCACAGCCACGGACACAAGCCCGCTCAGGGTGAAGCAGGAGTTTATCATATCCGCCGGTTTTTCCGCTTTGGGTAAGAAACGAACCAGGGCAACATTCAGGCCCAACCTGCTCATGAGGGCCAGGAGGGTGATGGCGGATATGATAGCAGCGCTTCTACCTACAGCAGCCTCGGTGTAGAACCTTGCGGCCACCGCCCAGAAGATGAATCCCAGTCCGGCCATCACTATAGTACTGGCCATCAAGTAGAGGGAGTTGCGGTATAGGGGGTCGTTAATATAGAGCTTCAGTTGCTTCACGATTAAAGGCCGCTGAGGAAGTTTCACACCTCGTCCCTCGGTCCTCTCTCCGCCAGGGGAGGCGTAACAAGATCTTTCCAACCTTTCGGCCCAAGTAGGTGGAGGGATTGCTTTCTTAGCATTGCACGATTATACTTCAGGCGAGCGTGATGAGCAAGAAAAGCCTGGTACAAAATGAACTTCTGCTCATAAACATCCTGGCGCTGCTGCTGATAGTCATCATCGTCGTGTTCCCCTCAAATGTCCTGCGCATCATCCTCGGGCTCCCCTTCATGCTCTTCTTCCCCGGATACGCGCTTATGGTGGCCCTGTTTCCGAAAAGGAGGGCTCTCGGCGGTATTGAAAGGGTCGCTTTAAGTTGTGGCTTAAGCATTGCAGTAACAATGCTCATTGGACTTATTTTTAATTACACGCCCTGGGGCATCAGCTTGTATCCTATACTTCTGTCGCTGACCTTTTTCATCTTAGCCAGCTCGGCCATTGCCCACTACCGGCGGCACAGAATCTCCACGGAGGAGCGTTTCACTGTTTACCTTCAAATTGGACTTCCGCGTTGGGCAGGGCTGAGCAATATGGATAAAGCTCTGTCCATTATTCTTGTAGTATCTGTATTTTTCGCCATTTTAGTCTTGGGCTATGTGGCTGCTGCGCCGAAAGAAGGGGAGCACTTCACCGAATTCTATGTTCTAGGTCTGGAAGGGGAGGCTAAAAATTACCCCGCTGAGCTTGTGGTGGGGGGGGAGGCGACAGTGACCCTGGGGATAGTCAACCGGGAGGGCGAGGAGACGAGCTACCGCATAGAGGTGACGATAGGCGAGGTCAAAAACGGTGAAGTTGGCCCGCTTGTGCTTGCTGATGAGGACAAATGGGAAGAGAATGTGAGCTTCGTTTCACAATTGGCTGGCAATAAACAGAAGGTAGAGTTCCTGTTATATAAGAATAAGGAGAGCGAGCCCCATAGCACGCTTCATTTTTTTATCGATGTGAGGGAATGAAGACAGGCTGTCTATGAATAGGTGGCCTCATGGAGTGCAATTGTCCCTCCCTCTAACTCCCTCCCGCCAGTCTCCAAAGGCGACTCGCCTCTGGCGAGGGGAGGGAGGATTTCGGCCTTCGGTTCGTGAAAAAGCATCGCCATGAGAGTAAGGCAACTGTAATTCTGAACCTTCAACGAAGTGAAGGTGAAGAATCTTTCACTTTTCTATTCGATTTTGAGATTCTTTGGTCGATCCGCTTCCTTAGAATGACATTGTATATACCTGCCCATGAGAAGATAGGGTCAGGGTCTGTACTGGTATTGTGGAAGCATGGCAATGCAGACGAATGATTTACGTTCAGGGTGACAAAGGATATGATGTTTTTTAGGGGGAATAATCGAATATCTGCACATAAGGGACCGTCTCGTTGCCTGACAGCCTCACCAGCATGCTGGACTGGTGGACCAGCGTATAGTGCTCCAGTTTCTCCAGTGGCACCGGGCTGACGAAGGGGTTCGGCCCGACTATTCTGTAGTTGGGAGAGCTTTGGTTCCCTAAATATGCTTCCGCCTCTTCGTAGGTGGCGAAGGGTTCACCATCGTTAGCCACGCCAGATATCTCCTTGTATCTATTCCCTTGGTCATCTGTCTTCCCGACGTATGATATTACCCAGGTGGAATTTTCGGGAGTTACCGCCTGTCCCCCAAAATTGTACAACCTGGCACACATAGATTGATAGTATGCAGGGTAGTACAGTCGTATGGGTTCCAGTTCTCCCTCTGCTGTTCCCCGGTAATATAAGTCGAAGAACTGCGACTCGCTTTCTCCAAGCCATATCGGCATAGCATAGAATTTTGATGTTGACATCGCATAGTCGATGATTACATATCTGGAACCCCGGTTATCGAGGACTTCGCTTCCCAAAGACTCGTCCTGGGAGGTAAAGAACGTAGCGGCGGCATCGACACCTTGCTGAAAGGGATTTGCATTGGGTATGCGATGAGCGATGCGTGTGATCCAGTGACCGTAATCCCACCAACTCATCACGCCGTAGGCCGATTCAGGATAATCATGGCTACGCGCCGTTGCAGGTGTCTCATACAATTGATAATAGAAGTCAGGGTCCTCAAATGGTTCGGGAGTATTGTCCCTCATCCAGAGCAGTGAGCTATGCCAGGCTTCATCGGGTCCACTAGGGTATTTTGCTGTGTTCACTGCTTCCCCAATATTGGGGTAAAATACGGCAAAGAATACAATTACCATTGCCACTACAGGTAAAACATACCTGGTATAGCTTATGATAGGCCTTCTCGCTTCCTTTCTCTTCTTCGCCTTTCTTTTCTTATTCTTCCTTCTCTCCAATTCCACCTTTTCCGTCTCGACTTCACCCAGCGGCGACGGTTTCCTGAGGCCGCTCCATTCCAATATTCTCCAGGAGATATACCCGCAGAGAAGGGCAATATTCACTGCATAATAGTAGGCAAATCGCCTTTGACTCAACGTAGC
>Ga0114922_10002716_pt1 | contig 16526 bp, 9 predicted proteins | sample AartaG_FD_100975 | JGI IMG/M metagenome (GOLD analysis project Ga0114922, IMG submission 100975) | Deep subsurface microbial communities from Aarhus Bay to uncover new lineages of life (NeLLi) - Aarhus_00045 metaG | ecosystem: Environmental > Aquatic > Marine > Oceanic > Sediment | place: Aarhus...
AGCGTCTTACAGTCCAGACGGCTTAGTTCTTCTCTCTTGGCATCCCGAACAGCCATGGTCCACCTCCTTGAAACTGATCCGCCTCCACCATCCAGCAGGGGGGTGACAATTGTCAAGAAGGTACGGGGCTTGAATGACCCGGCGTTTTGAGGACCTGAGTGACTCGGCGCTTTGCGGGCTTGAGTGACTCGGCGTTGCTGACTCCTGCGAGCCTGATGGTCCGCACAGCGGACTCTACCGAGATCCCGCGAGCCTTGTCGCCGCAGAAAGAACTACTGCTCCAGGGTTGCCCGGAACGGCAAAAGTCGAGCTTAGAGCACATCCCAGGACTGTGGGACCGGCATCTTGCCAGCGGATTCCACAGGCTGTAAAGTCGCTCCCACAATGGTTCTCGGATAGGCTCTAAGCCCGCCCGGAGCGGCAAATCGAGATGTCGCCGGTGTGGAAATTGACTCTTGGAAAGGAATGAGCGAGGTCGATGAGCATTTTAGTTGACGCCGACACGCGTGTTATTTGTCAGGGGATCACGGGTAAGGCCGGGGCGTTTCACACGACCGGGTGCATCGAATACGGCACCAACGTCGTCGGCGGCGTCTCGCCCGGCAAAGGCGGGACGAAGTCGGAGCACGGCCTGCCGGTGTTTGATTCGTGCCACGACGCGGTTGCGGCCACGGGGGCAAATGCGACGATGGTCTTCGTGCCGGCCCCGTTCGCGGCGGACGCGGCGATGGAAGCTGCCGACGCCGGCATCAGATTGGTGGTGCTGATCACCGAGGGCATCCCCACGCTGGATATGGTCCGGGCCCGCGAGTATCTCGACCAGAAGGGCACGCTGCTGGTCGGGCCTAACTGCCCGGGGGTGATCACGCCGGGGCAGTGCAAGATCGGCATCATGCCGGGCTACATCCATCGACCCGCACAGAACGGCAGCAAGAACGTGGGCATCATTTCGCGAAGCGGCACGCTCACCTACGAGGCCGTCTGGCAGTGTACCGTTCGGGATCTTTCTCAGTCCACCTGCGTGGGCATCGGCGGCGATCCCGTCAAGGGACTCAACTTCATCGAACTGCTGGAGATGTTTGAGCAGGATCCCAACACCCACGCCGTCATTCTGATCGGCGAGATCGGCGGCACAGACGAGGAAGCCGCCGCAGACTACATCAAAGAGCACGTTTCGAAACCGGTCGTGGCGTTTGTTGCAGGCCGGACCGCGCCGCCGGGCAAACGCATGGGCCATGCCGGCGCGATCATCAGCGGCGGCGAGGGGACGGCCTCATCCAAGATCGCGGCGCTCGAGGCTGCGGGCGTCACGGTCTCCCAATCGCCGGCGCGGATCGGCGAGGCGATTGCGGGGTTGTTGTAGTACACGCGGTCTTAGAGGGTGTGTGAGAAGTCTTATCCGAGCCGCGCCCGTAAGGAAGCGGTGCGGTATCATCCGTGGAAAACCGCTCCCTCACGGTCGCGGCTCGGTTTTTCGTCCCACTTCTCACACGCGCTCTTAGTGGCGCACGGCAGTGGCGCCCGGATTTGAATTGAGAGTGACCAATGAATCGTAAGAATGTTCGACCCATTTTCGTTCCGTTAGTGATGATGCTTGGGGTGGCGTTGGTTGGGGACTGGGGTTGTCGCAGGGAGCCGCACAAAGGTGCGAAGTCCACTGCGTCGTCCCGTAAGTCGTCACGGCCTGATAAGAAACCGAAGTCCAAGGCGCCCAGCCCCTCCACCGACACCGGCAAGGAAAAGCCCGCCTGGAAGAAGAGGAAATCGGCGAAAAAAGGCGGCGATGACAAGGGCAAGAAACGCGCCGCCGGACGCAAGGAATCCAGTCCGCCGCCGCCGCTGAAAGGGATCGAGTTCACGCTAAAACCCAATTGGCCGTCGTTTGACGGGGCGAACGTTGGCACGAAATACCGATTGGGTTACGCGCTCGGCGATAAAACGAGCGGCAAATTTACGCCGAAACTTGTGGTCCTTCAGTGGTCCGGCCGACAGGTCGAATCCAAAACCGTGATTGACAGATGGGCCGGGGAGTTCGTCGCCGGCAATAACGATCAACCCAAGCCGACGGTGAAGGTCGCGGAAATCGAAGTCGAGAACCTGAACGTCAAGCTGGTGGACATCAGTGGGGTTTATCAGCCGTCTGAAAAACAACCGCCCAGACCGGACTATCGCTTCATAGGTGCGATTATCGATCACGACGAGGGTCCGACCGTGGTCAGGGCAATGGGGCCTTCCGAGACGATCGACAATTATTACGAGCAGATCATGGAGTTCATCAGGAGCGTGCGCACCGCATCGAAAACGAAGTCCCAATCAAAGCCGTAGGCACTCTGACACAACGGGTGTGGCGCGGGTTTTCAACCTGTGTTATTCACCGGTTGGAAACCGGCGCCACACCGGTTCGAGAATAGGCTCTTAGAATCTATGCCAAATGCCTGTGGGACCGTCTTTCTACCCGGTCAGACGACAGGTTGGAAAACCTGTCCCACTTTTCTGAGATAGTCTCTTGACGTGCTTGGATGGAAACGGTGCCGCACAATTTCCTCGCTCTGCCTGCCAACGAGTCCGACTATGACTCGTCGCGGTTCGTGGTGCTGCCAATCCCTTATGACTCAACCGCCAGTTACCAGGCCGGAACGCGCAACGGGCCTGAGGCCGTCATCACCGCATCCGGGCAGCTCGAACTTTTCGATGAGGAGTTGGAGGGCGAGTTTCACAGCGCCGGGGTGGCCACGCTCGACGCGCTGGCGCCGAACATGGCGGGGCCTGGGGCGATGCACGACGATGTGTTCAAAGCCGCCCGCCGTGTCGTCCGCGACGGCAAGTTCCTTCTTTCCCTGGGCGGCGAGCATGGCATCACCGCGGGCCTGGTGCGGGCGGTGTACTTAAAACACAAACGGCTTTCGGTCCTTCAGATCGACGCTCACAGCGACCTGCGGCGCACTTACCAGGGATCGCCCTATTCGCACGCATGTGTGATGCGCCGCGTGCTCGAACAAGACGTTTCGATCGTCCCCGTCGGCATCCGAAGCGTCGCGCAGGAGGAGCACCGGTTCATGAAACGGGCGGGCATCGAGCCGATCACCGCCCGCGAGTGTCACGCAAGCGACAATTGGATCGACCGTGCGCTGGACGGCCTGACCGACACCGTCTACGTCAGCATTGATATCGATGCATTCGACCCGGCCTACGCTCCGGGGACCGGCACTCCCGAGCCGGGCGGGTTGGACTGGTATCAGGTCATCGGCCTGCTCCGCCTGGTCGCCGCGGAGAAGAATATCGTCGCCGCCGACATCGTCGAGATCATGCCCATACCCGGGCAAGCGGTCACCGAGTTTCTGGCCGCGCGATTGGCTTATAAGCTGATATGCTACGTGCAGGCACGCGATTGACCCGGATGTCTACCATCGACTTCGGTACCCCGCCCGGCGTCCCAAGGTGGCCGCCTCGCCTCGCATTCCCCGCGCAACCGGCGCCTGCATGAGCGGGGGTGAGCGTCGGGTTGAGGGGTGCGGGGGAGGGCAAAGATGCTCTTTGCCCGCTGGCAACCGCTTCAACGCCTGACCCTTACCCACCAAGAAAGGTTAAGGGCGAGCGCACTGAGGCCCCGAATGGAGCCGGTGTCAATAGCTGGGCGTGAAGCGCGGAGCGAAATCGTGTAGGTGTTCAGCCGAGCCAAGCTCGTGCCGAACAGAATTGCAGGTGACCAGCGTCGAGGTCTTGGTACCATACCGTACCGCATGGAAACTGAGGATTTGATTTGTCATGACTGATTACTTCGATTTCGGCAGCCATCTTAACCCACTGGTTGAGAAGTTCGTCGTCAGCTATAGCCAACAGCCGCGGATCCAGCACATCGATCGGATCTACCTGCCGTCGAGGGCCGACACGATCCGCATGACCGAGAGTCTGCTCGAACTGGTCTACCCCGGGTTTTTCGGCCGACAGCACCTGACCCGACACAACGTAGCCTTCCACATCGGCGACTTACTGCCGCGCGCCGGGGATCTGGTGTTTCGCCAGGTCTTCAACTGCCTGTGCTACGCGGGGGAAACCGAAAGCCGCCAAAGCGTGGACGAGCGGGCCAGCGAAGACAAGGCTCGCAGGCTGACAATGGACTTCCTCGATCGGTTGCCGGCGCTGCGCAAGCTGCTGGCCGACGACGTGGAGGCCGCCTTCGACGGCGATCCCGCCGCGCGCAACAACGACGAGATCATCCTGGCCTATCCAGGCCTGTTCGCCATCACGGTCTATCGCCTGGCCCACGAGTTCTTTCTGCTGGACGTGCCGCTGTTGCCGCGCGTCATGACCGAATGGGCCCACATGCAGACGGGCGTCGACATCCACCCCGGCGCGACGATCGGACGCCACTTCTTCGTCGACCACGCCACGGGGGTGGTCATTGGCGAGACGACGCTGATCGGCAACAACGTCAAGGTTTACCAGGGCGTGACCCTCGGGGCGCTGTCATTTCCAAAAGATGAGCGAGGCCGGGTTATCCGCGGCAAGAGGCGACACCCCACCGTCGAGGACAACGTCACCATCTACGCCAACGCCATCGTTCTCGGCGGTGACACCGTCATCGGTGAAGGAGCGGTCGTGGGCGGGTCCGTGTTCTTAACCAGCAGCGTCCCGCCCGGCTGCACGGTCACCTTCAAAGCCCCCGAGCTGCACTACCACAACCGCGCGGCCGGCAGCGCCGACATCGCGCCGGCCGGAAAGACCCCCCCCAACGCACCGGACCGCCAGGTATGACACTCAGTGCGACCAAGGCGGGAGCGCAAGAGCCGACAACGACATCGACGACGCCGGAGGCGACCAGGTCATCAGCGACACCTCCGGCTCCTACGCCACCAGCTTTGACACCTGTCGCCATGCGTGACGATCATTCACCGAACGGGCTATCAGCTTCGCTCAACCACCCCCAACCTGTGGGGGATGGATCAGAGTTCGGTCGGGTAGCACCTCAATCCCAGAACAAGTTGCACGCCCAGGGTACTGACCCCATCCTTCCGGCTCGTCACGTACCAAATGGCTCGGAACCACAAGGTCAGCGGCAGGCGGCTGCCTTGAAAGATAGTGCCCGCAGTCACCGACGCCTGGTATCGGCAACCCCCGAACGACCACAAGCCTCGCCGCATGGCCCAAGCCGTTTTTCCCCTACATCGCGGACACACGAACCCACGCCGACTTCGCGTTGCGAGGCTCCCTGCAAATCGTTGATCAGCCTACGGTCATCTTCACTGATCCTGCCCAGGCCGGCTGCGAGCGTTTTGGCGTCTTCGCCACACAGGGCAATGTACCGGCCGGCCCGCAATTCAACATCCAGTCCGAAATGGCGTCGACAGCCAATACTTGGCGCCGGCTCCGTCCCAAGTTAGAAAGGTACCCGATCGATGAGTGTTTATCTCGTGCTTCGGACGGTCCAGTAGTATAGACTGTAAGTCGAAAGGCCTTTCTCATGTGCCGTATCCGTGCATCTTTCGGCCACGACTCAGCTAGGCATCTGGGACCAAGACCCACACCTCTTGTGTGCGCTGGCGCGAGAGTGTATGTTGCAGAACCTTAAGCCCAAGGAGTTATGGAATGATCAAGAGTTCGTTCAAATGTTCAATGTGCGGTCGCGTGTTCTCGATGCCGGAGCATCTGGCACGTCACGTCAGCATGATCCACGGCACGAAAACGAGCGGGAAGGCAGCCGAGAAGGGCCCCAAGGCCAAGGCGAGCCGTCGCGTCGGTCGACCGAAGGGCGCGGCAGCCCATCGGCCCATCGCTGCCGCACCGGTGCTGGCCCAGATGCGGGCATACCACGCCGACCTGAGTGCTCGCCGTGACGGGTTGGACGCCCAGATCACAGCGATCGCCAACGCCCTCGAACAACTGGAAGCGGTTGGAGTAGGGCCTGCAAGGGGATCTGCCGCTAAGCTTGGTCGTCCGGCTGGTGATCGTGGCAAGGCTGGTTCGCTCAAGGACTTTGTCGTGCAGGTGCTTCGCCGGCACTCCGGCCCAATGAGGCCAAAGGAGATTGCGGCAGGCGTGAAGAGGGCCGGTTACAAGTCGAAGACGAAAGACCTCGCGCACGCCGTGACCAAAACGCTGCCCACGATTGGCGTAGTCAAGAAAGTCGGCTTCGGTCTCTATCGGGTGTAGGCATGGCGACGTGGTCGTGACCGCGGGTGAGCTGCTGGCAACAAGAACGTCCTTTTGCCGGCAGCTTTCACGACCTCGGCCTGAGGGTTATCTGTGGAGCCGAATGAGGGCTTTCTTCTGCTGGACTCCCAATCTCGCCCAACGGTGACTGTGTGATAGCGAGCAGAGGTTCAGCCTCGTCGTGGCGGCCCATGAGTCTGTAGAGATCGCTCAGGTTGTTCATGGTATCCAGCGTGTCCGGGTGCTCATCACCGAGCACGCGGCGGCGGGCGTCCAGGGTTTGACGGTACAGCGGTTCGGCTTCGTCGTGGCGGCCCTGCTTGAGGTACAGCCCCGCCAGGTTGTTCATGCAACCGAGCGTCTGGGGATGTTCCTCGCGCAGGACGCGGCGGAAGAGTTCCAGAGTCTCCGACAGTAACGACTCAGCTCGCTCGAAATGACCCTGCTCCACGTATAGTCTGCCCAGAATGTTCATCGAGGCCAACGTGTCCGGGTGTTCTGCGCCCAGTACCTGGCGGCGGAATTCCAAGGTCTCGGTCAGCAGCGGCTCCGCCTCGTCGTACCGGGCCTGGCTTAAGTAGAGCACCGCCAGTCCGTTCGTGGCCTTGAGTGTGTCTGGGTGTTCCTCGCCAAGCACGCGGTGGAGAATCTCCAGGGTTTGGTCGAACAGCGCTTCCGCTTCGTCGTATCGGTCCTGTTTCGCGTACAGCCCGGCCAGGTTGTACATCGACTGCAGCGTTTGCGGATGTTCCTCGCCCAGCGCCCGACGGCGGCCCTCCAATCCCTCGAGGTGGAGCGGCTCCGCCTCATCGTAGCGCCCCATATACACGTAGTCTTGTGCCAGGTTGTGCATGTGGAGGGGTGGATCTCGCTCTTTCGGCCCCGGCAGCACGCGCCGGCTGATCTCAAGTGTCCTGGCATGCAGTTGCTCAGCGTCACGGTAGCGGCCTTGAAGGAAGTACGCGGAAGCGAGGTTGTTCATCGAGTACAGCGTTGTCAGCTTCTCTTCGCCCTGTAATCGGAGGCGGGCCTCAAGTGTTTGAGCGCAGAGGCGTTCGAATTCGTCGTAGCGGCCCTGGCGCGCGTATAACACAGCGAGGTGGTTCATGTGGAACAATGTAAGCGGGTGTTCCTCACCTAGTTCAGTCTGATGGATTCTGACCGCTTCGGCCAGATGCAACTCAGCGGACTCGTACTCGCCAAGCTCCATGTACGTGTACCCCAATGTGTCGTGGATCCCCGCCTTCACCAGAGGCTCATCCGGAAACCTGCCGTCTATTCTCTCAGACGCGGCGTCCAACACCTCGCGCACTGTAACTTCTCGGCCACTCGGCCCCGACGAGACTGTCGACAGCAAGTCGATCTGAAAGAACCATCTGACTGCATCGGATATGGCGGCTTCTCTTTCCGCCTCTTTCGCGGCTTTGGAGGCCTGGATGAAGCCGGCCGTGGCCGCCGCCAGCCCCAGCACCAGGGCCAGGCTCACCGCCACGCCCGCCACCACCGCGACTTTGTTGCGGCGGACGAACTTGCTGAAACGGTACGCCGCGCTCGGAGGGCTTGCGAGCACCGGCTCGTGTCTCTGATGTCGCCTGACGTCGGCGGCGAGTTCGGATACCGACGCGTAGCGCCGCGTGCGGTCCTTTTCCAACGTTTTCATCGTGATCCAGTCCAGATCGCCGCGGATGAGCTTGCTCAGCGTGGACGGATCGGTATGCCGCCGCCGGGCGATGTCGATGGCGGAAAGGGACTCAGGGACCGAGGGATCGAGGGACCGGGATGAGTCAATTCGCGCGTGCGGAATGTCTACGCCAGCCTTGATCCCTTGGTCCCTTGGTCCCTCGGTTCCTACCCGCGTCCGCGTGCCGACACGGGTCGACGGCTTATCCGGCTCCTCCTCCCGAATCCGCCGCTGAATCTCGGCAAGTGAGCCGCGGCGCAGCGTGTTGGGATCGAGCGGCATGGTTCCGGTCAGCAGCTCGTAGAGCATCACGCCCAGCGAGTAGATGTCGGTTCGCGTGTCGATGTTGGCCCCGCTCATGTCCGCCTGTTCGGGGCTCATGTACTCCGGCGTGCCGACGAGCTGGCCCTGCTCGGTGACCAGGGTCCGCTCCGTCAGTTCGACACCCATCGCCTTGGCGATGCCGAAGTCGATCACCTTCGGCACTGCTCGCCCATTCATCGCTTCCACCAGCACGTTGGAGGGTTTAAGGTCGCGGTGAATGATCCCCTTCTGGTGGGCGTGCTGAATCGCGTCGCACACGTCAAGAAACAGGTCGAGCCGCTGATCCGTGGTGAGCTCGTACCGGTCGCAGTGGTCGGTGATCCGCTCTCCCCGGGCCAGTTCCATGACGAAGTACGGCCTACCCTGCTCGGTCGCACCGGCGTCGAACACCTTGGCGATGTTGGGGTGATCCATCATGGCCAGGGCCTGCCGCTCAGCCTCGAAGCGGGCAACCACCTGCCGGGTGTCCATGCCCAGTTTGATGATCTTCAAAGCAACCTTGCGGTGGACCGGCTTGGACTGCTGCGCCTCGTACACCACGCCGAACCCGCCCTCGCCGAGCTTGCCCAGCAGCTTGTACCGACCGATGTGCTCGGCCGCTTCTTCCCCCCGCTCGGCGAGCTTCTCCACCGGGGGTGTCCGCAGAAAGTCGCCCAGGCCGCGGTCGTGATTGCCCAGCATCTGTTCGACAAACGCCCGCAGTTCCCCGTCGTCACCACAACGCCCTGTCAGCATCGGCCGGCGCTGCGGCGGCGACAGGTCAACCAACGCCTGGAAGATCGATTCAGCCTTGTTGAGTTCCGCCTCGTTCATTAGTGCGACCCCCCAACTGCGTATACAGCAGCGTTCGTACAAAACGCCACTCCCGTTCGATCGTCGGCACGGAAACGTCCAGGGCCGCTGCCGTCTCCTCCGTCGTCAGTCCGCAGAAGTAGCGCAGGTTCACGATCCGCCCCTTGCGCGGGTCGAGCGCCTCCAATTGTTCCAGCGCCTCGTCGAGGGCCAGGATGTCATCCGACGGGGGTTCGATAACCGGCTCCACCTCGTCGAGGTCAACGCGTTGCCGGTCGCCGCCGTGCTTGAGGCTGGCCTTGCAACGGGCCTGATCCACGAGAATCTGGCGCATCGCCAGCCCGGCCGCTGCGAAGAAGTGCCCGCGGTCGGTCCAGTTCGGCTCCTCGTCCCCGATCAGCCGCAAGTATGCCTCGTGCACCAGGGCCGTCGGCTGCAACGTGTTGCCGGGCGGCGTCTTGGCCATGCGGGCCCGAGCCAGCTTGCGCAGCTCCTGGTAGACCAGCGGCAACAGATCGGCGGCGGCCTTGCGGTCGCCTTCGCCGACGGCCTTGAGTATCTGTGTTACTGCTCCCATCGGCCGCTACTCCTCCTGCAGAACATGCGGACTTTTTTGATGGGTTTCCGGCGTCGATTTCGAACTGACCTGTGGAAGGATATCGATCCCACTGCGGGAGGCACCCGCCACAGGACGGTCCATGGTGCATTATACCCAATTCGAGCGTCGATTGCACGCCCGACGGCCAAAAAAACCTGGGCCAGATTTGGCCGGTGCCCCTCCCTCTCCCAGGAGAGGCCGGGGGGGCCGGTTGGCGGGTGCCCCATCCCTTCGCCTGAAGGAGACGCGAAACGCCGATCGAGCGTTCCGGCGAAGGGGTGGGGGACGGAGGGGGAATGAAGAATGATGAATGAAGCGCGGGACCGAGTCTGGGATTTCAGCATTCAGCATTCGACATTCTGCATTGTACGTGTCCCCCACCCATCGCTGCGCGATGAATGGGGCACCCGTGCGACGCGCTGTTTCAAGTTTTGGTCTTTTTGAAGGAGACGTAAATCATGACAGTTTCGAACACTGGTACTGGCATTGATGTTTATCGTGCCCGGCGTCGTCCAGGCCGACACAATCTACGTCAATGGGAATTGCGGCAACGACCACTAGAGCGGCATGAGCCCCGTCTGCGAAGCGCCGGACGGGCCGAAGGCGGCGGTCACGGCCCCACTGCTAAAGCGATGGGAGACCCGCCCTACAAACTCAAAGGCGCTCGTGTCGGACGGCGCCCAACACACATCAGAAGGAGCAAAGGCATGAGATGTATTGGTGCTTCGCGAAAGTTCGCGTACGTTCTGCTGGGCATCGTCGCCGCCCACACGGCGCAGGCTCAGCCCTGCCTCCCGCCTCCAAGCGGTCTCGTCAGCTGGTGGCCCGGAGATGGAAATGCTACTGACATCGTTGACAGCAACCACGGACTGCCGCGTAACGGCGCAACGTTCGCAGCCGGCAAGGTTGGCCAGGCGTTCAGCTTCGATGGTGCGCCTGTCCCGTGGGGCGATTACGTGGTCATCGACAACTCCCCATCCCTTGAACTTGGCAAAGGCAACGCCGACTTCAGCGTCAACTTCTGGTTCTACCTCCGACGAGGGCACACGGGTCGTTATCGCATCATCATGCACAAAGGCGCGTCGCAATCACAGTGCACGATCGCCATGTGGATGAGGCCCAACGATAACAAGGTATCTTACGGAGTCAGCACCACGGCCTCCACCTACGAGGGCGGAGTCAGCGCGACCGCCGTGCCGTTAAACACGTGGATCCACATTGCCTGTGTCAAACGCGGCGCATCCCTGGAGCTCTATCGGGACGGGGCACCTGATTCCAGCGTCGCCCTTAACGGCGACGTCGTCAGTAATAACGGACCGCTCTTCCTCGGCAAACAGGCCTACCCACCCTTTCTTTGGGAGGACGCTCCGGTCAATGCTCTCATCGACGAGCTGCAGATCTTCGACCGGGCCCTGTCGCCGGCCGAAATCGAATCCATCTACGACGCCGGCAGCCAAGGCCAATGCAAGCCGCCACAACCCTGCGTACAATCGCCCTCGGACATGATCGCCTGGTGGCCCGCCGATGGCAGCGCCGATGATATTCTGGGTGACAATACCGGCCTGCTCCACGGCGACACCGGCTTCAGTGCCGGACAGGTGGGCCAGGCCTTTACCTTCGACGGCAGCGGCGACTACGTCACCATTCCGGCGGATCCGAGCCTGGAATTCATCGGGGACTTTACGGTAGCCTTTTGGATCAAGCTGGATACGAACCCATGCAGCGTAAAGGCTTTCCTGGACCATCAGGATTGGGGTAACAGACGCGGATGGCTCATCGGCGACAACTGCCCGTACACCATGAGAAACATCTTTCGAACGCTGGGACCCAGGCCTAGCGGTAATCCGTCGGGGTACGTGGACGTCTCGATGGACCGGTCCCATTTGCCCCTTGGCATTTGGCACCATGTGGCAGGGGTGCATCGCGGTAACTACAACCTGGTTTATGCGGATGGTCGACCGGAACTCGGCGCGTACGACGCCGGCTTTGTCCCCAACGTAGGGGCCGATCTCTTTATCGGCTCCACAGGTGGCGGCGGACTCGACGGTCAGATCGATGAGATCCAGATCTTCGACCGTGCGTTATCCGAGGCGGAAATCCTGGCCCTCTTTAACGCCGGCACCTACGGGACCTGCAGGGGGCTACTCATTCTCACGGAATCGCTGCCGCTAAACAAGCTTGCCGAATCCGCGTCGCATCAGTTTGAGGCGGCCGGTGGAACTCCTCCCTATATATGGTCCCTGGCCGATGGCTCCCCCCCTCCCGGAATGATATTAAGCGCTGATGGCCTCCTTGAGGGGGCACCAACTGCGGCAGGGGAGTTCACTTTCACGGTTCGCGTTGCTGACGCCGGCAACGTGGCAGCTGAAAAACGATTTGTCAAGCAAGTTCTGGTTACGCTTCCAGCCCCGCAAATACGTCTCACCAAAGTTGGAACCGCCCCGGTCGCCGGACGAACAGTCGATTATTGCATTTTTGTCGAGAATCTTAGCAACTTTTCCGTCACCAATCTAGAAGTTATCGAGTATCCCGAACCGTGGTTTGAGTTCCTGTCAGCCACGCCCGAACCCACTAATATTACAGAAGTGGAGATCTTTATAGAACCCATTAACGACGTTATCCGCATCATCGACACGATTTCCTGGAATATTCCTGAAATTGAGCCTGAGGGACACCGTGCTATTTGTTTCTTGGCCAGACTAAGCGCCAATCTCGCTAGCGGCGGCGTAGCCGGTGGCGCCGGTGGCCCCGGTGGGGGTGGCGGCGGTGCAGGTAATCCACCGCCCTCCCCGCCCCCACCTCCCTCACCACCTCCACCATTTCCCCCACCGCCTCCACCGCCCCCGGCCCCGCCAGGTGGCCCAGTGGGGTGTATTGTTCCCCCGGTGGGAGGCCCTGCATGCGCGCGTCAGCCTGGCGATGATTGTTACGACGAGTTCGACGCAGCTGTAAAGAATGCCAATCACAGCTGTGAACTGCTTTGCTGGGGTCTTAGAGAAGGACTCAAACGGTTGCCTGGGCCGGTCAGTCGATTGTTCGACCCTCTTAAGAAGGCCGCCTGCGAGGCATGTCGTGAATGGGCCGAAAGCATAGCTAGGCACATTTACGAGCAATGCAAGAAGATAGAAGAGAATTTTGCAGAAGCCGGGGCATACGATGATATGTGTGATGATGTTGACGATGACGTGAAATGTCCCCTGGATCCCAACGAGAAAGTCGTCGTCGCCGAAAAATTCATTCGCCCGGAGCAGCGACTTTTCTACACAATTCACTTTGAGAATATTGGCAACATCGAAGCGCTCGACGTATTCGTCAGGGACATCTTGGATCCCAACCTTGACGAATCTAGTTTGGAGATCGTCACACCCGGTGGCGCGTTCGATGGTCAGTCTAGAACGGTTGAGTGGGAGCTTCTGGGTATTGATCTACCGCCGGGTGAAAGCGACCATGTGTTGTTTACGGTGAAGCCACTGCCGGGCCTTCCATCCGGAACAGAGATCTGGAATGACGCCGTGATCCAGTTTGAGAGTCTTGAGGAGATAACAACAAATGCGGTCGTGAACATCATAGACAGCAGCGTCCCGATGTGTGTGATGGACCCTCTGCCGGAGAGAACGTGTGGCGAGGACTTCGAGATCTCCTGGGAGGGTACGGATGACGTTGGGGAGATAGAGTCCTACACTGTCTTCGTATCGGTGGATGGGCAGGGCTTCAGGCCGGCCATAGTTGAAACAGCGGATAGGAGCGCGGGATTTGAAGCGGATGCAGCCGGGAAGTATGAGTTCATTTGCATAGCGAAAGATACGGCGGGCAATGTCGAGGTGCAGGGGCCGGTGGCGGAAGCGTCCACGCTGTTTGATCGGATTGTCTGCGATGATGGGGATTGGTGCACTCGCGATACGTGCAATCCTGACTCTGGGGAGTGCGTGTTTGAACCAGTCGATTGGGACACGGATACCGTTTTGGACTGCCGTGACAATTGCCTGTACCTCGCAAACACGGACCAAGCTGATGAGGACGGCGACGGGGCCGGCAATGCATGTGACAACTGCACGGACGATCCGAACCCCGAGCAGAACGATATGGATTGCGATGGCACAGGCGACGTGTGTGATGCTTCACCGGAAGCACCCGCTAACATGGCGCTGAACGCGGCGCGAAGTGGGTCACCTAACCCAGTGGAGTCGGATGATGGCTGGGGCGGCGCTACCGACAAATGGGATATTGTAGACGGCGACACCGGGTACGAGTCGGAGGCGAACGGTATCGCGTTTACCGGAGGAAGTAACAATGCGGGCGGGGAGCCGGCGGGCCGCAGGCAAGTGACCATTGACTTTGTGGAGCTGCGCAGGTTCAACAGGGTCGTGGTTTGGCATCATGGCGGAGACAACGTACCGGCCGCGCCCAGCCTAGGATACTGGGACGGGGCGCAGTGGGTAAATATCCCTTATCTGCGGTTCTTTGACATTCATTATGTCGGGCCGCAGTCGCCGAGCATGCCGCATCGGTCGCAACCTGACACGTATAGTTTCTACGATGTAATGGGTAGCAAGGTGCGGTACTCCTTCGACAATTCCGGACTGAGTGTCGTGGGGGATGCGATGGGCCATGGCTGGATTTACCAAGTTGACGTCTCGCAGGCCTGCAACTGGGACAACTGCCCAGGGGTTACCAACCCGGATCAGAATGATTCCGACGTTGACTCGCTGGGCGACGCGTGCGATATGTGCCCGTTGGATTCCGAGAACGACGCGGAGGGCGACGGTGTCTGTGGCGACGTGGACAACTGCCCGGAGACGCCCAACCCGCAACAAGATGACGTTGATGGAGATGATCTGGGTGACGCCTGCGACAACTGTCCCAACGAGTCCAATGCCGGTCAGGAAGATATCGACGGTGACGGTTTTGGCGATGTTTGCGATGTCTGCCCCAATGACCGGGACAACGACATCGATGTTGATGGCGTCTGTGGCGACCAGGACAACTGCCCGGCGATAGCGAATGCAGGGCAGGAGGACTGTAACAGCGACCGTCAGGGTGACGTCTGCGACCCCGATCAGGGTGAGGCGGATTCCGATGGCGACGGGGTGTGCAATAACGTAGACGCCTGTCCGAACGATCCAAACAAGATCGAGCCGGGAATCTGCGGCTGCGGCGTGGCCGATACCGATTCGGACGGGGACGGTACGCCGGATTGTAACGACGGCTGCCCGGACGATCCTGACAAGACCGATCCGGGTGTCTGCGGTTGCGGTGTCGCGGATACGGACACAGATCTAGACGGGACACCGGACTGCAACGACAACTGTCCGAACGATCCAAACAAGATCGAGCCGGGAATCTGCGGCTGCGGCGTGGCCGATACCGATTCGGACGGGGACGGTACGCCGGACTGCATCGATGATTGCCCGAACGACCCGCATAATGACAGCGACGGCGACGGGGTGTGCGGTGACGTGGATCGTTGTGACGATTCCGATGTGAGCCCCACGATAATCATCGACGGGTGTGACACCGCAGTGTTGAATGTGTTGTCTGAAGATGGCTGCTCGATGGGCGACGGCATCGCCGTATGCGCCGAAGGGGCAAAGAACCACGGTGCATTCGTGAGCTGCGTCGCTCACCTCACCAATGAATGGAAGAAGGATGGGTTGATCAGCGGGCAACAAAAGGGTCGCATTCAGAGTTGTGCCGCCCGGGCCAACATTCCGTAACGGCACACGTCCGCCCGCCTGCGCAGTGGGCTGGCGACCCCACTGCGTGGGCGCGGCCGGCGCAACATCGACGCCGATCCACTGTGGCTTAGCGCCCCGCTGGGCGACTTCTACCTCCGCCAGTTGCAATGCGGCCAGAACGATGACAGCCCCTGCCTCGACGCGGGAAAAGGCAGAGCCAAGAAGTACGGTCTGAAGAAAGGCTTCACGACCTGCACCGTCTGCAAGAAGGACAAGAAGGCGGTGGATATGGGCTACCACTACCCGCGGAACTGTGACTAGCCGCCCCGAAAGTAGCGTCACCCCTCTGGTGGGTGATGGACGATTCGCCCCTGCGCCGCCGCACACAAGCGGCGGCGCTACATGGGCTACCACTACCCTCGGCGCTAGCGGCTAGGTGGGGCAGTAATCCGACAGGCCTGCGCTGAGTAATCCGCACAAGACACGACAGGCTCATGTGCGGCTTTGGTCGAAACCGATAAGTTGTAGAAGAACATCGGACCGATCGGGCGCGGAGAATAGGCGTGTTTTTGTACCGGCCCTGCGGATGCGGCGGACATGCAGCGCAGAGGCCGACGGACGTTGAATCATCATGCCCGCGCTGATTGCGATGGTTGGCGGCGGAATCAAGGGTGCGGTGGCCGCTGCGCGGTATGCCGTCGATCATGAGTTGGTGTTCGTGCACGTCGCGCACGGACAGGCGGCGTTGAGCCGACAGCGGGCCGCTTTGAAGAATCTGTGCCGGGCCTACCCGGGCGCGAGAGTGCTCGCTATCGATATTGGGGACGCCCGCGATCTTGGTGATGCCGGATCGCAGGTGGGCCGGCGGACCGGTCAGGCCGGGCGCGAGCCGGCCGACGATCCGGCGGGACGGCCTGGTGACGCGCGGGGATTGCTGCCGGCCATCCTGTCCATCGGCGTGCGACACGCCGTTCGCCTTGGCGCTCACCGCGTCGTGACGGGCGTGAGTCAGACCATCGACGAAGCGCAACGAGGCGCGGCCCCCGGCGAGGGCCGACCCGATCATCGCCGCGAATTCATCCATGCCTTCAACATCATGTCACAGACGGCCTTGACCCGCCGGGCGCGTGTTGTGATCGAGGCGCCGCTGATGGACCTGACATATCCGGAGGTGATCCGGCTGGCCGTGCGATTGCAGGTTCCGCTGGAAGCGACCTGGACGTGCGAACGCGGCGATCCCCAGCCTTGCGGGCGCTGCGAGCCGTGCGTCGCGCGGTCAAACGCCTTCGCGAGCGCAGCAATGACC
>Ga0114922_10002717_pt1 | contig 16521 bp, 15 predicted proteins | sample AartaG_FD_100975 | JGI IMG/M metagenome (GOLD analysis project Ga0114922, IMG submission 100975) | Deep subsurface microbial communities from Aarhus Bay to uncover new lineages of life (NeLLi) - Aarhus_00045 metaG | ecosystem: Environmental > Aquatic > Marine > Oceanic > Sediment | place...
TAGCCGGAGTCTAAAAGTGTTTTCAAATCGATCACAGTCATTTTTTCTTATAAATCAATGCTATTCAAATCGTTACAACGTCTTTCAAATCAAACAACCGGACAGTAGTGATTTAAGATATATATCAAAAAGATTAATTCTTTACTGGATAATATCGAAATTAAACAAGATGACATAACATTCATAATTTACCTAAAGGGATCAAGTACTGTATTAAATGCTGAAGTGATTAGCAGCGGTGAGAGTGAGTTAATTTCTTTAGGAATTGAGTGCTTAATTTTTAGCAAAGAATGTGATTCAGAAAAGGGTAACATTTTATTTTTAGACGAGCCTGACGTTCATTTGCATCCAGATTTACAAGTAAGACTAATGCATTTCTTAAGAGAACTTGTTTCCGAAGTTAACTTTCATGTCTTAATCGCTACCCATAGCACGCCAATTTTAGGAGCTTTGGAAACCTATGAAGACACACATATTGCTTTTATGACTTTTGGTCAAAAGGAACTGGAGTTTAAACCTGTCACAGATATGTACAGAAAAATCCTGCCGGTTTTTGGTGCTCACCCATTATCAAATTTATTTAATGAAGCTCCTATATTATTAGTCGAAGGCGAAGATGATGAGAGAATATGGCAACAGGCTGTGCGATCCTCAAATGGCAGAATTAAAATATATCCCTGTTCCGTTGATGGGGTTGGGAATATGAACGAATTAGAACAAGAAGCTCAAAATATTATCCGGGCTGTGTATGATGACGCGAAAGGTTACTCTCTACGTGATAGAGACGGGGGCAATGGTGAAATTGAGGATCTTTTACCTATTGTCAGGTTGAAATTGGCCTGTCGTAATGCAGAGAATTTACTACTGACAAACGAAGTGCTTCAGACATTTTCGACAAATTGGGAACAAATGAAGGAGAAAGTCAATGTTTGGTTAGATAAAAATTCTGATCACATACACTATGACGTGATGAATGGTTTTAAGAATGGTGATTTTGATAGAAAGAATTATGACATTAAAGAAGTTCGCAATGATTTGATGGGCATAATTGGCAGTTCCAAGCCTTGGGAAGTAGCGGTCGGGCAAACAATAGCAAATCTGATATGGAATGGTTCAACTCGGTTTGACCAAGGCGGAAGTATCTATTCTTTCTTGGGAGAGAAACTTGTTAAGAATATTATTCCAAATGATGAACCACCACAGTCCACGGCGACTGGCCAATGAAATAAAGGAGAAAGATGGCTTCAGATTTTGACAAACATATAGTGGATCAACAGGTAAACTGGCGAAAGAGCAATATTGCTACCAAAGAAATGGGCGTTCAAAACGGTTTGAAGAGGACATGGATCTTGCCCGTAAATCTGTGGAAGGAAGGGTTATGGGAAGGGATAAAAGACTCCCTACCTAAATATCTCAAAAAAGAAAAAGTACAAAGGCACAGAGGCTGCCACAACCTCAAGAGTTCCTGGATACTCTGTGCAAATCTGTACTTCTCTTTCAGAAAGGACAAAGACCTGCTGGCAGGCTTTCTGAATAAATTTGTAAACAATAAAATCAAAACTGTAGATCGAATCGAATTGGAGTATGCCGAAGGTGGCAAGTTGAATCCGGCGGAGCTTCTTGGCGAGTCACAGGGGACGAGAGGGGCAAATCAGACATCTCCGGATGTTGCTTTTATTGTAAATGGCCATACAGGTTTGATACTTACTGAGAATAAATTTACCGAGAAATCATTTTATAATTGTTCCGGCTGCAAGAAGAAATACGGCAATACTGATATAAAGCGATGTTTGGATTTCCAATTTATCTACAGTGATGTTAAAAATAATTGCTATCAACTTAATTGGGAAAAAATTCGGAGGAAAAACCGTAAATACTGGGATTATATTAGGATTAGTGAAAAGGGAAAACAAATCCTAAAGAGATGTCCTGCAGCAATATCAGGATATCAACTCTTCCGTCAACAGGCTTTAGCTGAAGCTATTGCACAGTCAGGAAAGTATGATTTTGTTGTATCTTGTGTGGCTTATGATGAAAGAAACAAAACCCTTATTAGCTCATTATCAAGAGCAGGAATTAACGATTTTACTAAAGATTGGGCTTGCCTTTTTGAGGACAAAGCACAATTCGCAACCTTTACCCATCAGAAATGGGTAGATTGGGTTCGTAAAAATGATACCCAAGGACTTTGGAAAGAATGGTTAAGTTATATTGAGGAGCGTTATGGATACTAATTTTGACAAATTAACGATAAAATCGCCGCCCACGGCGTCTGGCCAATAAACTAAAATCCTATTGACTCGGCGGGCAGACGCCGCAAATTCTAAGCACTAAACTCGAAATCCTAAACAAGCACGAATTACTAACAAATTTAAATTCAAAAACGAGATTGCCACGCTCGGCTTCGCCTCGCTCGCAATGACAACGGGCCCCCGGCAGAAAAGCAAGTAAGCTTACACCGGGGGTAAACTTCAGAGGATTAGAGATTAGAGAATTAGAGATGAACCCCCTGCAGTGCCGGGGGCTAAAAATTTTGATTCCTTCTTTCGCAGGCACATGCTTCGCAGGAATTACAACCCCCGACAGTGCCGGGGGCTAACAGGCATTGAGGCGAGGGGGACGGCCCCAATACCTACAGCGGTTCGTCGAAGTCCTGAGGCCGGCCAACGGCTAAGACTTGTACCTTGTCAGGCTTTAAATGTTTCCTCGCAATGCGGAGAATATCCTGTTTAGTTACCTTGGGATTCCCTGAAAATCGCAATCTGCCGGATTGTTTCATAAAAGTCAGATGCTAATTTTTCTCTTGAGCACCAACTTGTGTTTTCCGCCCCAGGCCCCTGCAGCTCTCACAATCACATGCGCCGACGTGCTTTAGATGTGATACTCCGGCCAGCTTTTTGGTCTCAATCAACTTCGCTCCTTTGGTCTCCATCTTGCGAAGTGCCAGCTTGGCCTCTCTTTTATTATGTGAACCCACCGCATCGACAACAATGGTAACTTTTTTGCCTCTCTGCAGTAATCCCAGTGCCGTTGCCTCAATAGCCCCTTCGAGACTGGTACCGACCAGGATAAATTCATTGGCTCTCACTTCGCTCAACAGCCTGTCAATCCGAGGCTCCTCAAACGGGTCAACGCACCGCTTGTAAAGGATGATCTGTCTGTACCGCCGCAACATATCTCCGGGCAAATCAGTGTTTCCGTCCGCTGCAAAACTCACGCTGTTATTAAACAATGTGTAATGTATCTTTTTTTGCCCATCAGTACCGGCAAGACAGTAAGTAACTTGGCCTTCACCGTTATTATTAGGGTGAACCACGGCAGTCGAGATTATCGGGACATTTCTATGTCTCGCCCATGCCATCATCCTGCGGATACGTGCCAAAACCCTCCTGTGGTTTCCTATACACGCCTTTCCCCCAGCCAAAAGAAAATCCTTTTGGGTATCAATATCTACTAAAATCCGCCTACGCCGTGCTCTGACCAGTTGCAGAATCATTTTCAGACTTGCCTTTCTTGGCCTCTGCCATTTCGTCCTATAATTAGTACGCATCAGCCAACAATCAGGTTCACAGATTCTTATCGAACAGTCTGTGCATCCACTTTAATAAGGGCAAAGCCCCAAAAGCAATTTCGTCCTTCACCCGAACGTATGTTATTCTGTATAATACGGGTGTTGACTACTTGTTATTGTTTTTAACGTGTGTTTTTTGGACTTGATTTAAGGAATGGCGCGAATTTTAAAGGAATATCCTTCGGTCGCACTAAACCCCGAAGATTTGGATGGCAAAATCGATTTTGTCCGGATTTTCGGACGTCCGGGCCCGGTTCATATCGAAATCGGCACCGGCAAAGGGACCTTCCTGCTCAACCAGGCCAGGGCCCAGCCGGGTGACAATTTCTTCGGTATCGAATGGGCCCGGAAATACTATCGCTACGCAGTTGACCGCATCGGCAGATGGGGCCTGACAAACGTGCGGATAATCCGGACCGATGCTGCAACCTTTTTAGCCGATTTTCTTCCGGATAACTCTGTTGAGTGTTTCCACATCTATTTCCCCGACCCCTGGCCGAAAAAACGACATCACAAAAGACGTTTCATCTGCCCTGCTAATTTGGAGCATTTGATTCGCTGTTTAAAAAGCAGCGGGCAGTTAAGAATCGCCACCGACCACGCAGAGTATTTTGAACAGATAAAGACGGTTTTGACTGCCCGAAATGAGAAATTGCAGGAGATTGATTTTCTCCCCACGGCCGGCTCAGAGGCCGGTGAATGGGTCGGCACAAACTTCGAGCGCAAATACCTCAAAGACCAAAGAGCGATTTATACAATCGCAGTAAGAAAAATATAAATCCAGCTCACGAGCTTTTTGCCGTTCACGAGCAGACAGCCACGAGTCAGTATGTCGAGCCCTGCGGGGCTTTTTTTAGATTTGACGAATTAGAAAATTCCGAGTAGGGTATAGCGTTCAAGTCCGTAAAGTTTATTAGGTTCATTGGTCGGGGCAATTTGTAATTACGAATTGAGAATTATGAAGCGAGGCGAACGATGGTAGAATTTGACAGCGATTACGAGATTTTACAAAAAGCGATCGATATGGAGGTGGAGGCCTATGAATTTTACCTGGCATTGGCGAACCGCGTGGAGTCTGAGCAAATCCGCAAGTCTTTTGAAGATTTGGCAGAAGAAGAGTTAGAGCATAAAGCCAGGCTGGAATTGGAAGTTATGAAGGCCGGTAAAACCGTGGTACCAAAGCAAGAGCCGGCCCGACCTGAAGAATATTACATTTTATCAGACAGCCGGACACCATTGGATATGGATTACAAGGATATGCTTATGTTGGGAATGGAAAAGGAAGAGTCATCTTTCAGGTCTTACGTAAATTGGGTGGCAAACGCTCACAGCGAGGAACATCGGGAAATGCTTTTGGCTTTAGCCGAGGAAGAAGTCAAGCACAAACTTCGTTTCGAAACCGAATATGATTTGCTGCTAAAGAAAAGCTGAGGTTGGTTACTCGATAAAGACGGCCCAAAGCTATCCACACATTGTAGTTGTGTACTCTCTGACAGGAATGACACGTGGCGAGAAAAAAGTTCAGCCAGGCAGGTAAATAGTCGAAAATATAAGCTGGAAGTTACAAAAGTTTGGCTTTAGAATAAATCGCAGGCCTTGTAAACAGGTTTAATTAGGAGAAATGAGATGAAACGATATATTTTGAGTATGATGCTGGCGATTATGTTTGTGCCCGCGCTCGCGGCCGCTCAGGAGGAAGAGCCGCAGGACATCGAAATCCAGATGGAAATGCGACAAAGGGAAATGGAGTTGCAACAGCAGGAAGCCCAAATGGATATCGAGCAGAGGATGCAGGAGCTCGAACTGGAGAAATACAAGATGGACCTGGAACGTGAAAAGCCGAAGGACATCGATATCCAGATGGAGATGCACAAAAGGGAAATGGAACTGCAACATCAAAAAGCCCAAATGGACATTGAGCGGAAGATGCAGGAGCTCGAGCTGGAGAAACGCAAGATTGAGCTGGAGCATATGCGAAGAGCGAATGAACATCCGGGACGTGTGGAGGACGACGATGACGATGAGCTGCATCCGTTACTGCTGCTGCTCGCAGTTGTCAATATCCTTTGCGCGGTTTGGGTGTACCAGGACATACGCCGACGTGCCGGCGGGTCCGGCATATGGATAGTGATTGCGCTTCTGACCGGGCTGCTCGGGACATTGGTTTATGCAATTGTCAGGCTTAGTAACGGCGCTAAAAAGGAAGCCTAAGCAGCTTTAAATAACTATTGATTCCTGAGTTTTGTTTTGAGCTTAGCGGGGCAAGGCTTTCAGCCAGTGGCGGGGCTAAACGAAGAGGGACACCTTCGTGAAGCATATGGCCGACCAAAGGCGGGAAGAGTCCACAGGGTTTAGATATGGATATCTATAATCTTGTTAGTTTTGCAGGGATATTTGTTCTGCTCGGCTTTGCGTGGATTCTGTCGGCTGATAAAAGGAATATGAACTGGAGGGTTATCGCCTGGGGGATTGGCCTGCAGATATTAATTGCTTTGTTCATCTTCGTTGTTCCCGCCGGGTCAAAATTATTCCTGGTCGTCAATGGCATCGTAGTAAGCATTCTGGATTCTGCATCGGCCGGTGCAAAGTTTGTGTTCGGAAGATTGGCACTTCCCCCGGGGCAGGTCAGCGAGACTGGAGAGGAATCGCTCGGGTTTATTTTGGCTTTTCAGGCGTTTCCCACGATTATCTTCTTCTCGGCCCTTATCGCGATTCTGTACTACTTGGGCATAATGCCTTTGGTCATCAGGGGATTTGCTTATGTATTTACAAAACTGATGAGAATATCCGGCGCCGAATCTCTGGTCGCCGCCAGCAATATTTTTGTTGGAATTGAGTCCACTCTCACCGTTAAGCCATATCTTGGCCGAATGACCGACTCTGAAATCTGCACTATTCTGACCGCAGGGATGGCTACCGTTGCATCCAATGTATTGGCGCTTTATGTGTTCAGCCTGAAAACACAATTTCCCACAATTGCCGGGCATTTGGTTTCGGCATCTCTGCTTTCGGCGCCGGCGGCACTTGTTATGTCGAAAGTTATTTTCCCCGAGAAGCAAAGCCCGGAAACATTGGGCATAAATGTTCGTCCCTTTTACGAAAAGGAGAAAAGTCTTTTCGAGGCGATTATTAACGGCGCCAATTCCGGGGTTAAAATGATTGTCGGAATTGTGGCGCTGCTTATAGCGGTTTTAGGCCTGGTTGCATTAGCTGACCTGTTGTTGTCCGCTGTAGGTGCGAAGATAAATTTGCTTTTCGGCTTCGAATTTCAGTGGACCTTGAAGAACATTTTCGGCTATATCTTTTATCCGTTTACGTTAGTATTAGGCATCCCTCCATCCGATGCGGGGATAGTTTCCAAAATTATCGGTGAGCGCCTGATTGTTACCGAAGTTGTGGCTTATAAGGATTTGGCGGCAGCTTTAGAGAATAATCTATTGCAGCATGAACGCTCGGCGGTTATTACTACATACGCGTTATGCGGATTTGCCCACCTTGCCTCGATGGCCATTTTCGTTGGGGGTATCAGCGCATTGGCCCCCGACAGAGTCCGTAATATTGGAGGGGTCGCATTTCGCGCGCTGTTAGCGGCAACGTTGGCCTGTCTTTTAACCGCATGTGTAGCCGGAACGTTCTTTACGAAAGGCTCGATTCTATTAGGCACAGCCTTAGGTAATTGATTATGTTCTTAAAGTATTTGAAGGATTGCCGGGAATTCGTAGCTGGTGATGATTCAATTCTGCGTGAGCTTTTGCACCCTGAAAAAACACCTCTGCAAATTCATTATAGCTTAGCTCATGCAGAGGTCAGAGTCGGCCAGATGACTAAACCACATAAACTCCGAGCCGCCGAAGTATATTACATAATAGCCGGACAAGGCCTGATGCACATAGATGAAGAATCTCTCGAAGTTGGCCCTGAGTGTGCTGTTTACATCCCGCCGCAAGCGATGCAATATATTGAAAATACAGGAGATTCTGACTTGAAATTCCTGTGCATAGTGGATCCCGCATGGCGAAAAGAAGATGAGGAGGTTGTTGATAGATAAAATTTCAAGCATCTGATCCCGCACCAATTAAGAGCCTATCCGAATAACTATTTGCTCTCGCCTATCATTCCTTCGCTTTGCTCAAGCCGGTCCTCAACCACCGTGAGACAAGCGACGAATAACGACCTTGTCATCTTAGAGGACTAAGTAGGCTTATTTAATATCCGGGGTCTTAACATTTCAAAGTGTGTGTCTGCTACGTAAAACAAACCATTTAAGGCATAAAAGTCTTTCTCAAGTTTAATAGGAACTTTACCATCTCCTTTATAGAAACAGTGTGAAACTGCAGCCCAAGCATCTAAGCATATAGTATGCACTTGAATCTCAAACGTCATTTCGCCTATATCTTCTTCGCTAAATCTATTCGGCAGTTTGACATCAAAATGGGGTGCCGAATATTTGAAAACGTCAACTGGTGTATTCTCAAGCTTATTATCTTCCTTGACTACTCTAAAGCATTTACGAATAATTCCTTTAATTGTTTCTACATCACCCTGAAAAAGATAGACTACCTTTAGACCAACAATGTCGGTCATCTCTATAAAAGGATCTATCATTTTTTTTCTTTTGGATTTTTTAATTAAGGAATCTAATTCTTTTACTCGCCCACCCAAATGATGCAACTTAATCCCTTGTATTTTAAGTTGACTAAGAAGAATTTCGTGCGCCTCATTCTTCACTCGTTCAAAGATATTCTTTCGTTCTGTATATAGCTTTATGATGTCCTGTGGATTCATATAGTTCTAAGGAATTTAAACTTTTTTCTCTCCTTTTATGTTAAGCTCAAGCCCAGGTATATCAGGAATCGAACCTACAGCAGTAAATTCATCTTCTGATAACTGTCCCTTGAATTTAAGATGGAAATTCCCCAAGTTACCAAATACAGATATATGGCTAGGCTCATACCTTATGACATCCAATTCTCCCATTATCTTTGAACCTGTAAGTTCATATTTCCCTATATAGTAATAGCCAGCATCTCCTCCTAAGAGACGCTTGTCATCTTCTAAAATCAAAACACCATTACCAAACATTTTAAGATTTGAACCAAAATGAACTGTCCAGAGACTATCAACCATTTTCGAACTCCTTATATTCATATTTCTTTTAGTATCTAGTGTAATTATATCTCTGGATGTCCAAACTACCAAAGAAGAAATTAGGAGAAATCAGTGCAAATTGAGAAGAACCGTAAATTAAAAAATCTCTATGTTCCATCGATCCAACCCAACTCCGCCCTTCGTCTACGCACCCCGCACCAATTTATGGCAGTGACCTAATTCTTGCGGGGCAGGCAGGATGACCAAAAAAGTGCTTTTTTGGCCGTTTTTCTTTGCTTTTTGTTTAAAAATATTTTATAATACGCGTATGTTAGCCAGCAGGCTAGCATAAACCGCCAGCAGGCGGATATAAACAGATGTCAGATGTCAGAATTCAGATGTCAGATGTCAGAAATCAGATGTCAGATAACAGATAACAGATAACAGACATCAGGAAGTTGCCCAATTGCCCATATTAACTATTTAACCAATCACCAATTAACGAGTGTTTGGTTTTGTTCCGAGGATTTTAAGGGTTTCTTCAATGACCGGTAAGGTTTTTGTAGTAACCTTCGGGTCGTAAAAATTGCCGGTTACCTCCATTTGTACAACGGCCCGGCCAAGACCTTCGGTCAGAGACTGCAAAACGGAAGGGTCGGCGGTGGCAAGGCGCGGACCTCGGGCGGTAAGAATTAAATCGACATTTCGTGTTTTCAGGTCCATCCGGCCTGAGCCGTAAAAGGCGACGTCCTGGCCGGACAGGTCGAGCTTCTTAACCAGCAGGTCATTGCGCCTGATATACGAATCAAGGAACATCCGGTCAAAAGCGTAGTCTTCTGACTCGGTCCGTTTCAATACCTGTAAGAGTTTAGCCAGGGGTGAAAGTTGCCCGACCTGCATATCGCTGATTGCGAGCCTGCACGTACCGATACGTGAGGAGCTGTCGCCAAGACGGGCATTGACGCTCAATGAGCCGTCCATTCTCCCGCTCGTGTAACCGCTGTCAGGAATCTCTCTGATTTTTGTGTCCGACAGAAATTGTTTTAAGTCAATATTGTCAAAACCTAATCGCAGTATATACTCTGAAGTAGCCTCAGCGCCGGCTATGGCGGATTTGAGCTCGAATTTTCCCGTGGATTTTCCGCCGTAACAATCAGCGATTAAATCCTCGGTTGACCAACGCCGCAGGTCAGGGTCATAAAAGATATCCCCTTTCAGATTAGTGAGAGATTTTCCGTTAATCCTGAGCGTGCCGCCGTCAAAAGCAGCCCGGCAATTACTAAGACCGTCACTGGTTTTATACAAGCCTTTCGTTTTCAATAGCGCATCCAATTCTGTTTCGGTATTAGATATTTTTAAACCACAGTTTTTGAATCTGATGTCGCCGGTGAAATCAACGGACTTTTGGCCGTCATCTGTGGGGAAGACTCTGATATTCTCGAAATCCAAATCAAATCGGCCGGCAGGCGAGAGACTGCTGTATAACGGCTGAATATGTTGCGGTAAGGCCGTGCCGAGACGCTCGTCGAGGAAAATGTCGTTAGCCGAGAGATTTAAAAGAGCATTACTGAAAGCGTTGCCGGCCAAAGCTATTTGGCCGTTTAGTTCTATGGTAGAGGTCTGGGCTGCTTCCGGAACATTATCACCAAAAACTGCGGTAATATCCTTAATCGTAATGCTGTCTTTTGTTATCGATAATATGCCGTTGATATCTCTGAAAGGATATGGGAACTTAGGTAAATTGGCGCTGTTGCCCAGACAACCTACAGTTATCCTGTAATCAGGATGGTCTGTGAGGGTCTCTTTGTTCAAATCAGCGCTGAGATTAATTTTGCCCTGTGGTTTCAATTCGGCAAAGATTTCTTTCAGGGAATCGGGCAGTAAATAAAACAAATCATCGTTCAACAGGCCCTGCTCAAAATTCAGCGATAGGCGATATCGTGATTGTTGATTTTTCTGTTCCGGCCAAATTCGGCCGGTTAACGAAAGCAAACCATCGCCATATCGACCAGAGAAGTTTTTGAGAGTAATCAAATCAGGTGTAAAAACAGCATTGGCCGATATATTTGAGACAGGCGACGAAAATTTGTCGGACTTCAACGAAGCATTTTTGAAAGACAAATCTGCTGTAAAAGCCGCGGGTTCCGAGTCCTGTGAAGAAACCTTTACCCAGCCATCGGCCAGGCCGGTGGGATGTATTCGCTTGTATAAATTCTTTTGCCTGTCCGGCAGTGCCTCCTCCAGTGTGGAATCGAGGGGAATATTGCTCACTTTGACCGAGACATCATATACCATGCTATTGGCGCTGCCGGTTGCTACTTCGCCATTCAAGGTTATTTTGGATTCGTTTACCTGTGAAACCACATCCGAAAGGATTATATTTCCGCTGTCGAAAAGGAGCTGGCCCGTAAGATTTTTTAATGGATAAGGAAAATTCCTGTATATAGCTTCTGCGCCGCGCAATTCGACTGTCAATTTTTTTCCCTTGTCTGTTTGTGACCGTCGGTTGAGCCGGTAATCTATCGCTGCAAGCCCGGTCGGAGAAAAAGCAGACCACGATTCTTTCTGCGTTGTGCTCAGCGCATTATACAGGTCATGGTCTAAAGCGATGTTGTCGCTCGTAATCCGGATTTGGTACTTCCAGTTTGGCCCGAAGTCCCGGCTCCAGCCGTTAAAGAAGAGCTCGACGTCGCCGTGCTTACCGTTCAGATTGTTCAGTGCCACGTTATTTTTGGTAAAATCTATCCGGCCGACCAGATGTTCTATCGGGTACGGGAACTTGTAGTTGCAAAACGCAACATCCTTACAATAAACTTTACCGGACAACGTACTTTCGCTTAGCCGGTTTAAATTGCCTGACGCATCAAGGTCAATATCTATTCGTCCATACGGCTGGTATCGATTGAAGAATTTTTGCAAAGCCACAAATGGGCCAGACTTTTCCAAAAAAGCCGGCCCGAGCAATGCAAATTTGTCCAGCGCTGGACTGCTTTTAGCGCGCAAATCCTTTGTCGTTAGCTCCAGCGAGAAGGTGTTGTCCCGGTCATACTTTAACACGGCAGCTAAGGTGTCAATTATCCACGCCATCTCAAGCTCAGGTACATCTACGGACGAAATTCCGCCTGCAATCGTAACAATTCCCGGCTTCCAAAATCCTTTCAAGCGGCTTTTGGCATAGCCTGAAGCCATCGTTGCTGTGGTTATATCAAAGCCGTAGCCTTTTTGTGTTTGGTCATCGAATCCAAACCTCGCACTGAGAGGAACTGATACGGCTACCTTAACCTGCCCGTTTGAAATTTTGCTATATTGTAGTGTACCCTCTTTGAGATGAATACGCGGCATTTTGCCGGAGTTTCCTTCAGGAGGTTTGATTTTAAGTGCCGATAAATTCCACCAGCCCGTATCTATATCATATTGGGCGTTGAAGAGAAAATCATTGACATCTATAACTTTCAGCCGTGGCCGCAGTAATAATAAGCTGCTTAGACTAAAGCGTGCATATACTGTTTCTGCTTTAAGTATGGCCTCATCGGCACTTCGCTTCTTATGTGGGCGGATTACAAGCTTTTTGATAAGGACAGAACAGTCGGAGTTGAAATCGACCGATTCGGTTTTTATCTTCGTATTGGTTAGCTCGGCAATCTGTCCCAAGGCGATGTGGCAGAGAGCTCGGCCTGCAAGGATAAAAAAAAGCCATAGAAGAGCGGCCAGAATCAACACTTCCACAAGCCAGCGAATTGCAGATTTGAGTTTCAAGTTTTGAATTTTGAGCTTGGCCATAGAGAACGCAAATAAATTTGAGTTTGTAGCCGTAAGGTGTTGCTTGCCCCACCAAACACCTTCCAACTACAAACTCTCAACTCTATTCGGCAATCAACCATTACTTGCTTTAATTGCCTTATCCGCAATATCCCGACGGCAATAAGCACCGTCGAATTTTATTTTATCTACGGCTTTATATGCCCTTGCCTTTGCATCACGGATTGTCTGTCCCAGGGCGGTTACGCCTAACACTCTTCCGCCGTTGGTAACAATATCTCCATTCATATTTTTAGTGCCTGCGTGGAATACGATAACATCTTCGAGCTGTTGAGCTTCATTGAGGCCGGTTATTTTTTTGCCCTTTTCATAATCTCCCGGATAACCGCCTGAAGTCATCACTACACAAACCGCCGGGCGCCGGTCCCACTCAATGGTAATCTGGTCTAATGTGCCTTCACAGACAGCCAGAAGAACTTTCAGTAAATCGCTTTTCATCCGTGCAAGGATCGGTTGGGTTTCTGGGTCGCCAAAGCGCACGTTAAATTCCAGCACTCTCGGTCCACCACCTGTAATCATAAGCCCTGCGTACAGCACGCCTTTATATGGCGTGCCGTTTCGATTCATACCATCGACCACCGGCACAAGAATTTCACGTGTAATATGACCCATCATATCCTCAGTAACCACAGGTGCAGGACTGTAAGCACCCATACCGCCTGTGTTGGGCCCGGTGTCACCGTCGCCGAGGGGCTTGTGGTCCTGCGAGGATTCCATAATATAGATATTCCGCCCGTCCACAAAGGCAAGTATCGAGGCCTCTTCGCCGAGCAGTTTATCTTCAACGATGATTTTTTCACCCGCGGGACCAAATACTTTGTCGCACATTATTTTTTCAGCCGCCAAAATGCCATCAGAAGGGTCATCGCAGACAAAAACACCTTTGCCCTTCGCAAGGCCTGCGGCTTTTACCACCACCGGCTCGTCCCTGCTTGCAATATATGCCCTGGCATCGCTGAATCTGTCGAAGGTTCTGCCCTCAGCCGTGGAGACGGAGCTGGAGCGCATCAGTTGCTTTGCAAATGCTTTATCGGCCTCAAGCTGTGCGGCATCGCCGCTTGGGCCGAATGCCTTTATTCCGGCTGCTTCAAACGCATCGACCAGGCCCGCCGCAAGAGGGTCCTCCGGTCCGACCACGACAAGACCGACATCATTCTGACGTGCGAAGTCCAGAAGCTCATTGGTATCGTCAGCACCAATAGAAATATTCTGTCCACATTGGGCTGTGCCTGGATTGCCCGGCGCTGTGTAAAGTTTGGTTAAGTCTTTCGACTGAGCTAATTTCCAGGCGATTGCATGCTCACGTCCGCCGCTGCCAATTAGAAGTACATTCATCTGCCACCCTAAATCAATTGACTATTGATTATTTACTATTGATTATTAGATTTCTGTTTTCCTATCAGGTAACAGTCTAACAGAAACGGGGGTCTTATTCAAGCTACTACTTTAACTTTAGATTAAGTGCCTGGAGGTTCTTATCTTTCCTCGCCCCAGAGTTTAACATCGTCGAATTGGCCGGTGTCGTCAAACGAGCCAACGCCGACCCTGCCCCATTCGAAGCGATGGTCAACGGCGGTCATTATCGGTTCAGGCCCATCGTCAAAAAAGACCTCAATCGTGCCCTTTTCAGCATCACGCACTAAGCGCACGGTATGCCAGTTGTCGTCCCACTTTGTCCCCTCGGTTCGTGTCTTAGCAATTGATACACGCGGTTCTGCATCAACAATAAATATCGAGTTCGCATTAGCATCGGATTGATTGGCAATGTGCACGTAATAGAAATTCGATGGGTCCTGATGTCCAAAAAACAGGCACATATCCCGATGGCCATAATCCTTCGTCGTAGAGCGCATCTTCAACTCCAGCACAAAGCTGCCAACAACCACATTCCGAACAAGGTTGATGTTGACAGGCGAGCGGACAAGTGGCTCATAGTCGCTCTGTTTATACAGTGCCAACACGTTGCCATCGTGCCCGGGTTCGATTTGCCAGGCGAACGGGTCGGTAGCCTGCCAGTCGCCAAGCCTGCCGTCCTCGAAGTCAGCCTCAAACAACAAAGGCATTTTCTTACCACCTATGCCGGCCAGTCCGTTACATCCGGATACCACAACCAGCAACATCGGTAAAACAACCGTTGCTTTCCAAAAAATTACTGTTCTCATCATAGGGTCTCCTTTTTCACAAATATGAGTCTTATTTTTTTCTTTTAGTTACGTTCCGATGTTCTGAGAAATTACCACTGCGCTTCCACATAGGGTCCTGTGAGGCCTTTGGGTGCGAGCTTAGGCCGGGACTTGAGAATGGCCTCAGCAATCGCAATATCACTTTTGCGGGTAATTTTGATATTCGAAGAGTCTGCTTCCACGATTGTTACTTTGCGGCCCAGCGTTTCGACTAATTGTGAGTCATCACTGATTTTGCTTTCATCCAGATTTTTGATATTTTCGTACGCTTTTTTGAGCAGTTCGACAGCGAATACCTGCGGGGTTTGAGCTTCGTAGAGACCTGCTCTGTCAACGGTTCTGATTATAGTGTTATTCTTTACTTCTTTTATTGTTGCCGCAACAGGGCAGGCAGGTATGGCTGCACCACTTTTGGCGGCAGCGGCGGTAACTTCGCCAATCAATTCCGCAGTTACGCAGCATCGACAGGCATCGTGAACAGCAATAAGGTCGATATCATCTTTGATAAGCTCAAGACCTTTATTGACGGTATCGAAACGCTCAGAACCCCCCAAAAAGATTTTTACGTTGAAAAACTTCAGGTTAGGCCCCCATTTGATATTCACCAATTCGTCGTCTTCAGGCGCGATGCCTAACAGAATTTGTTTTACGTCATCTCGGTTGGCGAAAAGCTCGACGCTTCTTAGAAAGACCGCCCTGCCGGCTACATCGACGAACGCTTTCTTTCTTTTTCCGCCGAATCGGCTGCTTGCCCCGGCGGCACAAATAATCGCTGCAACACTTTGACTCATAGTAAAAGTTTCCGTTTTATGTTCTTATTTTACTAACTGAAGTTTTGCAAAAGTCTTAATATTAATCCATATAATCCATCCCTGAGTGCGGGAAACAAAACTTCCAGTTATCATAATACTCGTATAAGCTTTATAATTCAAGCATGCTTGCAGTTAAAATAGGATGTGTTTATTGGCGAAAAAGTACAGCTTCGCGCTCAAACCACCTGGAGCAGAAGAAAAGGAAAGTACCTGCAATAACGACACTTGAACCGAGAATGGCGGTAAGCATCCCGTAGTTCATAGTGCCCTTGATAAGCTCTTTGATCGCAAGCGAGATATTGGTAATCGGCACCATAGCCCAATACCAATCAAGCTTTACTATCGGAAGCATAGCGATAAAAGCCGGCACAATGACAAGGAAATTGAGCGGGCCACAGTAGGCACTGGCCTCTTTGAAACTCTTGGCGTAAATCGATACGCTCAACAACAACGCGGCGAACATTGCGGCTGTGGGAATCAACATAGCTGCTATCAACACCAGGTCAACCACACTCACAGAGGCAATGACTTCACCCAATTCCCCGGTAATCTCCTGTACTTTTACCGCCAACATAACGCCAAAGCTTGTAAGACAGAGCAAGGCTGCCGTTACACCCGTGGTGAAAATCACAAAGAATTTGCCAAGTACTATCTGATAGCGTCGAATCGGTGCCAACAGAAGAGTTTCCAGCGTGCCGCGTTCCTTTTCACCAGCACCCAAGTCTATGGCCGGATACAGGGCCCCCATAAAACAGAAGATAATGAATATATAGGGAAGCATCCCACCCACACGTTCACCGAGCAACTCTCGCATATCGGCTGTGTTGTGCTCTTCAATTGTGAGGGGGTTGAGTAAATGTTCCTGCTCCTGCGGTGTATCCAAACCAAGGCCGGCCAGACGTTCCGAGCGGTATCTCTCACTGAATTCCTGGCGCAGCGTAGCCGCAACCAAAAGTTCGTCTAAACAAAATGTTCCATAACCTATTGTAATTAAAGATGATACAATCGCTTAAAACAAAAAACACGCATAAAAAACAAGAATATACAA
>Ga0114922_10002718_pt1 | contig 16519 bp, 10 predicted proteins | sample AartaG_FD_100975 | JGI IMG/M metagenome (GOLD analysis project Ga0114922, IMG submission 100975) | Deep subsurface microbial communities from Aarhus Bay to uncover new lineages of life (NeLLi) - Aarhus_00045 metaG | ecosystem: Environmental > Aquatic > Marine > Oceanic > Sediment | place...
ATCGGCCGTGTTCTGCGAGATGACGCAGTTCTGGAACGTCGCGTCGGTGGCGGCGCCTCCACAGTAGACGCCCCCGCCCTGGAGGCTGCCCGATGCGCTGTTGTTGGAGAGGGAGCAGCCGCTGACGACCGCGCCGCTCTGCAGGAGATAGAGGCCCGCGCCCCGGCTGCTGCGATAGGCGGAGTTGTTCTCAATCGTGCAGCTCGTGATCGTCGCGTTGCATTGCCCGACGAGGGCGATGCCCGCGCCCCGGCCGCCGGAGGGACTCGCCTCCAGGCCACCGGCGATGCACTCTGTGACCACGCACTCGCTGATCGTTGGCGCGCTGCCGACACAGCCAATTCCGCCGCCGAGTTCGGTGCCGCAGTCCTCGATGATGCAATTGCTGATGCTCGGGCTGCTGAACTCGCAGTAGATCCCACCGCCGATGGGGTGGGCGGAATTATCATTCCAGCGCAGGGGGTCGGGTGGGATCTGCGAACCGTAGACCCGCCCGCCACGGACGGTGAAGCCGGAGAGTATGGAATCGGCCGTTTCCGCCTGGTGGAAATAGAACCCCCTATGCCCTTTGCCGGCCGCCGCCGAGGGCCTTCCGCAGTCAATGATTGTGCTTTGAGGACCGTTGGCGCTTCGGACGGTGATTCGCTTGCCTCGAAAGTCGATATCCCAGTTCTCCGGACCCGTGTACGTGCCGTTAGCTACCTCAATGATATCGCCGTTGCCGGCGGCATCGATGGCCTGTTGAATCGTGCCGAAGTCCCTCGGAACCTGGATCGTCGCATCCGGAGAGTACAGGTAGACTCGCAGGTTGTCGATTATGGCTTTGCCACCGGTGAAGCGCACATAGCAGACGCCCTCGGTTGAGTTGATCGGCAGGACATGCCGTCCTTCCCAGAGGGCCTCAGGCGCGGACCACACCGCCCCATCCGCTGAAAGCGACCAGGAGATCTGGCCGGCTGAGGAGAAGCCATCCGCGTCGCGCAGGAACGAGACGTCGACCTGAACGGTGCCTCTGACGATTCTCCGGGCCTGCTCTATATGCGGGAAACTGTACCCCAGTTCGGCCAACTGGCCCTTGTGATCCATGAACAGGAGCCCCCGGCCGGCGCCCGTTCCGGTATAGGACACGTACGGTTGGGGAAGAGGATTGACTCCGTCAAGCCAGAACGTAGAGTGCAGGTAGCTCTCCGACAGCGCCTTCTCCGAGGCGAAATCGTCGGTATAATCGTACGTCCATTCGGCCCGGGCCGTCCCGGCGGCCAGCGCCGCGAGCAGCAGCGCCGGTAGGCTGAATCGTACGAGTTGCTTTGTTCTTACATGGTCCATCATTGTTGCCATATACTCGGGTTTTTAGGTGGGCACGGCGCCCACCTAAAAACCCACCGCCAAACAACCAGCAACTATTCTTCAGTTGCCAATTTTTCTCTTAGAGTGGGATCCCCAGGTCCAAAGCCTGAGTCCCAAGAAAGGCTCCGGGGTAAAACCTTTTGCGGCCCCGGAGCCCTTCGGGTTGTCCTCGTCCGAATGGAGCGTCTTCGTATTGCCGATACTGGGCATCGGTATTCTGTGTGTCGCATCCGGATCCTTCGTGCCGCACGGCTGCGGCCGGTTCCCCGGATTCGGGCGATCCGTCACGTGTACGGTGACATAGACGACGTCCGTGTCAAGCACCGGCGGAGCGACAGGCTGCTCCGCGAGGGCCTCCTGCCCTTGGGTGGATCGATCCTGCGACGGCTCCAGCGGACCAGGACTCCACACGCACACCGATGGGCTGGCGATACCTCGCACACAGCAGGTCCTCGGCAGCCGGAACGTGACCGGCACGCCGGCCTTCGCGTGTCCAAGGCTCGGACCGTTGTGGCTATCCCACAGGCCATCGGCGGCTATCGTTATCCAGGGACAGGGGACTACCTCCTCGGAACCCCCTTTCCCGGGTTTGGCATTTCGGGCAGCGACGGGCTGATCGCTGACCCCCCCGGCGGCGCACCGATCATCAACGTACGGTGTCACCGCCTCCTCGTACCCCTGGACGGTCTGCGTCGTTTCCGCAGTCCGGTACGTGGCCTCCTGCCAGACGATTTCCCTGTCCATGTCGAGGCGCGGGAAGTGTTCAGCCGCCCCTGTCATGGTTCCTTCATTCGTGCCCTCTCTGGGGACACCCATCGAAAAAGCCCTCGGCGAAGCCATTATGTACTTGATTGCAGAACGCGGATTCTCGGTCGCTGCTCCGACGGGTCCATTCTTCCGGACGGGCGGCACGGCCATCGCGACTCCGACCGTGACCGGAAGTGTCAGCATACAGGACCCCCTCGTATCCTTTGCTGTTGGCGAAGCTGCATTCCGTCGAAACATACTGACCTTACCCGCGGGTTAACCAAGATTATTAAGATGACAGCAAACGTTCGTGATCTGACGATCCGTCTGCGCTCAGCCGCCCAGGACACCCTCAGCCAGTCGGACGAGCCAAAGCATGCCGGGATCGTCCCGCAGCGTCACGCGCTCGCGCCGGGCGGCCGGAGCGGCAAACTCTCTCGTCCTGACGTTCGTATCCTGGAGGTATTCGAATTCGAGCGAGCCAACGGAGGCATCGCCCGCCATGAAGTCGATCTTGCGAACGAGGTCCGCCTCAACGTCGATGGTGTAGACCAGCGTTGTACTGCCGCGGACGGCTGTGACCTGAGCCTCGCGTCCGCCGGCCAACAATTGAGTTTCGAAGCGTGCCCTCTGCTCGGCTGCGTCCCGGCGGACGGTGTCGATCGTATGCAGACCCATCCACGGACGGGACAGACCCTTGAAGAAGCTGCCCGCCGGATACTTGCCCAGCACACTTCCTTGTGCGTCTTGCAGCACGGCAAATCCGCCGCCGTCGACCACTGTCAGCCCGTCGCCGACCTTCAGTCTCAGCCAGGCGCTGTGCTGCCGTGCGGCGGCATACACAAACGGAATCCGTCCTGTGCCCGTGATGTCCTGGCCGCCAACCTGTCCGCGAACGCGGAAGTACGTCCATCCGCGCTGGTGCATGGCATCGCGATTGTCCACGATCCGGACATCTGTCGGCCAGTCGCTTTGGAAGTAGTCTTCATCCAGAATATTCAAGCTGTTGATGGTCCAGGGCGTATCGCCTTGCGCCTTTTCGTTCCGTTCGACAACGATGAGCAATCCCCTGCCCTGCGGCCCTGCGGTTACGGGCTGAATGTCGTTGCGTATCCCTTCCACCTGCGCCAGGAACCCTCTAAGCTCCGTGCCGTCGGTCGGCAGTTTGAACGTGCTCAGGTCGTCCAGCCACATGCGATGGTTGTTGATGGTGACGGTGCCATTCTGATAGCTGTAGCTCGCGCGGTCGTTCTGGAGCTGGCGTGCCGACGATCCGTCGCCGTTGACCCGCAGCATCACGGGGCCGTCCGGCCCATCGGGGAAGTAGTACCAATACTGCTCGTGCGCCGAGTTGGAGGTGGCGTACGGGCTGGTCAGTCCTTGGGCCGTTTGCCGCACGCCGGCGGGCGTGGTGACGGGCGCTTTGGGCGTGGACGTTGCCACGACCGTTCCGACGGTCAGGGCGCCCACGGCCGCGATGGAGACGATCCCGGTTGCGCTGGTGGCCACGCCGGCCACCCCGGCCGCCATGCCCACCTTCAAGGCCACCGCCGGCACGGTAAGCTGCGCCGCGGCCGCCTTGCTTGGGGCCGTCATCTTGCCAAAGACAATCAGGGCCGCCAGCAGCGAGCCTTTATGAAAACCGTTCCGCAGAAGCTCCTTCTGTAGCGCCCTCTTCGCCCGCACGAACAGCATGCGGGTGCTGAATTCGCTACAGCCCATCGATTCGGCAATGTCGCTATAGGCCATGCCGTCGTAACAACGCATGACCAGGACCGCCTTATGACGGGTCCGCAGTTTCTGCATCGCGCTTGATACGATTTGTTTGAGCTCCTCACCGACCAGCTCCTCGAACCCTCCTTCGCGCTTTTTCATCGGCCCCCGGCGCCTTTCCTCCGAGGCAGCCGCGTTTCGCATGGTTCTCTCCGTCCTGTAGTGACGGTGTAGCTTGTTCGTCGCTATCCCGTACAGCCAGGCCCAGAACCGGTCGGTCTTCTGCAGCTTGCCTAATATTTTGCACATCTCTAACAAGGTCTCCTGTACGATTTCCTGTGTGAGATCCTCCTGAAGGGTAAGGCGGTAAACATAGGTCCTCAGCCGCTCCCTGGCGATCTCCGCCAACTTGTTCAGGCTCTGCTGATCTCCCCGCTGAGCCCGTTCCACCAACTCAATCTCGGTCAGTTGCCTGTCCATAGCGGGCTTCGTTGTCTTATCCGTCATTAACATTGCACCAGTAAGTGCCGTCAGCAGCCGAAAATATAACACTTTTTTTTCATGGCAGCGTTTTTTCCCGGCGGTTGGCCGCGCCAGCCCTCATCATCGGCATTTCCACCCATTGCCACCGCCCTGGGGGTTGTTTGCGGCTTGGCAAGCCATGTGCAGGAATCCACGGCCCGTCCATACGTCCTCTACGCCGGGCCCTGCGTCGCGTGTTCGCCGGCCGTGGCTGCCGTGCCAGTTCTTGCCGACAGCATCCGGCTCGCTATTACAGAGAAGTCCGTTCGCTCCGCGATTTCCTGGTCCTCCCCGTCCCTGGGGCTTGTACGAACACGCATTATACCACATCGGCGGTTCGTGCACCACTGTCTCCGGCCTCCGATGTTCCTATGGCGGGCGGTGATACGATCAGGCCACGGTCTCCCGTTTTGCCATGTTATCGGCCCAGAGCAGACCCTTTCAGGGGGCCGCGGGACGGAATCCTCGGTCGTGCAGTCGCCGGTACGCGAGTGGCTCGTGAGGCTCGCTCCGGTGGATCGCCGGCGTCGGATCAAGACCCGGCCAGCAGCGACCGGCCCGATGCACCCGGGGGGACTAAAGTGGCATACCGACCATGCCGATACAGGTATTCGGAATGGTCACAGCAGGACATCGCACCGAATGACGACGCTGACCATCACCACAAGGGGCCGAAAATGTCGGAATCTGCCAGCCGTTGCGGCATGGTCGTTACGATCAGCCTGCGCGACAACATCAAGAAAGCCGCCGAAGAAATGCTCTCTCATAACGTTGGTTGCTTGATCGTCAATGATGAGGAAGGCCTGTTTATCGGACTGGTTACCGAGCGGGACGTCGCCCATCACGTCGCCGTCTCGCCCGATGACGCAGCCCGGACCTCCGTCGCGCAAATCATGACCGATCACGTGGTTTCCTGCGCGCCGGGCACTCCCACCAGCGAGGCGAGAAGAATCATGACGGGGCATCGCATTCGGCATCTGCCGATCGTCGAGAATGGCACCGTCGTGGGGGTTCTGTCGGCCCGCGATATCATGGATCGTCAGCTCCTCGAGGACCGGGCGGCCGCCGAGGAGGTGGCCATGCTCTCGAAGTGCCTCAAGAGCATCGACCTGGCTGAGGCCGCGGAGATCGTTGCGATGGAGGCCCCGAGGCTGTTTGCGGCGAAGAATTGCGTCCTGTGCCTCTACCCGAACGGCGACCGCAGCCGGGAGCCTGAGTTGAAGAGCTCCAATCGATGCTCGTGCGTGGTGTGTCATCTGGAGAGCTTGCAGGGCATTGAGAACACATCCTCGGAGGACGGCTATTACGACGAAGAGATTCCGGCCGGGTGCGTGGATCATGACGGGCACCCACCGCGCCTCGTCCTGCCGCTCGATATCGTGGGCCTGCCTGAGACGGGATCGACGCGCGAGAAGCGGCTTTCGGGGTACCTGTGTATGTGCGGCCTGGACCGTTCGAGCACGGCCGACCGGGAGCTTGCCACCTACAAGGCGAAACTGATGCGGGAGATCATCGTCGCGCATCTGACGAACTCAATGCGGTATCAGCAGGCCAGGCTGACATCCCTGACTGACCCCCTGACTGGCGTCGGCTCCAGAAAACTGCTCGAGGACAAGCTTCAGGAGGAATATGACCGGGCCAGGCGGTACAAGAGGCCGTTCTCGGTCGCGATCATCGACCTCGACCATTTCAAGATGGTCAATGATAACCTGGGACACGCCACCGGCGATGAGGCGATTCGCAAACTGGCCGAGTGCGTGAATCGCGAGAAGCGAGGCCCGGACGTGCTGGCGCGTTACGGCGGGGATGAGTTTGTCCTGCTGCTGCCTGAGACGAAGGCGGTGGCGGCCGCCGTCCTGTTGGAGAGGATTCGGGCCAAGGTGCAGGAGGTCCGGCTCGACGAGGAGATGTCGCTATCGGTCAGTTGCGGCATCGCCGACACCCTCCCGGAGACGGACGATCCGGCCCGCGAGATCATGAGGCGCGCCGACCTGGCCCTGTACGACGCCAAGAATGCGGGCCGAAACTGCGTCAGGCTGTGGGACAAGACGATGAACCGCCTGCTCAACAGCGGTGAAATCGAGATCGAAAGGATCAAGAGGCTCCAGAGGCGGCTCATCGGACTCTCAGAGAAGGCTGAGAAGCTCTTCATGGAGAGTATCTGGAGCCTGGTTCAGGCCCTGGAGGCCAAGGATGTCCACGCCAGGAGGCACTCCGAGAACGTGATGGCCTATTCCGTCGGCATCGCCCGGACGATGGAGCTGGGGCCCCGGTACGTGGACCTGATCCATCGCGCGGCCATGGTCCACGACATCGGCAAGATCGGCATCCCGGACGCCATCCTGTTTAAGCCCGACCACCTGGCGGCCCACGAGCGGCGGCTCGTCGAGCAGCATCCGCTCATCGCCGTGCGCATCCTTGAGAAGATGAGCTTTCTGGAGAAGGAGATGGCTATCGTCCGGCACCATCACGAGAGGTGGAACGGGCAGGGCTATCCCGACGGTCTGACCCGGACGGCGATTCCGCTCGGGGCGCGGATCATTGCGGCCGCCGATACGTTCGACGCCCTGACTTCGAGCCGGGCCTATCACGCATCGCGCTCGGTCGCTGAGGGGCTCCACATTCTGAAAGACTCCGCCGGCTATGACTTCGATCCGCAAGTGACCGCCGCCATGGTGGCGTGGGTCGACGGGGTCGCCGTACGGCTCAGGACTACGCCCGACCACCTCACCACCGGCGATCTCCTCGGAACGCACCAGCCTTTCGGCGAGACCCCGGCATCCTCGAATGCGCTCGTCGGTGCGCCCGTCGCTTCGCAGTAGGGAGGAAAGTGCTCAGACGCAACGGGTCACGTTTGGGTTCCGCCTCCGTCCACCCCGGGGTCACGACACGCGGCGCCCGTGCCCAGGCATCGGTCGGCGGTACGGCAACACGTCATAGATCGCGCAGGTGAAAGAACAGCGTCGCCAGGGCAACTGCCATCAGGGTCGGCAGCCCGTATCCCAGAATCACTCGGAGCAAAGAGAAGTCATTGAATCCGCCCCCCTCGAAGAATTCCGGGCGGGTCGCCGTGGGCTGCGGCTGGGGGCTGGAAAAGACACTGAGAAAGTGGTCCACCTGGCGGGCGAAGGCATCGGCCTGCTCCGCGTCGACGCTGCTTTTCGGGGCTGTGTCGGCCTCTCGCAAAGACTGACGGAGCTGCGTGGACATCGCCCGGCTCAGGCTGATTGGGGAGAGCTCCTCCAGGGAGAAGACATTCAGAATCAGGCCGATCGGATACCAGATGAAGACAAGCACAACGGCGGCCAACAGCGGCTTTCGCAGCAGCGTGCCCATCAGAAATCCCAGGGAGACGAGGAACGTCAGCACGAGTCCCACCACGGCCAGCGCGCTGACGATTCCAAAGATGGTCACCGCGTCGTCGGGCACGGGACGCTTGGCCAGCACGACGAGGGCAATCGTCGGGACGGTCACGACCAGGTACACGCTCAATACGAGCAGCACGCGCGCCGACCAGGCGGCCAGCAAGTATTCGGTGCGGCTCACCGGCCGGCTCAGGATCCCGTCGGCTAACACTTCCGCTCGCGAACCCGAGACCGGGCTGACGCCGAGCACCACGACCACGAAGAACCAGGGAAACACTAAGTACGGAAACAGCAACGACGCGATCAGCGTCGCATCCTGAAACTGGGTCCAGTTCGAGGCGGCCAAAAACAGCGTGAGGACGGCCGTGGCCGTGAGCCAAAGCCGAACCAGCCGGCTCGCCCACAGCGCCCTCAGGTCGTGCTCGAGGATCGCCAGGTAGGGCATCATCTTCATGCCGAGATGCGACGTCTTAGCGCTGGAACCCATGGGCCTCGTCCTCTTGCAGCAACTGGAGATAGGCGTTTTCGGTCGCATTGTAGCCGGAGTGAATGGCCTGCAGCGACAGATCGCAGGCGTCAACATGTTGCAGGACCTCGGCCAGCGCACGGGAGCGGCTGCGACCGTCGTCAATCCGCACGACAACTGCTCGGGTAGCGGAGTGGCGGGCGCTGATCCCTTCCAGATCCGCAACCTCGCGGGCCAGCCGGCTGATATTCTCCGGATCGCCCTCCAATTCGAGCGTCACGTCGTCGCGGCGAATCCGTCGCTGGATCTCCTGGACGGAACCGGTGAAGATCATCCGGCCCTCGTGCATCACGCCGAGGTGATCGCAGATCTGATCGATATCGCTGAGAATGTGGGTGGCGACGACGATGGTCTTGGTCTTTCCCAGCTCGCGGATGAGGTCGAGCGTAAATCGCCGGGCGGAAGGGTCCAGCCCGGCGGTGGGCTCGTCCCACAGCAGCAGGGGCGGATCGCCCATGAGAGACGCCGCAATGCCCAGACGAGTGCACATCCCCGTGGAGAAGGTCTGGATCCGCTGGTCCGTGGCGCCGAGCAATCCCACGGCTCGAAGCAGCGACGAGACGCGAGGCTTGCGAACCTCCTGCGGCAGCCGCGCGAGCTTGCCGAGAAGGTCCAGGTACTCGATGGGCCGCAGGTTGCCGGGCATCTTCGGATTTGTGGCCAGATAGCCGATCTGGGAGCGAACCGCGATCGCGTTGGGCCCGCACCGTTTGCCGAAGACCTCCGCCCGCCCGGCCGTGGGGCGCTGTAGCCCCAGCAGGAGCCTCAGCGTGGTCGTCTTGCCCGCGCCGTTGGGGCCCAGCAGTCCGAAGACCGACCCTCGCGGCACTTCCAGACTCATGTCGTTGACGGCGATGAGCCGCTGGCCGTAGATCTTCGTCAAATGCTCGGTGCGAATGGCCAGTTCCACCGCCGGCTCTTGGGCCGCGCTCGGTCCCGCGGGTATGCGATCTGCATCTGGCATCGTTGACATGGAGACTCTTCTATTCCCGAGTCATTGCGAAATTCATCATACACGCCATGATCTCCATGATTATAGAGGCGCATTTGGCTCGGTCAAACAGTCTTTGCCAAGCCCCGGATGAATTCCAGCCGGGCGGGCCCCGCAGCTCCCTCGGCTATGGCGCCGCGAGTTCGGACGCCGAGAAGGGTTTGCCGTGAGAAGGATAGACGACGCTTGCCCCGCGCTCCCGGAGCTTCCGCCAGCTTGCATACGCGGTGTGGATGTCCTCGACGACGATAGGGCGGTGACCTATTCCGGTCCACCACAGGAAGTTCATCGCCGCATCCCCGACGAAGGCGCTTCCATCCGCCAGCAAGACGGAAATGGAGTCCTGTGTATGACCGGGCGTATGCAGGATGACGCCGTCGACGCCGATCCCCTTAAGAAGGCCATCGTAATCGCCGTCAATCACGATGTCTCTCTCGGTCAGGGTCAGCGGCGGGAAGTTGTACTCCTTATGAAGCAGTCCATAGAGCGTCAGAGCGATTCGGCTGCGCCGGTTGACGAAGCTGTACGTCCCCTCCGACTCTCCTCGCTGCAACGGCCGCACCGCGTCGCGGTGCGCGATCACCCGGCATTCCCCAGACCGAACCAGCTCGGCCGCAAAGCCGGCGTGGTCGTCATGATGATGGGTCAGCAGCAGGTACTTGATATCTGAGATCGCGATCCCCAGCCCGGCAAGCTTCTTCTCAAAAGGCCGGAAGTACCTCGCGTAATCCGTATCGATCAGCAGATAGCCGCCCGCACACGGCAATAGGTAGCACCGGGTCCAACCCAGTTTCACGCTCCGGACGACCTGACCGTCGGTCTCGTTCATAGCATTCGGAGCCCCTGCTGTTCCCTACCTTCTCCTACCTGCGTATCGCACGCCAGTGTGACAGCTCGAATACCACGCCCCGCAATTTCCTGCGGACTTGGAGCTTCGGATCTCGCACATGCCAGCGAGAGTTTTCTATCTCGGATCCATTCTTGCCAGAACGCCAGGCACACAAAGACATATCGAAACGTAAGATGGCGCGGCATCGCGGAGAACGGAGTCTGTCCCTCGCATGTCCGCGCGGGCCACAGGGTCCCTGCCGTTCTTGACCCGAGCGGACCGAGGCGCCCGCATGGCTTTCGGCTCCTACAATTGGCGATACGCATCGCGCCGGTGGCGCACGTGGTGAATGGTCACTTGCAGGGCGTCCTTGTCGACCGTATATATGATCCGATAGTCGCCGATGCGAACACGATACAACTGTTCCGCTCCGGCCAGTTTGCGCGCCCCACGTGGGATAGGGTGGTCCCTCAACGCGTCAGCATGCCTGAAGACACGCGCTGCGACCGACTCTGGCAGCGAGCACAGGTCCTTCTCGACGGATGGTTTGAAGACGACTTTATAGGAGGCCATCTTTCTCCAGCCTGCGCTTCATCTCGGCAAGGTCGATCGGTCGTTCGTCGCGGCGTTCCGCCACGACCGCAAGGTCGTGCAGGTCCTCCATCAACTCACGATATCGCTTCAGGGAGAGAATGACAGCCGTCTTCTTCCCGTTGGGATCCACCACAAATTGCTCTTGAGCGGCCATGGCCTATATACTCCTTCTGCGGGTCGCATTTCTCCCACTACTATACCTCAGACCGGGCCGCGTGTCTATCCCAACCCCGCTCTTGCCGCTACGATGTACAGCCCGTCTGCTGAGGCCCGATGATCCGCATTCTCTTTCATAACCCCGCTTCTGCAAGGACGTTCGCGTTCATTTGGGCCCCTGGAAATGGGTATGTTTTGCATAATTGGGTTGTAATCTCCCGACGCGCCGGGATACGTGGGGCAGTTGTCAGGCCATGGCTTTCTCCAGTTCCTGCCTTTCGGCGGGGGTCATCGGGGCAGCCTCCTTGATGACCCTGACGTTCGCTTTCAACTGTTCGACCGACGCTACGCCGATCACCGCGACGCTGATCGGCAGGCCCAGCGCATAGCGGATCAGCGACCGGGCATCCACCTGGTGGGAAGTCTCATCGTGGTACGTACGCAAGACCTTCCGGAACGGGTTGCCGGCGACCAAGCAGCCGTTGCCGCCGCCCATGACCTTCATCGCGATGACCCCCATCTGCTTGCGATTGGCCGCGGGCAGCAGCTCCTCACGGAAGGCAAGGCGACGGCTGACGGGATTCAGTGTCGTCAGCAGCGTATCGAATTCGTACATCTCGATCGCGCGGTGCAGCACCTCGGCGTTTTCGTGGCCCGTGACGCCGATGAAGCGGGTCACCTTCTGCTCGCGCAGCTTCCGCAATGCCGTCAGGACGCCTTCGGATTTGTCCCAGGCCAGCAGATCTTCCTGAGCGGAGACACTGTGGATCTGCAGCAGGTCGAGATGGTCGGTGCGCAGCCGCTTGAGGCTCTGCTCGATGCTGCGCATGGTGCCGTCGTACGAACGGTCGGCCGTCTTGCACGCCAGAAAGGCCTCTTTCCGCCGGCGGGCGAGCACCTGTCCGTAATTGCTCTCCGATTGTCCGTCGTTGTAGCTGGGGGCGGTGTCGAAATAGGTGATGCCCAGATCGAGCGCCGTCTCGGCGATGGCCACAGGATCGTGGTTTTCCGACGGCGGTAGTTGCATGCCGATGACGCCGCCCAGAGCGAGGATGCTCACCTCGGCGCCGGTCTTGCCCAGCACGCTGTGGGGAATCGTCTTCTCTGGGGCAGTGGCGGAAAGAGCCCGCCCCGCCCCGTATTTCAGCCCGACCGCCATGGCGGCCGCTGCCCTGATGAATTCACGTCGTTTCATGATGTCTCCTAACCCGGAAGAGAAATCAAGAATCAAAGAGTGGTCACCTGTGAGCTGCGCCAGCCATGTAGGGTGGGTTCTCAACCCACGCGTCAGATTGTGATCGGGTGAACGCGTGGGTCAAGGACCCACCCTACGACTACTTGGGCCGCTCCCGCCTCGTCTTGTCACCTTGCATTTTGATTTCTGCTTTTCCTATCGCTCTTCGCTTCGATAGAACACCAATCGCACATCCTTCGGAGCGAACGGTTCGATACGGAACGTGTTGGCGCCGGCGCGGAGGTGCTCCGAGACGTCGATGCGGTAAGGCTTGCCGACGAATCCTCCGATGAATTGGTCATTGATGGTCACCGAGACTGCGGCTTCAGGCTCGATGGTCTCCATTTCCAGGTACGCCCGCGTTTGTTTGCGGTCGACCGGCTCGGACAGGTTCGCGCGTCCGAGGTATGGATTCGCCTTTTCGATGGGGCTGGTCGTGAGCATCCGGCCGCTGATTCTCCCCCAGGGGCCCTCGCCATAAGAGGCAAATTTCACGGCGGCAGCCCAGTGCCCGTCATCAAATGCCGCTTTGTACCAGTCCGCTTGTTCTTGCTTCGTGGTCTTCCAGGATTTGTCCACCGGGACGAACATCGTGCGACCGTTCTCACATTCGACGGCGATGGTTCCAATGAGACCGGCGGGGTTCGGCTCGCTGCTGGCGTTGGTCACGGCAATCGCCACGACGTTGGTTCCGGGCGTGACGTGCGGCGTGATATCGACGTCGCCGATCTGCTGCCAATTGCCGAAGCTGGCCGCCGCGTCCTTCACCTCGTGACCGTTGACGTATAACTGCATCTGATTGTCCGCCGTCCCGACGAAACGGGCCTTCACGATCTTGCTGTCCTTGGGTAGCGCGAAGGTCTTGCGGAAATACACAGTCCCGACGGACGCCGCACTCGCCGGATTCGCCTCCGGATACCAGATCCAGCGGCAATCCTTGATGAGAGTCTGCCGCTCGTCAGACACTTCCGGGACCCGCGCAGCTTGCGACGGCGTCTCGATCTGCGTTAGGGCAATCGTCTTCGTCGCGGACACGTCGGGCCCAATCCGCGTAGGCCGATTGCGCAAGCGCGGCTGGAATACGATCAGCGTGCTCTCGTTGGATTCCAGGGTGAGACTCAGTTCAATCGCGTCCGCCTTTCGAACAAAAGGAATCGCCGTCAGTTCATTGCGCATGGCGTCCCAGCATTCGGGCCAACCTTCGGCCGTGATACGGAATCGATACCTTCGCGCGCCGCCGTCAACGTTCTGATTGCACAGGAAGAAGACATCGCGGCCCGCCTTGACGCGGTGCAGCACGTGCAGCCAGTGACCGGTGTCGCCTTCGAGCACTTCCAGCGTCGGATGGATTCCGGCATCTTGCGCCAGCACTTGCTGAAGCTGCTCGGGCGTGGGCTCTTCCGGCAGAAGGTAGGAACGTCCGCCGCGCGAGTTCGTTTTGCACACGGATAGGCCGGGCGAAGGCCGGCCCCAAATGGCGTCGCATAGACCGGCAATTTCCTGCGAACCGTGACCGAGCGTTGTCGATTGCGACGGCAGAAAGCCATGCGCGACCACGATCCCGCCCTGATCGAAGAACTGCCTGGCTTTCAGCAGCGTGGCATAGGGAATCGCCTCGACCGGAGGAACGACGAGTATCCTGTACCGCTCCTGGTAGAGCCCCATGTCCCGTCCGTCCAGCCGAACGTCATTCTCAAAGACCTCGTACGGCATCCAGTCGCAATCGTACAGGGCGTCCTGCAGGGCCGCACTGATCTGCTCGGGAGTCACGGACTTGCCCACGTGCCGACTGTCGCCGAGAAACAGCAGCGCCACCGGGCACACATGTCGCCCGCCGCTGAGCATCAGGCTCAGCCGCGAGGTGTAGTCCGCATACACGCGATAGAGCGGCCAGCGAGGCTCGTATCCGCCGTTGTAGAAATAGGGCGGGCAGTCGGTGTCGTAGGGCGACCGCGGGTTGAACGAGTGCGGGATGTGGAAATTGACGCCGCTGACGTGCATGTGGTCCGTCCACCATTTCATCTCAGGGTACGTCAGGTTCTGGCCGCGCGCCCCGAAGATCTCGACCATCGTGATGTCGTCCGCCTTGCCATAGACGTGGCTGATCGAGCTGCCGAGTTTCGGCGTCTGCCACGTCGGGGCGTCGCGGGCCACTCTCTTGCCCATCACGAACTGATCGAAGACGGCGTCGATGCCGCCGAAGTCGCTGTACTTCTGGAGTTGGAACATGTTGCCGGCACACAGCTCCGGATGGAGGTATTCATACCGGTGTTCGAGGAAGTGTCCGATCGATAAGACCTTATGGTCGTGGCACCATTTCGTGATCCCGCCGAACAGGGTCCGCCCCCAGGCCTCGGCGAAGGCCTCGAGGTACTGGTAGCGTGCGGCGGTCTGCTCTTCGCCGGCGAGTGCGAACTTGTACGCCACGAGCGCCTTTTTCCAGTCCACGCCTCGTTCTTTGAGAACCCCGAAGACCTCGGTGCCCCAGTCCCCCCGCGTCTCCGGCTCGTCGTAGAAGAACCCTGGAATCCACGTACCGAAATCATCGCGGAATCGATCGTAATGCGGCTGGTACACCGTTTGGATGTACCAATCGACACTGTCGCGGCTGGCGCCGTCGACCAGGTAGTTCCGGCTCTGGTAGCTGCCCCGGCTGTCCGGCTGCCAGACAAACTTCATCACCTTCCACGTGCCTTTGGGTGCGTCCCATCGCAGAACGCCATCCCGGATGGAACCGGCCAAGTCGGTCAGAGTCCCACCGTCAATGCCCTTGGCGGTGACTCGGCCCGCAAGGGCGGCAATCAAACGCTCCGGGCCATAGCCCGGCTCCTCGAAACGGGCGGGCCCCGTGACATCGGTGGCGGAGGCCGTCATGCGTTTGCTCGCATATTTCTCGGGGACCATGCCGCCGGCCTCCCCGCTCGGCCACCACTTTTCGTCGAAGATCCACATCTGCAGGTTGTGCTGTTTGGCCTCCTCCAGGCAGATCGACAAGTCCCGATACCAGCCCTCGCCCAGCCAATCGCTGTGCGGCCGCGACTCGGCGGTGAAGCTGCCATTGCCTCCCTGGGCCACCTTTGCCACGTAGTCTCGCAGCCGTCCCTCGCTCTCGTCGCCGTGCAGCCAGAAGAGCGGGCCGGTGAGCCGGCGGCACTCCGTCGGCAGTTCACGAAACTGCTCTTCAAGTTCCTGGATGGACGTCTTCGCGGCCACAAGGTTGGCTGCATGAATGCTGCTGCAAAGTGCCGCTGTTATTACCGTGGCGAATAGGAAGGTTTTTCTCACTACCGTTCTCCTTGTGCACCTGTATGGGTTACGTTATCGCTTGTGAAAATAGGTTGTCCGTGAAAACGGCCTTCTGCCTTGCGGCCGCCTTCGCCCTCATGATGGAACGGAGAAGGTCCGCCTATTGATCCTTTATCCAGACGATGGAGCTTGCGGAACGCCGCCCACGGGCGCCGGGATCGGGCCTGTCGGCGTCGCGGTTGGCACGAGCGTAGTTCGGGATGGCCGTCAGCTCGGAGCCGTCGGCCCAGGTCCCTTTGAGGACCATCACGCCGTCAAGCAGATCTTCCCTCCATTCGGCGGTCAGGGCAGACGCCGGATCGAGCACCTTGGAAATGTCCTGGTCAACCTGTTCCACGTTGTAGATCAGCGGGCCATACCGAAGGGCCACCCGGCCGGCCGTCGCTTCGATCTTGTCGCTGCCTTTGACCCTCTGGACCTTCATCGGAAGCACCAGATCGATTCTGTCGCCCGCTTTCCACGTCCGCGCGATCACGGCATAGCCCTTCTCCGTGCGTGGCGTGACGGCCGAACCGTTGACCGAAATCGATGTGATCCCGTTGGATTCCGGCGTGGCCGTGTAGAGGTCGCTGACGCTACGGTTCGGCATCCGGACTTTGATGCTGAAGTTCTTTTGTATCGCAGGATTGACGGTGATGGCGACCTCGCCGCTCCAGGGATAATCCGTATCCTGAACCATTTCGACATCCGTGCCGGCCACGTCCTCGACTGTTATGGTGCTGCCGATGAACAGGTTGACGTAGAGGCTGTCGGCGTCTTTGGCGTAGGTCCAGGTGGGCAGCATCAGGAGGGTCCGGGGGATGTTGCCCACACAGCACGGACAGACGTGCCAGTCGTAGCGGGGCCGACGCGTGTCCAGGGGATTCTGGTAATAGAAATTCTTGCCTTCCAGATCGACCGAGCCCAGGAGCGCGTTATACAGCGTCTCCTCATACAGGTCCGCGTACTTCGCGTCGTGGTAGGTCATGTTCAATTTGTGCTGGAAGAAGATCTCGCCGCAGCTCGAGCAAGACTCGCAATAGGCATTGTGGCGCAACGAGTAGTCGGGACCGAACCCTTCGGAAGTTTCGCCGCTGCCCACACCGCCGGTGACGTAGTACTTTCTGTTGATGATGTTATCCCAGAGCGACATGACGGCGCTCTGATAGTCAATGTCGCCGGTCTCCATGGCGACGTCGGCCATGCCCGC
>Ga0114922_10002719_pt1 | contig 16516 bp, 12 predicted proteins | sample AartaG_FD_100975 | JGI IMG/M metagenome (GOLD analysis project Ga0114922, IMG submission 100975) | Deep subsurface microbial communities from Aarhus Bay to uncover new lineages of life (NeLLi) - Aarhus_00045 metaG | ecosystem: Environmental > Aquatic > Marine > Oceanic > Sediment | place...
AAGGTATTCTAGCAGTTCCGCCGCAGCCATACATTATAACAATAGTGTCGGACTCCAACCAAGGATCCGTAAAATCGTCCAAGTAATAATTAATCTTTGTACCATCAGATACAGTTACCGTCGGCATCTCTTCTCTTTCTTTCTTAAGTTCAAGATCTTCATGACATCTCTTCTCTTTCTTTTGAGAACCCGCGAAACAGCTAAATTTGTTCTCAAAAACCCGCCTTTAGAGGTTGGATTGCTTACTTAATCATCTATAATTGCTACCTTCTTTTCTTCCAAAAAATTGATATCAAGGGATACGATAGTATAACTAATGCTATCAATAGTGCCACGACTGCTATTGGTCGACTAAGAAAAAATAAGAGATTGCCACCTGAAATAATAAGACTTTGCCGTAGTGATTTCTCTATCATTGGACCTAGTACAAAGGCTATTAACAAAGGGGCTAGATCATAATCCAGCTTTTTGAACATGTATCCACCAAGACCAAAGAAAATCATTATAATAACATCAAATGTGCTGTTACGGGAGGCATAAGCTCCTATTAAACAAAACAAAAGTATTAAGGGATAAAGAGTTTTATAGGGTATGCTTAAAAGCCGAACCCAAACTCCAATTAAAGGAAGATTTAATAGTAAAAGTATGATGTTTCCAATATACAAGCTGCCTACCAAACTCCAATATACTTGGGGATGTTCTTGAATAATTAAAGGGCCTGGCTGTATTCCATGTATTAAAAGCGCAGCAAAAAGCATGGCCATAATCGAATTTGTAGGTAGTCCTAAAGTAAAAAGGGGAATTAAACAGCCAGTGCTTGCCGCATTATTAGCAGTTTCAGGTCCAGCTAAACCCTCAATAACTCCGGTACCAAATTTTTCTGGATGTTTTGAAAGTTTTTTCTCCATTGTGTATGATGTAAATGAAGAGGCGGTAGTGCCTACACCGGGTAAAACTCCTAACGCAAATCCCAATATAGTTCCTCGAATAATTGGCCCTATTGAATTCATCCAATCCTTTAAATTCGGCAGCAGGTTTTTAGCCCTGGCTTTATAGATTGTCATTTCCTCCGACGTCCCTAAATTAAAAAACACTTCAGAGACCCCAAATAGTCCCATAGCTAAAGGAACGAGCCCTACTCCATCCATCAGATTTATCGAACCGAACGTAAACCTTGTATAACCGTCTACAGGATCCAAACCTACAAAACTTAACGCACTGCCTAACACAACCATAATTAAGGCTTTAACCATTGAACCACGTCCTAAATAAACAACTAGGGTCATGGCAAGAACCATTACAGCGAAATATTCAGGAGGTCCAAATCTAAGAGCAAGATCTGATAAAGGCTTAGCTAAGAATATCATACCTATTACAGCCGCTGTTCCGCCAATAAAAGAGCCAAAAGCTGCGATCCCCAAGGCAGGTCCTCCCCTCCCTTGCAAGGACATTTGGTAACCTTCCAAACAAGCGACGGTGCTCGACACTTCACCGGGAATATTGACCAGTATGGCAGTGGTAGAACCGCCGTACTGCGCCCCATAATAAATCCCAGCCAGCATAATAATTGCTGATTCAGTAGGCATAGTATATGTCAAGGATAAAAGTAAGGCCATCGTCCCTGTAGGTCCTATACCTGGAAGAACACCGATAAAAGTGCCTATAAAAACTCCACAAAAACAATAAAAAATATTATTTAGTTTTGACGCAACTACTAATCCCTCGTACAGGTAACTCAGTGCATCCATAGCCATTAATCTCTAAATATTCATTCATTTTACAAATCAACTACCCCGCCGCAAGCGGATGGGGTATTAAAAACATAATAAATTATTGTTCCATTGCTTTGTTTACCAAATTCCAAAAAAACCTTTAGGAAGTTGAGCCCCAAGTAAATATGAGAAAAAAAAATTACTTGCCAAAGAGATCGATAAGCCTATGCAAATAGGCATTAACCATTTCTTAACTTTTCCTCTTTTACCATGGCCTCTAAATAAAAAAGCCATTAAAATAAACATCGATAATATGAATCCTAACGTATTTGAAAATACTGCATAAGCTAATAGCACAGTTGATAATAAAATAACATCTTTGAAATTTCCAAAGCGTAAAGAAATATCTTCTTCGTTTTTGTTATTTTCATCTATGGCAGATTCTATTAAGAGCAAGATAGATAAGAATCCCAGAATTACCCCAGTTAAAAGGGTAACAAATCCGGGGCCTGGCACAAATCCAGTTTCTTCCATTAACCCATAACCAAAACTTTTGAAGCACACATATATTGCAACTAGTAGCCAAAAAACAGCACTAATTTGGTCACTTATTTTCATTTTATCATCCGCCATAAATAGTGGGATCTTCTGCTAAATTTTCATAAACTGGACTAACTTCAGAGAAATCGAAGATAGGATTTCGAGGAAGCGCGTCATGAAAACTGAAATATCCTCCTTACTCTTTATAGGACCTTCCATGCTTTCCATATGGGGACAACGTATAAAATGTATATTTTCAAGAAGTTAACTATTATTCAATGAATACGTATATAAATGGTCATTGCATTTTTGAAATTATTCCTCTTTTTTGAATTAAGAAAATGTTAAGGCATTATTTGAGAACAATTTTTTCAATTGTTGTGCTACAAAAATGTATAATAGCAAGAATAATATTAAAAGGTTATAATGATTTCTTGCTATTCAATGATTTACTAGCTTCTCAAATATAACCTTTACATTTTATGGAACCTCTTACGGTAATTCCTCAAATAAGGCCTTTACCAATCGAGAGAAATTATTGAAGACATTTATTCCTATTTTCCGCGCCAGTATTGAAATTCATAAAAGTCTGTAGCATCAATCTCCTTTGATTTTCGATTACAGTTTGTGATAATTAGTCTGATGTCCAGCCGCGAATTTCGCTACTCGATATGTCTGAACTTTATTTATTAGCTCTTAGGTGATAAATCTGACTATATCCGCGTTTCCCAAAAGCCAAAATGACGCAAATTCAAGCAGATAGTTGGATTGGCTCTCATTTACATTGTACAAATTTACACACGAATCTGATCAAGGATAGCTGGGTGGTAAGGTGTTGCGGTTGAATAGGAACAGTTATCTCGAATTCCATGCCTAATTCCCTCGCTCTGCCTGATAACAGTTCCTATTCAACCGCTTCATAAAAACACATATAGTCTGACGTTCGTCCGGCTTTACAGGACAAATTAAAAAATGCAATCATTTCAGGCACTAAATGTTTTGGGAAACTCGGATTGACCTATGAATCTTATGGAGTGCACCCCAATATTTTGGTAAGGGTGCACGCCATAATGTACACACTTTTTCCTTTAGGATATTTACTAAGACCTGCCCTCTACTTCTTTAAACCTAACTCACGAATAAATGCACCTGCTTCCTCGTATTTTTTTGCAATATGGTTTTTAAAATCTTCGCTGTTCCGCCAAACGACTGGCATATTTAGTCTTTTCAATGTCTTTAAGAACTCCGGATCTTTCATGGCTTTTTCAAACGCATTTTCTAGTTTTTTTACAATTGGTTTTGGTAAACCCGGAGGTCCACATATCCCGCATATGCCGAATGCTGAAATGCCATACCCTAAATCTAACAATGTGGGCACATCCGGGAGAGCTGGTATACGCGTTTCCATAAAACTAGCTAGTAGTCTTAAATCACCTGATTTGACATGGGGAAGCCAGGTAGTGCCTTCAGCTACAGCACTAATGTGACCGCCCAAAAGACCTGCCACCGCAGCAGCTGAACCAGTTACGAAGGGAACATAATTAAACTTAATGTTTAATTTCTTCTGCAAGGCAATTAAAGCCAGATGATGCGGACTTCCTCTATGACCCGATCCGCCGATTACGACAACACCTGGGTTTTTCTGAATATACTCAATAAAGTCTTTGAAGGTTTTCCAAGGGCTACTGGATTTTACAGCTAGTCCAAGCTGAAACTGTGAATATTCACAGATAGGTGTTATATCCTTTAGCGGGTCGTAAGGAAGATCTTGTAAGTTAGGAGCCAATATCGCCGCTGTTGTATTTAATGAAGCCAGTCGATATCCATCTGGTTTTGCTTTAACTATGAGACTAATGTTAAGCACATTTCCGGCCCCTGGTTTGTTTACACACACTATTTTTTGCCCAAGATGTTTTTCTGCTATTTTGGCAATAGCTCTTCCAGACTGATCGGTTAACCCCCCGGCCCCAGATCCTATCGAAAATGTAACGGGTTTTGTAGGATATTCCCCCCCTGATACAACGCCCTGACCAAGTAGTATCAAACTAATTGAAATAATTGTTGAAAATATCAACATTCCTTTAAGCGTCCTTAACATTTCTATTCCTCCTTTCTGTAGAAAGCTACAGCTTTTCTCCGAGATTTGTTTTTAGGAACTGTCACAAAATCCATTTACTCCTATTAGTACCACCCCCTTTCTTAACTTTTTCCGCCTGTTCAGCGGTACGTTCTCTACAGACTGCCTTCTTCTTGGTCCCTGACATTTTTTACGCTCTGTCCCTCTGATAATCATGCGGGATCCCCAGGTCACAATGGAGCTTTTGCGGTTAATAATACGTAATTCAAAATATAAGTCAATATAATAAATCTCATATTATCCATAACAAAAAATAATTTCCGCCTTATTGTGTCATTTTCTTTCTTTACCATCTCTTTTGATCGATCAGTATCCTGTCAAGCTTTTCAATATCCTGAAGCGATGTACTTTTGGCGGAATGCTCTGGAATACGCATGGCGGCGAGAAATGCGGCCTCGGTTTCACTTATTTTCCTGAATCTTAATCTTTGGCCTATTGACTTAGCTCACCTAACTCCGCAGGTATTGGATATTATATGATTTTTAGTAATGCTTTTGTTAATGGCTAACTATCCTATATTTACTTACAACACCTCGGACAAGGAGTCAGAGCGATATCTTATTGCTCAACTTAGCCGAAACAACCTTGCTATGCAAAAGGAGCTGGCTCATTACTTCAATGTCAATTTAAAGACGATAAAAAACTACAAGAGTAGATTCCTCCATCAAGGCTCACAAGGAATCCTTTATAAAAGGCCTTCCTTAGATGAACCAAGAAAGATTACTCCCCAGGTTGTCAGGGAGGCCCTTGCTTATTATTTCAAGCACTCTACTGCCAGTGAAAATGAGATTGCTAAACAGGTCAGCTCACGGTTAGGCCTCCCTATCAGCCAACCTTCAGTAGGCCATATCTAGAGCAGTGTGGCTTCAAAGTAAAGGGTGACAGAGCTCTCACGGAGCCATTCAAGGGCATTATAGATGACCGTCAGATGGAATTGCCCTTTTCCTCTTTCACGCCAATGTTATACTCTGTAAAACCAAGGGAGACCCCTGAAAGCTACACAACGGCTGATAAGCTCTGCATCAAACGATTAAAGAAGGGGGTTTTCTCTCCCTATGGTACATCACTTATATATACCCCTTTAATCTCCCGATTCGGTCTTCTCGATCCATAGCTTTCTATCTATGGTAGAAGGAATAATAAATATATCTCCTCTCATCAGGTCTGGCTCACCTTCTTTCATATGGTCTTTCTGGGTTTCCCATCCATTGAATCTCTTAACAATGCCCATGAAGAGGAATTCGTGCCCTAGTTGGGAGGACCGTCTTTCCTCTATAAGAACTCTAAGGGAATCGCTCTCTGATTTTGGCTCTAAGGAAAAGAGTGAGGGGCTCATCTTTCAGTTGTGTCAGAGGCTTATCGAGCACAATTTAGCCTCCTTGGGTGTCCTTTATATCGATGGTCACTTTCTGCCTTATTTCGGTTTTGGCCTACATTAAAATCGTGGTATAGTCTAAGAAGGTTGCTATTAAGGGCAACATCCAGTACTTTGCCAATGATAGAGAACAAAATCCCTTATTCTTTATCATACGTCCCTTTACCATAGATTTAATCCGTGCCGTCTATGAGATGATACCCCTCATGAGAAAGATCACCGATAAACCCCTTACCCTTATCTTTGATCGGGGCGGTTTCAGTCAGGAGCTTTTTATCAAACTAAGGGATGATTATCCTGATATTACTTTTATCACATGGGCCGCTGAGAATTCCTTATCTATAGATGATAAGATAAGAAATATAAATGAGGCCCTCTTAAAGCTCTCACTCATCCATCTAAAGACCAAGAAGGTCAAGGTAAAACTTGCTGATATAGAAATCCCCATAGGGAGATATGGCCCAATGAGAGCCATCATCCTTTTTGTCCCTGAATCAAATAAGAGAATAGCTATCCTTACCAATGACCTCCTTAGAGACAAAAAGGAGATTACCTTTCTCATGATAAACCACTGGGGTCAGGAGAACTTCTTTAAGCTCATGAAGAAAGACTACCATATCGACTACCACCCAGGATACGATACAAAAGAGATTGAATCGGCTCTCCTTATAAAAAATCCCCACTACGACAGAATCAGCAAGACCATAAAGAAGATCAATGCCCTGATCACCAAGGCCACCGTTCATTTAGGGCATAAAACCAACCAGAGCGGGTTAAAGCATCAGATCTTCTCTCGACTGGAAGAAAAGAATCAAGGGCTTATCCGTAAAATCCACTCTCTTCAAGCCCAAAAGAAGCAATGGATGAAAAGGAGAGGAGATACTCCCAAAAAAATCAGCCTCAAAGAGGCATACTTCTGTCAGGATCTAAAATAACTTGACCTTGAGAAAAAGGCTATCCTGGTTTCTATGAAGATAACAACCTACAATCTGCAACGCTACCTGACGCAGTTTGTCAATCGTTCTACTAGCTCGAATAATGATGACTCTTCAGTCAATACCTATGACATCATCAAACATATAACCAATAGGGGAGCTAAGCTCAAACTCAGCTATCATACCCTATATGTGACCATAGGGTACTTTAATGAGAAACAGATTCAAAAGATTGCTACGAAACTCTGTCAGCACTTTAAATCCTTAAATCCGACAACCCTTGATAAGTTTGCCTTCAACATCAGGTATCTGTTAGAGGAACGGTAAAGGGACAAATTTCTATGTTATAGCAGAGCCATTTTATGTCAAATTTTCCAGATGTCTGATATTATTGAATTTACACAATATTAGACAATCCCCTCTTTGTAAATGTTAATCTTTAGACATCCAAGCCCTCAGTTGAAAGTCCGGATAAATTCGGCAACGCCTCTGTCCAAATCGTATTCGGGCTGGTAGCCCAGCTCTTTGGCTCTGCTGATATCCATCGGATTTCTTTGAACCCAAGGCGCCTCCATCAGGCCGGGACCGAGTGAAATATCTGCGCTAGGGATACATTTTTTTATCTTTTCAGCCACTTCCAAAAGAGAATGATTTTGCCCTGTACCAATATTATAAACTCGGTGTTTGAGCTGGGGGGCTGTGTGAATCTTTCTAACACCTTGGACTGCGTCTTTTATATAGATAAACTCAAATCGATGGTCTCCTCCTTTCTTGAATTCAACTTTTTTACCCCGGACTGTCTCCCTAACCAGAATCGTCATATAATGACTCGCGGTTACGCCGTGCCCGTATATGCCTGCACATCTAGCGGAAACAAAATCGACACCATACATTTGGGCATATTTCAGACCGATCATTTCACAGGATGCCTTTGCGCATCCATAAAATGCCATGGGTATTTCCAAAGAAAACGGTAAATCTTCGGTACACGCTTTCGATTTCAATTTGGGGTCATACACAGCACCGGAACTGATAAAAGTTATTCTTCCTAGTTTCAAAAATCGGGCTGCTTCAAGAACATTGCAGGTGCCAAGGATATTTACTTGGATAGAGTAGTACGGCCTCACCATACCAATCCTTGTCAAAACGGCTGCAGTATGGATAATGCTCTTAACCTTCTGGCTGATGATTGCATCTATGAGCTCTGAAATATTGGTAATGTCCCCGCGGATGACCATACAGTTTTCCGTATCCACATGATCGTCCAGTAGTGATCTATCTTCTTTGACATCAAACAGAACAACACGATATCCGTGCATAACCAGGTCGTTGGCCAGGTGTTGTCCCAAAAATCCACACCCGCCGGTAATCAATATCGAATCTTTATCAACATGCATATGAGTCCTCCCTTCTTTCCTGAAATGATTTGCCGCAGATTAGTCAAATTTGAAAAGTTCTACAATCAATCCGCCACCGGCAAAGAAAAGCATGCCAGTCCCTCAAAGCGCAACCACTCTGAAGAAACGTGGCACGCCGTTTCATCGTTTCTTATTTACATGCTACTTGTCCAGCCAGGCCTGTCGTAAGTATACACGCCCCGTGTTGGACAGGAAATGGTATTTCTTCACATAATTCCCGGCAATTTCAAATCGAGGTAGCATACTGAGAATGCATCGAGTTATTTTAGTCATGATGTTTCCTCCTTTTTCTTTTTTTCTTTCATTTGCAGTTATCCCAAACTGCTGGGCCTGTGGTAATGAAATACCTCCTGGCCGCAATCTCAAGGTCAAACCAAATGAACCACCCTCTTCCTAAGATAGAGGTGCTGGTTCCATTACACTGTCGGCAACCGGAAACCAGCATCAACACCTGTTGCATCCTCTGCTCCTTCCTCCGGGTCTACTTTGGACCGCACAGTGAGCTCAGAATTCTCAGGTAGTCTTTTCATATCCTCTTTTCCAGCTTCTCGAGGTCATCTGCTATATCCTTCAGATCCAACTCCTTGAGCTTGGACCGTGTTGGTATACCAGTGGCTAGATCCCACCCTCTCTCCTTGTAGTAGGCGTCTTTCAGCTCTTCCCATTTCTTCCTATCGAGTGCCCTGCTTACCTCGATCCAGTGTCCATCGGGTCCGGGAACTCTACCTGGTACTACTGAACTGGCCAGTTCGAAAGAAGAATCCTTGCCCTGTGGCGTGGTGAAGCAGTAGTCTGCCAGGGTGTCTTGCTCTCTCCTCCTTCCTTCTCTGACCATGATGGCCCGCTCAACATTTCTCACCCGCTCGCCCACATTCAACATACCTGCTACATCCATGTCTATCCCGGTCACCAGAGAGAATGCCCGTGATTCGTTTTCGGGAGAAGGGTCTCCAAGGTTGGGCGCATCGGAGTACCAGCTCCAGAAATGGCCCATCACCCAGCCGCAGAGTATAAAACAGCCGGCTCCGGCGGTTTTGTAGTCTTCTGTCCACTTTGCAAGGTAGGCCTTGTCTGGTTGGTAAAAGCCTTTATCAGAGTGATCGATCACCTTGTCGCTGCCAAACACCTCTGTAACACGGCCGACCCACTCATCGTTCGTCAACCATCCTCGTCCGGCAGTTTCCTCGCAATGTTTGGTCAAGATCCTAGTAGCCCACGTGTGGTACAAGGTGAGGCGCTGGCTGCTTTCAAAGGCGGCTATCAAGGCAGAGGTAGGCAACAGGCGCGGGTGGTATACCTCCTGGAACCCGCGGTTCACATGGTTGATGATCTCCTTGCCAGTGCCCCTGAGCCTATCGCAGGCCCGGTGTACCCCATCTGCTAGGAGATCTCCGAAGCCCTCTCTGGTGACAACGCTGCTGATCAGCCGCTCAAAGAACTCGTAGCTTCCGTAGTCTTTCAGTGAGATGCCGGTTTGTTGTTCACTTAAGAGCCCTGCCTCATAGCAGCCATGAAGCCAACTGATGATAGCTTCGATGTCGTGGCAGTTGACGCCATTGCCGTCGAGGAGTCCCACCACCTTCAGGTAGTTCTTGGTGTATCGGCCGTAAAAGGTCCGGGTGGCGTTACGAAACCGCGATATGCCGCTACACAAATTGGAAATGCCGGGCCGTATTGCGTCAGGAACCGAAAAGACCACCCTGCATGCGATGGGGCAGCCCCAGCATGCTACCCCTTTTATCGTATCCCTTTTCCAGTGCTCTATGAGCTCTTTGTTTTTTACCTCTCCGCCGTGGCCGAGCCGGTGCTGGTTAGCGCCGTAGAGGCCGTAAGGTGGACGTGCCTCCGGTCGGTAGCGCAACCTATGCATGGTGTAGGCAAGCTCGTAGAGTTCCTCTGGTTTGGCTACCTCTACCTTTCCAGTTCCCCTGACTGCTATGGCCTTCAGGTTCTTCGAGCCCATGACTGCCCCGGCACCACCGACGCCTGCGTGGTTTCCGTTGTCGGTTGCAATGGTTGCAAAGCGGACCAGCCTTTCTCCGGCAGGCCCGATACACAGCACCTTGACCTTCTTGGAGCCTACCTCATCCCATATGGCCTCTTGAGTTGAGTACGTATCCAGACCCCAGAGACTCCCCGCATCTCGTATCTCCACAGTCCTATCGTCTATGTAGATCCATACCGGTTTGTCTGCCTTACCGTGAATAACCACACCGTCGTATCCAGCAAACTTCAGCTCAGGGGCCCACTGCCCCCCGATGCCAGATCGTACATAATCCTCGGTGGGGCCTTGAAAGGAGTAAGTTATGGGCGATATGGTGCAGATCTCTGCTCGTCCGGTACCGGGAATTATGGTACCGGTCAGAGGACCGGTCATGACCATGATCCTGTTTTCTGGATCAAAGGCCCCGATTTCCGGGGGGAGCTCATCCCAGGCGATCTTGGCTGCGATACCCCAGCCACCGACAAAGCGCGGCACATACTTCGATGTCGGTATCTCGTTGATTCTTCCTGTGCTGAGGTCAACTCTCAGAATCTTTCCAGCCCATCCGTACATCGTCTAATTCTCCTTGAGCCACGGCCCCTTATATTTCCACTTGGGGCCTTCAAATGGTTCATACGTTGGCCCAAAATCCTTTTCAAAGGCTTCGATGAAGCTGAGCCGATACCGTTGCCCGTTTTCGACGAATTGCGAGCGATTGCTATACTTGAGGGCACCGTTGGGGCACCACTTTACGCACTCAGGGTCTCCCCCGCAGAGATCACACTTCACGGGGATTTTCTTATCCGGGTGAAAGACAATACGTGGTAAGTCAAAGTAGGAGCCACATGCCTTCATGCATAGTGAGCAGTCTTCGGTGCATTTGCTCTCATCAATAACACGGGCACCTGTTTTCTCATCAACGTACATAGCGCCCTCAACAGGACATGCCAGCATGCACTGTGGTATTTCGCACTGCAGGCACGGCTTGGGCATGTAGTTCTCAACGGTTCCCTTAAAGGGGTCCATGTGGACCTGTATTCTTGACAGTTCCGGCCAGATACTTCCTTCCTTGACAAAGGAGCAGATACTCTCACAGACGTGACAGCCGGTGCAGAGTTCGGGGTCGAAGACGAGGTATCCCTTTGATGGGGGGAAGGTCCTTTGCTTGACTTTGCTCATCGATTCTTGGTTCACGTGTGCCTCCATGTAATGAGCAGGGAACGGGTCCGTCCCTCTCAAGAGATCCGGTCACCGCTTCACCGTCCGCTGTTCGAATTTACTTGTCCAGCCATGCCTGGCGCAGGTGACCCGGGAGGTATTGGGCAGGCAATAATAGCCTCCTACATAATCCCGGATGACTTCGAACCGAACAGGGCCTACCTGGGGCCAGATGCAACACCTGTATGTTTATCCCTCTAGGACTTACGAAACCTATACCCTGATGAGGCCCTTTATTGCTATAGTAGTCAATAAATCTTGCAATGTCTCATTGTGCCTCTAAGGGATTTTGATACTCCTCCCTGAGGTATATACTAATCGGTGCAGAAAATAGTTTGCATTTTTGGTTTTAATCCCAAATTATGCGTGAGACCTTCGCGACAATTCTAAGCTCGTGTAAATGCGACTTATTTTACGTTTGTCTGATCGTTGAGAGAAATCTAGAATCCAAAAGCTAAAGAAATCGACTCATCATGACGCAACTTCATGCGGTCTCATTAAGGTTGGCTATCATTTGGGAACACCTTGTCTTGCAGCCTTAAAACAACTTAACTGGATTCCTATGAACCAGAGAGCTATGTCAAGCCAATTGGCCCAAGGCCCATTCAAAGTGATCCCGGTAATACCAACTTTGCTCTAGTCTCAGTTTCCAGCGGCCCGAGATATTCGCCAACTTACCGGGCACAAGAAGCAAGAGGTGTCTGACAGTCAACCCCATCCGTTTCCACTGCCGTCCATCTTTGCCTCTGAGCGGCAAGCTCACCTCTTTAAACCAGTTCATCAGATTGTAGGAGAGCATCACCAGTTCAAACCACAGACAATTCCCGGACCATTTGTGGCTGGGGATACAATCCAAACCATAGCTGTAGATGCCCTCCTTGATGAAATTCTCACAGCAGGCCCTCTGGTTATATGTCCTCCAGACGATCAAAGGAGTCAAATCGCTGTTCGTGGCAATAACTTGGTAGTCGTATCGACCCTCCATGCCATCCAAAAGCCTCGGCTGCTTGGAGGGTTTTTCCTTCGCCTTCAGCTTCGTTCTAATCACAACTGCTCTACAGACGATCTTCTTACGAGCCCTTCCCTGAGATCGCTTTGGCTCAAAGGGCTTCTGCAAAACCAGCTCGAATTCAGCCACGCTTATATGTCGGTTCACCTGCTGAAACTTCAATCTCTGAATCTCTTTCTGTACCCACGGCTGCATGGGGAGCGCAATGAAGTATTCAATCCCCTTTTTGATCAGCCATCTCATCAGACTATAGGAGAAAAAGCCGCTGTCTGCCCGAAGCCTCTGGACCTTGCTCCTCACATTGGTAGGCAAAAGGGCCAGCATCTTCTTCAAAAAATCCAAGGCCCCATAAGAGGTATGGCGATTCCCAGGGCGATACAGCCCTGCCAAATAGTCACGGGCCTCTCCAATAAAACACAAGAGGGGATGATAGCTCCCACGACCACGCTTCTTAGGATTGTAGCCCCTCTTGGCCCTCTGCTGAGTTCCGTAGACAACACTGACATGACTGTCCAGGTCCAGTGTCAACCTACTGAAGGCCCTAAATCCTTGACGAACCGAGATCAAAAGATCCAAACCTACACCATGAAGTTGCCCACTGAGGCCCCTGCTTGCTCTAGTGAAAAAACGACTGATCGTGCTCTGAACAGGAAATGCCTTTAAGCCTGCCAGCCCCTGAAACACCTTATCCAATACCAACTCCATCATGTGCGAGGGACGGTGAAGGCCAAGGAGGAGCCCATATATCAGAGAAATCAACATCTCAGAAATGCAAAACTCGCGGCGACCTCGAACCTTATAGGTAAGCGCCCCTTCGAGGCGCTCCCAAAGGCCGAGTTTCTCAAAATGTCGCCTCAGAAGCCCAGACACGCCAAACTTGGTGATGTTTTTGCCACTGAACGTTTCTTCAATGTTGGAACGGGAAATTTGATTGCCAGTGCTCGAATATGATATACTCATTTTTAATGACCCCCTTTTGTGGAATAACTTGTGGTATTGTTAAAACATTATACCACATAAGGGGGTTTATTCATTAACTTTTTTCCAAAAAATGCAGGATGACCAGGAGAATCCGGAAATTAGTCACGCATTAACCAGGTTAAAAAGTTCCTCCCAAATCTCTAATTTTGTGAACGGCTAGTCTACTATGCCAAACAAAAATGTAGCTGGGTCAGATCTACCCATACAATCACTGAGTTCATTCTATTTACACCACTCATAGATGGTAAGTGCCAAGGTCTTTGCACACGGCACCATCGAATCAATAGGGATGAATTCATCCGGCTTGTGAACCTGATCACCCCATCCTGGACCGAACACGGTGGTTGGAATCTTCCCCTGATTGATCAGGTGCCTCATGTCGCAGGCAGCGGTTCCCCTATATACCGGAGGTCTTTCACCGATTACGCTCTCAACAGCTGAGCATAAGGTTTGAATGATCGGCTCTTTCTCTTCAATGTCCGAGGGATCATCATGATGAAGGAAAAAAACCTCCGAGGGAACCTCTGCAAGCCACTGATCTTTTCTATTCGCTTCGGAAATGGCGCCTTTGATATAATCCATAACCTCAGCCACCGATCCCACTTCAGATCCGAAATAAGTACTTCCATTCAGGGTGCATTCAGATGCCGTCACCGTATCGTAATGGCCACCGTGCACCCTTCCCATGACCAGGGAAAACGAATTCTGATCCGGTAGATGAGGATGCCGGGAGTCGCTATTTAATTTTCGTTCCATATCCAACAAACTGTCGATCACCCGAGGGAGTTTTTCGATGGCGCTGATTCCGTCCTGTTCTCTCCCCTTCCATCTTGCTCCGGTTGGTTTCGACCTTCCCTTTGCTTTAACACCCCAGTAAACTCCTCCGGCATTTCCGAGTCTTACGGTATTTTTCGTCGGCTCCGTAATAATGGCAGCATCCGCAGTGATTCCTCGGGCCACACAGGCAAGGGTTCCATTCCCAGCATGTTCCTCATTGACAACACTCTCAAATATCACACCTCCCCTCAGTTTTACTCCCAGTTCAATCAAACATTCCATGGCGACCATGGCCGCAACGATTCCGCTTTTCATATCAGAAACGCCTCGGCCGTACATTTTGCCATCCTCGATTTCTGCTCCAAAAGGTTCATGGGTCCATTCATCTCTTGGTTCTACGGTTACGGTATCAATATGTCCGTTGAGGATGAGGGATCTTCCGCCTTCCCCCGATCCCTTCCAGGTTCCCACGACATTCGGCCTGTTCTTGTAGTTCAAGACATTCATCTTCCCTGACTTGACCAGATCGACGTAGCTGGGGAGATTCTGATACGGCAAAATGAGATCGTGCTGCCAGTGAGAAGGGTACTGAGCCACATCGGGATACCTATCGAATAACTCTTTTATGTCCGGTTCCCAGACATCAACCTTCAATCCTAGATTTTTTAAATACCCGGCCACAAATTCCTGAGCATCCCGTTCTTCTCCGGTCAGACTTGGGATTTTTACCAATGTCGCCAGGAGTTCAATAATCTTTTCCTTTTTTTCTTCAACCTTGTCTATAATTTTTGCTTCAAGCATAAAATGCCCTCCTGCACAAGAATATTACTAAAAGCCTAAGCACAAAATGTCAAGGAAAATTCTTCAGGTCACATCCCTACTTCCCCCTCTCTGATGCTCCCAAGAGTATGTTCTGGCCGTGATCAGCATGAATTGATTCTCTCCGCCAACCTGATTTACCAATAGATCTCTTTCAACACCTTCCGGCCTGCGGAAAGGATCATATCAATTTCCTCAACTCCATGGGCCGTGGAGAGATAGAGCTTGGTAGACAAGGGGTTTAGAAAGATTCCATTTTCGAAGAGCCCCAGCTTGAATGCCCTTTCCTTTGCCCGGTCTGACCGGAAGCCAGTCCGGTAGTCGATCACCTTCTCCCCGGTAAAAGACAGTGCGCACAAAGGGCCATCTCCCAAGACCTGGGCCGCGATACCCAGCTCTGAGAGGATCGATTCGAATCCACTGCGAAGCTTCTCACCCACAGCAAACAGGTGTTTATAGGTGCCGGGATTGCGGAGTTCTTCCAGGGTGGCAAGGGCTGCGGTTGCCGTCAGGGGATTTCCTCCCAGGGTACTTGCAAACCATACGTATTTTTCTTGCCCCAGATTTGCCTCATTGCACAGATCAAGGATGTCTGCCCTACCTACAACCGCCCCCACAGGATAGCCTCCGCCAAGGGCCTTTCCCAGGGCGGCAAGATCGGGAACCACACCATAGTACTCCTGAGCCCCACCGTAGGCCAGGCGAAAACCTGTCATGACCTCGTCGAAGATCAGGAGGATATCGTGCTTTAGGGTTATATCCCTGAGTCCCTCAAGAAAGCCCGCTATCGGAGTTGTGCACCGATGGAGTGGCTCCACAATCACGGCTGCAATCTCCTGGGCATGCTCTGTGATAATCTGGCTGGTGGTTTCCAAATCGTTATACGGGGCGATCAAGACCTCACTGGAGGAGGCCCTGGTAACACCGGCAGAGGTGGGATTAGCCTCGGGGAAGCTCAATAACTCCTGAGGAAAGAGGCTTAGAGTCCCGAACTCGTTTGCCCCGTGATAGGCACCTTCGAACTTAAGGATCTTCTCCCTTCCCGTAAATGCTCTGGCGAATTGCACGGCGTACATGGTTGCCTCTGTACCTGATGCACAAAATCGTATTTTCTCGGCGCAGGGAACAGCACGCACAACCTCCTCAGCAAGCTCCAGGGCCGGCTCAGATACGTAGGAAAAATTTGACCCCAGTTCTGCCTGTCTCTTCACTGCTTCACAGATCTTCCGGTGACCGTGGCCAAGGATCACGGTTCCCCACCCCATGGTAAGGTCAATGAATTCCCTTCCCGTGGTATCATAAACCCGTGCCCCTTTCCCACGACTCAGTACAACCGAGAGCTCTCGAGGCAAGTTATACTCCCCAAGGGAACCAGCAGGAAAAACCCTCCATGATCTCTTAACCCATTCGTTTTCTGCCCCCTTCATTTTCACCCTCCTTATAATGAAAGGGATTATTAAAATTAATTATATACTTTACTTAATCTCCAAAACCAAGAGAAAAAATGTTATGAATTTAATAACAAGAGTTAATTTGACCTCTTCAAAGAGTGCTGGTAATAAATGAGAGATAAATAGCAAAATTTAAAGGTCGTTTCAGCGTCCTTTAAAA